>Ga0208879_1001295_pt1 | contig 23865 bp, 22 predicted proteins | sample Knorr_S15_td_Bot_FD_185605 | JGI IMG/M metagenome (GOLD analysis project Ga0208879, IMG submission 185605) | Marine microbial communities from Southern Atlantic Ocean transect - Knorr_S15_td_Bottom_ad_5009_LV_A (SPAdes) (version 2) | ecosystem: Environmental > Aquatic > Marine > Oceanic | place...
TTCTAAAGAAAAAAAATATTCAAGCATATGAAAAATATAATTCCTTTTTACAAGAATTGAAAATATTTAGTATCTTAAGAAGAAGAAATGTTTTTGATTATGAAAAAGAATATTCACATAAATTCATTTATGATTTCCAAAAATTAATGGATGACAAATTTAGAAGTTTACCTATTAAATTAGAAAACCCCCTCACAATTTCATTTTTTTCTAATGATGTGCAAAAGCGGATGATTAAAGAAAAAATTGAAGAAAATGGTTCTGATATTAATGGAATAGGTAAAATTCTTTCAAAAATGCTAGGTACTATGATTCAACGCAAAGTAAAATTTGAGACAACCATATATGAAGAAGAAATTGAACCTGATTCAAATAAAACACAAATTCTTGACGGAGTTGATGTTGAGATTAATACTTCCCCAGGAGAATTTGTTTAATTCTAGTTGACTCAAGCACATATTTAATTTTTTGAATTCTCTACATATTCGTTTTAACATTAAGTTTAAAATGCATATCTCTTGAAAATCGTTAACCAGCATGCAAGACAAAATATTATTTTGGCTAGAAAGTGGTTCTCCTCATTTTGGTATTGCAAAATATTTGAAAGAAAATCATAATTGTGAATTATATGCAATTATCAATACTAATACCGGAAAGAAATTTTTTGAAGAACAGAATATTATAAAATTTAAAAAAACGTGGTACCTTCGTGATAATGTATTAAAGACCAACAAAAAACCGGATTTAGAATACTTAGCATTTTTTGAGAAAAAATATGGGATAAATTTATGGCTTGTAGCTTTTAGTGATGTGATTTTTACAAAATATAACAAATATTACAAATTTAATTCTGATAAAATTTTATCTACTCTTGAACAAATCTGTAAATTTTTTGAAAATATTTTAGAACAAGTTAATCCTGATTTTTTAATTATAAGACCCACGGATGCTTGTGCAGATCAACTTTTACAATTAATTTGTAAATCAAAGAAAATAGAAATTCTTACCGTTGGATCTACTAGATTTGGATATAGATCAGGCATAACAACTGATTGGGATATTCTTGATAAAATTGATCCTTCTGTAGATTATAACAAATATCCCAATAGAACAAAAGAAGAATTAATTAATTTTATGACCGGGTATGACATACAACAAGATGTTTTCAGAAAAAGATTTCAGGGTTCTAAGAAAAATTGGATAAAAGCAAGTTTATATTATTTTAAACTAATTAGCAATCGAAAATATCAAAAATATTATGCTCATTCTGGTAGGACGGTATTTCGTGTTGTTTTTATAGAAATTATTTCAAAATTAAAAAAAATTATTCGTAAAAATTTTATAGATAAAAATTTATGCAAAGAGATCGATTTAGAACAAAAATTTGTATATTTTCCATTAGGGTTAGAACCGGAAAGAACCATTTTGGTTCCAGCTCCATTTTATTCAAATCAATTGGAAGTAATAAAAAATGTGGCAAAATCTTTACCGGTAGATTACGTGCTATATGTAAAGGAACACCCAATGCAAAAGGTCTGGGGATGGAGAAATATTTCATATTATAAAGAAATTTTAAAATTACCAAATGTAAGATTGGTTAATACCTCAGTACCAAATGGAAAATTGGTTCAAAATTGTTCATTAGTTGTATCAGTTCTAGGTACTCCTACATTAGAGGCTGCATTTCGTGAAAAACCATCAATTGTTTTCGGGGATGTGCTTTTTGATAGTCTTCCGTCGGTTTTTAGAATTAGAAATCTTGAAGAACTTCCTAAACTAATTAAGACTGGACTAAATACTAAAGTAAACTTATCAGATGTGAATAAATTTGTGAATATGATAGAAAAAAATTCATTTGAATATGATGATCATGTTTTCAATGCAAATATTTGTGATGAATTTTTTTACAGTGGTTATTTGTTTGATGTGGATATTCCAATTTCAAAAATGGAGTTGTTTTTAAAAAATAATAAAAAAACATATGATTTATTGGGATTAGAACATTTAAAAAAAATAAAACAGATTAAAAATAAAAAAAATGAGTATCATATATGATTAAAATGTATTAAATTCATTTTTTTCTAGGAATTTTTCTATAGAATGAAAAAACATAGTTCTTTTTTTTGAAGACAATATAGGAAAATTATTATAAGAATAAAGACACAGCAATATTAATAATCAAAAGAAATTGCAAGTTAGTATGTCATCTCATAGTACTTTCATTATTGCAGAAGCTGGTTCAAATTGGAGAATGGGAACCAAAATAAGAGATCTAAGTATGGCTAAATCTCTCATTGATGTTGCAGTTGACTGTAAATGTGACGCAATAAAATTCCAGACATACAAACCTGAAACTACTTATGTTTCAAATGCTGGTAAGTCAGATTATTTATCAAATTTAGGAATTAATGAATCAATTACAAAAATTTTTCAAGATTTGGCAATGCCGTATGAAATGATTCCAGAACTAGCAGATTATTGTAAGATGCAAAAAATTGAATTTATGTCAACTCCTTTTTCAGTAGATGATGCTAAAGCAATAGATCCTTTTGTATTACGGCACAAAATTGCTTCATTTGAAATTAGTCATTTAAGACTGATAGAGTTTTTAGCTAGTACTAAAAAGCCATTAATTTTGTCCACGGGTGCATCTACATTAGAAGAAATAGAATGGGCAATAAACCATTATAGGAAAAATGGCGGTAAAGAAATTTCATTATTGCATACAATATCAAAATATCCAGCCCCAATTTCTTTATTGAATTTAAAAATAATTAATGAATTACAAAAAAAATTCAATGTTCCAGTTGGATTTTCAGATCATAGTAGAGATCCAATAATCGGACCAGTTATTGCTGTTGCATATGGTGGAACAATTATTGAAAAACATTTCACTCTAAATAACAAACTTCCTGGGCCTGATCATTCATTTGCATTAACTCCAAATGAATTAAAGAAAATGGTGCAAGCTATTCGTGACTGTGAGTTAGCTTTGGGTTCAAATAAAAAAAAGATCTTACCAGAAGAATTAGAATTAAGAGAATTTGCTCATAGAGGAATACAAGTAATTAAAGAGATTAAAAAGAATGACATATTCAAGGAAGGAATAAATATTGAAATTTTGAGACCAGGGAAACAAAAACAAGGCATCCATCCAAAAAATATTGAAAAATTAGAGGGTAAAAAATCTAAAAGAGATATTTCTGAAGGTGAAGGAATTTGCCAGGGCGATTGGTAATAATATAAATAAATTTGGAGAATTTTTTAAATAAATCGATTAACCTTGCCTATAATATAATTAACATCTTTTTGTTTTAGATTTGGATGTATAGGAAGTGAAACTACTTCTTGAATAATCTTTTCTGTATTTGGTAGATTATACTTTCCTTTGTAAAAAGACATTTTATGAATAGGATTATAATGTATGCCTGTTTCAATACCAACATCACGCATTTTTTGCATAAACGAAGTTCTGTTTTTTACTCTAATCCAATAAAGATGATATGAACATTCATTTTCTAAAGGCATCTTATTTTCCAAATTAATTTTTTCCCAATATTGTTTCGCGGTTTTTCTCCTTTTGGAATTAAGAAAATTTAGTTTTTTTAATTGTTCTAGTCCTATAGCTGCAGAAAATTCATTTAAATAAAAATTATAACCTAATTCAGAAACATCATATTTGGTCCCATGTCGGTTTGTGATACCACACCATCTTCGAGTTTTAATTAATTTAGAATTAATATTACTTTTTTTTCCATTTAGTGTTATTGCACCACCATTAGGCATAGCTAAATTTTTGACAGGATGAAAACTAAAACATACTGCAGAACCATGATTACCTATGAATTTCCCATCATATTTTGTTCCTGCAGCATGAGCAGCATCTTCAACAAGTATTATTTTCTTTTCTCTACAAATTTTAGTGATTTCTTTGAGATTTGCTGGAATGCCTCCAAAATGAACTGGTAAGATTACTCTAGTTTTTTTTGTTAAATGTTTTTTTATCTGTTCAGGATCAATACACAATGTATAAGGATCAACATCCACAAAAATTGGCTTTCCTTTGTTATACAATACAGCATGAGCTGTTGAAACAAATGACAGTGAAGGTAAAATTACTTCCTTATTCTTTATGTCAAAAAGAGAAAGGGCAAGATGAAGAGCTGATGTACCGCTGTTAACTGAAACACAATAATTAGAACCAATATATTTATTAAAATTTCTTTCAAATTGCAAAACTTTTCCAGTACCAGAACCTGATGCCCAAAATCCACTTTTTAGGACAGAAACAATTTCTTTTTCTTCTTTTTTTCCGACATGCGGATCAAATAATTTAATTTTCTTTTTCATTTTATATCAGAATTTTACAAGTTCAAAGGTATATTGAATTAATTTAAATCCATTTTCTTTGTAAAAAGTCATTAATTTTTTATTTTTATTACTAATATTTACTAAATATCTGGATTTGGGATGTTTTTTAATTAATAATTTGAAAACTTTTGTATGAATTATTTTTTTTTTAAAATTAGGTAATAAATGGATAGCAATCTCATCAAGTTTGGTAAAATATGCTGATCCGATTTGAAGTTTATTTTCATAAATAATATACCAAAATTGATAGGGTGAAGATTCACAAAAATTTGTATGTTCTCTGAATGTTGGCATTTTTCTATGAGAAATATTCTCGTTATGTTTTCTAGTTCCTAACAATTCATATAAAAAATTAAAATCGTTTTTTGTTACACGTTTTAAAATTATAGTCATATAAGAAAATAGAAACAAAATAAGTATATAAAACTCAGTAAAAACAATTTATGTACTTTAAATAAAAATTATATGCAATGATTTCAATAGTTGGATTTTTATCAAGATCTCATGGTTATGCTGTTCTAGAAGAACTAGTAAAAAGGGAAAATATCCTTATAAAAAAAATTTTTACACATTCTTTAAATCCTTTATCACAAGATCCAACAAGAAGTATTCGAAATGATTTTTATTTATTTAAAAAAATATGTGATGAAAATAAAATTAAACTTGAAAAAATTGATTCAAAAGAAGATAAAAATTTGGAAATTCCAGAGTGTGATTATATTATTGAGGTCTCATGGAGATATTTTATTCCAAAAGAAATATCTTTAAAAGCAAAAAAGAAAGCATTTGGAATTCATCGTGGAAAATTACCTGAATATGCAGGTTCAGAGCCAATTAAACAAGCTTTAATGAAAAATGAAAACTACATTATTCTTTCTGTACATGATTTACTTGCAGAGATTGACATGGGAGAAGTCATCAATAAGATGAAATACCCAGTTAATTATAATTCGAATGAAACATTGGATGAAAATGTTCAGCGACTGAGAGATGAAATTACATCATTGTTTCCTAAATTAATAATTCAAACTTTAGAAAAAGAAGAGAGTAAAAAAGTCATATGAAAATAAACACTTACACAGGAATAATCATTCAGGCAAGAATAGATTCAAATCGGTTACCAAATAAAGTTCTTTTAAAAATAGAAGGAAAGCCATTAATTTGGCATGTTTTTAATAGAGTAAGAAAAATAAAAAAAGTTGATAGGCTAATTTTAGCGACAACTAATAGATCAAAAGATAAAAGGTTAATCAATTTTGCACAAAAAAATAAGATAGATTATTTTGGAGGTTCATCCAAAAATGTACTTGATAGATTTTATCAATGTGCGAAATCATATAATTTAGATATAATCATAAGAATTACTGCAGATTGCCCTTTAATAGATCCAGGATTAATTGAAGAAATGTTAAATTTTTTCAAAAAGAAAAAATTTGATTATGTGAGTAATACAATAGAACCAACATATCCTGATGGCCTAGATGTAGAAGTTTTTTCATTTAAATCACTTAAAAAAACATGGTTAAATGCAAAGAAAAATTCAGAAAAAGAACATGTTACATCATTTATTAAAAATAATCCAAAACAATTTAAAATTTTTAATTACAAAAATAATATTGATTTATCAAACTTTCGATGGACTGTTGATCAAAAAGAAGATCTTGTATTTGTCAGGAAAGTATACAGATTCATGAATCCAAAAAAGAAATTTGATATGAAATTTATTTTACATAAATTAGAAAAAAATCCTAATATTTTAAAAATAAATGATGGAATAAAACGTAATGAAGGATATCAAAAATCAGTATTGTTAGATAAGTAAATCTAGAGTTTAATTATCTTGTTTGAATGAGAAGAAGTTAATGCAGCTATTCCAATTTTTAATGTTTCAAACGCATCCCAACCATCAACAATAGGTTTTTGATTATTAATAATAGAATTTAAGAAAGATTGAATTTCATATTTATATAATTTATTAATTAATTGATTGAAATCTTTTCTTTGATGATTATAAGTTACTTGAGTTTTAGCAAGTGAGTCATATTTTTTCCAACTGCTAGAATTAGGTTGAAAATTCCAATTAATCTCATAATTTTCATTAATAATCTGCATTTTACGTTGATAAGAAGGTCTAACATAGTCTAGTACAAGGTTCGCAATTGTACCTTTCTGAAATTTTAAGAATATACATGCCAAGCTTTCAGTTGTTTTGCTCAATTTAGGTGTCTTTATTGATTGACAAAAAACTGAAGTTACTTTATCATCTAGAATCCAACGAATAAAATCATATTCGTGAGAAGCATCCAGAATAATTCCTCCTCCTTTTTTTAAAACATAATGATGCTTATAATTTGAATTTGGTCTCCAATTTTTAATATGATTTCCAACCATACTAGAAATTAAAATTGGGGGTTTTTTCTTTTTAAGGAAATTTTTGATAAAAATTAAACCAGGATTAAATCGGAAATTGTAACCAACCCCAACTTTAATTTTTTGTGAGTCTGCTTTCGTAAGAAATGACTTAATTCCTTTTAATTCATGTGATAATGGTTTTTCCAAGAAAATATGAGAATTATATTTTAAACATTGTTTAGCTATTGAAAGATGCGAAATTGGTGGAGTACTGACAATTGAAAAATCAGGATCAGAAGACAGTCCTGATAAAATATCAGAAGATTGATTTACATGATATTTTTCTGCTAAAATTTTTGTTCTTTTCTGATTTTCATCATAAATTGAAATATTTTCAATACCCAAGCTTTTTAGATTAAAAATATGTCTTTCCCCAATTGAACCACATCCAATTACAAGGACAGAAAATTTGCCATATTTCTTAGATTTAAACATTAGAATGTCATCACTGGTTTTATTGGGTTGCCATTAAGGAATTTTTCAGGATTTTTGATTTTCTCAATTTTTTTCATTTTTTTCATTGCATTTCCACAAATTTCTAGAGTTTTGTCAATGTCTTTCTTAGAATGAGAATATGATAGAAGAACAGCACCAGGCCCAAATAGAATTCCTTTTTTGATAGTTTCTTGATAAAAAAGGCTTTTCAGAATAAAAGAAATTTTTCCGTTGCCATCTCTATAATTTATTACAGATCTAACATCAGTTCCTTCCATTTTTATACTAACTCCATTTTCTTTTGCAAGATTATTAAATTCATTATAGAAATATTTGCTATAGTTTAAAATATGTGGAATTACAGGTTTTTCTAACAATTCATCAATAACAGCAGAACATGCTGCTAAAGACAATGTTTCACCACCATAAGTTGTTGAATAAAAAATATCAGAAAATTTTTCCATATATTCATGTTTACCAGTTATTGCTGCTAACGGCATTCCGTTAGCCATTCCCTTTCCAAATGTAGCTATATCTGCTTCAATGTTAAGAAATTCTTGAGATCCACCCAAAGAATATCGGAAACCTGTAACAACTTCATCAAAAATTAGAATTGCACCAATCTTCTTTGAGATTTTTTTTACATCATGAAGAAAATTATTTTTAGGGTATTCAAAAGTTATTGGTTCAATAAAGATTGTTGCAAGTTCATCTTTCCATTCTTCTGTAATAATTTTTAATGATTCAATTTCATTAAAATTAAATTTTCTAATCAAGGATTTTTCATATTTTGGAATGCCTTCATTTCTACTTGTAATAGATGTAAACCAGTCATGCCAGACACCACCAGTACCACAATAAGCAATTTTTTCACGTTTTGTAATTGCTCTTGCACAACGAACAGCTGCTGTACAAGCATCTGACCCAGTTTTAGCAAATCGTACCATGTCAGCATTAGGAATAATAGAATTAAGTTTTTGAGAAACCTCTAATTCCAAAACATGTGGAATTGAAAATGAAATTCCATTCTTTAATTGTTGTTTGATTCGTGAATTAATTTTTGAATAATTATAACCTAAAATAATTGGTCCAAGACTTAACACATAATCAATATATTCATTATTATCGACATCAAATACATGAGAGCCTTTACCTTTGGTTAAGTATGTTGGATAAAGTCCTTCTACATAGCTATATGGTGCTTTACTAAAGGTTTGAGAAAGGCCAGGTATCAGTTTTTTTGCTTTTTTCAATAATTTTTTTGAGTTGGTTAATTTTATCAATATAATTTAAAAAAATTAATGCTTAATAAAAGAATTTAAATTCCAGCATTTAAAATTTTTCTATATTAATGTGGATTAATTTTAATAACATTTGTTTATGGATTACTTATGTCTAAGTATTATAGATATTTCCAAGGCAATTACGATAAGGAATTTAATATAAAAAATATGAGAAAATATCTAGATGATAAACAAGAATTAGATAAATTTTTAGAAGAAATTATTTCTCCAATTATTACTAATAAAAAACTAAAAATTTTTGATTCGTGTTGTGGTATTGGTCATATTTCTTATTTACTAAGTAATATTAGTCCTGAATCTACTTTCTTTGGAATTGATCAATCTGAATATTTAATTGATGTTGCAAAAGAAATATCTAAAAATAAAAAAAATCTTTCGTTTATTGTTGGAGATGTATCTGATTTTTCAAATAAGTTACATAAAGAATTTGATATATCTATTAACTGGAAAACTCTTTCGTGGTTACCATATTATGATCAAATGATTAAAGATTTAGTTTCAATGACAAAAAAGTATATCTTCATTAGTTCCTTGTTTTATGATGGTGACATTGATTTTGAGATTAAAGTAAGGGAATTCAAAAAAGAATTAGGTAAAGAACGTTTTAACAGTTTTTACAATGTTTATAGTTTACCTAGATTCAAAGAATTTGTTTTTGGTTTAGGTATAAAAAATATTGAAGTATATAATTTTGATATAAATATTGATATTCCACAACCCCCAATAGACCAAATGGGAACATATACAATCAGACTAGAAAACTCTAAAAAGCTTCAAATTAGTGGTGCTGTTGTTATGTATTGGAAAGTTATTAGAATTGATTTGTGATATTGAAAAATTCTTTGTTTTAAAAAATTTTTTGTACGCGTAATTGTTATATCACAATAATCTTAAATCATCTTGGTTGATTTCCTATTTTTCAATTAATTTACCAGGAAATCTTCTTGAACCTAATCTTGCTTGAATGATTATTGTCAGGATTGGTGTTTTCATTGAATTCAAAGGTATTCAATGATTCAACAATTCACAGTAGAGATGATTTTCTTTAATTCATCCACAGAGATTTTGTCAACAGAATTAGAAGAATATGAATTAGATAATTCAGTTTTTTTTATACCAGGATAATAGCTTTTGATTTGAGATTCAGTTTTAAGAGGATTAAAAATCACATAATTATTTTCAAATTCCCAGGTATAAGGTATTTCATCTGAATTTATTAGAGTTTCATGTAATTTTTCACCTGGTCGTATAGAAGTAACAATTTCTCCGGGGTCTTGGGTTAATTCAGTTACTGCTTTCTTCAAATCTATAATTGAGTATGCCCTAAGTTTTGGAATAAAAACTTCAGAACCTCTAGATGAAAAAGTTGAAGTTAATATCAAATTCAAAGCTTCATCCATTGTCAGACTAAATCTAGTCATATTTGGATCAGTAATTGTAATTTTTTCCCCATTTTTCGCTAAATCTAAAAATTTAGGGAGAACTGAGCCACTACTTCCTAAGACATTTCCATATCTTAATGAAATAAATTTTGTTTGATGATTTTTTGAAGGAAATGAATTTGCAGAAACAAAAAGTTTTTCCATTAACAGTTTAGTTGCACCATACGTATTGAGAGGTGATACTGCTTTGTCAGTACTAACAGCTATTGCAATATCTACATTTTCATGTAGACACGCATCAATAACATTTTGTGAGCCTACGACATTGGTCTTTATTGCTTCAAATGGATTGTACTCAACTACTGGAACATGTTTTAATGCAGCCGCATGAAAAACTATATCCACATCTTCAAATGCTCTATTTAGTCTAGGCAAGTCTCGCACATCACCAATAAAAAAACGAAGTCTATCATCATGAAAATTGGTTTCCATTGTTACCTGTTTATTTTCATTTCTACTAAAAATTCGAATAGTTTTGACACCAGTATTTAGTAATCGTTTTGTCAAAGCTTGGCCTAAAGAACCCGTTCCTCCAGTAATTAGAACAGTTTTGTCATCAAATTTTTTTATAAATTTTTCATTCATACATTAGATACAAAAATTAATTTTAGTATTAAATCTATTTTTTTGCTAATTCTCTTTCAACTATTTTACATATAACGTGATAAATTACTCTATGTGCCTCTTGAATTTCTGAAGTTACTGAGGAATTTACAATTATTGAAATATCAGTTAATTCTTTTAGAATTCCACCTTCATTCCCAAGTAAGCCGATAGTTATAGCACCTTTTTGTTTGGCTACTTTAATTCCTTCAATCACATTTTTAGAATTTCCACTAGTTGTAATACCAATTACTACATCTCCTTTAGAAACTAAACTTTCACATTGTCTACTAAAAACCATGTCAAATGTATAATCATTAGACAAAGATGTAAGAATTGAAGTATCTGTAGTTAGTGCTATTGCAGGAAAACTTTTTCTTTCCAGTTTAAATCTGCCAATAAATTCAGCAGCAATATGTTGTGCATCAGCTGCACTGCCTCCATTACCAAACAAAATTACTTTATTATCATTAACAAAACAGTTTATTATAATTTTTATACATTTTTCAATTTCATTAGATAATGAAATCGATTTTTTCACCACCTCAGAACTATCTAAAATTAATTTTTCAATTTCGTCAATCATATTTATCAAACAAAATTTTCACGTAACTTTTTTTGTGCAGGTAATTCAGAATCCCAAATTCTTTTTTTTCCATCTCCTAATATTCTATCAAGATCGCTTATATTCCTCACCAATCTAAATAATCCTTCAGGCTCCAAGGAAGCAGCTTGATCACTTCCATACAAAGAACGATCAAGTGTGATATGCCTTTCAATAGAAGTAGCACCTAACATAACTGCAGCTGTACATACAAGATAGGAACCAACTTCATGACCACTATAACCTACATTACATTTGTATTTTTTTTGTAAAGTCTGAATTACTTTTAGATTAGCTTCATGCGTAAGCATTGGATATGCACTATGTGAATGCATTAATTCAAAAGGACATTCATAATCCTTGAAAATTTTTACAGCTTTTGTTATATCTTTTAGAGTACTCATGCCTGTTGAAATAAATGTATGTTTTCTTTCTTCTGCAATAGTTTTCAAAAGTTTTGTGTGAAGTAACATGGCAGATGCAACTTTATTATATTTTGTTTTGAATTTTCTCATTTGAATTTGACTGTCAACATCCCAACAAGATAGATACCAAGAAATTTTTTTCTTTTTACAATATCGATCTATTTCTCCATATTGTTTTTCAGAAAATTCTAATCCTAACTTTTGTTCACGTGTTGTTGTGCCCCATGGACTATCTCTTGGCGAATCTAAAACTTTTTTTGAATATACTTTATTGACATCTCTTTTCTGAAATTTTACCGCGTCACATCCTGCGCTTAAAGCAATATCTATTAACTTTTTAGCAGATTCCATACTGCCGTTATGATTTATTCCTATTTCCGCTGTAATGAACACCATATTCACGAAAATACAGTTAGGATTTTTATGTTTTTGTTTTCTTGTCACTAGTATATTTAATCAATTATTACAATCCATTTATCAAGCAAAAGCTTTTAGAAAATAACTATGATTGCTCGGATATTCCAGATAATATAAGGCAACCACCAGTGGCTATTAATTGAAAGTATGTACTTACTCTACCTGAAAATTTGATTACCCTAACTATGATTTTTAGATTAGTGTAAAAGCTTTCGTAATAATTCACTTATCTTTTTTCCACATTAAAAAAATCTCTATTTTTCAATATATCGTTTATTCAATCCATTTTTGTTGAATGTTTTTTATTTTCTCAAGTTCTTCTTCAGATAACTTAATTTCTGATGCAAGAGAATTTGATTTTAACTGTTCTACAGATTTAGCTCCTGGAATACAAGTTGAAACCTCATCTCTACTAAGTACATATGATAATGCAACTTGACTTGCATTTCTATCCTCGCTTATCAAAAATTGAAATTCTTGACTCTTTTTTAATTTTTTTTGTAATAGATTATTATCATAAACATGATTTCTTATGTCTGAATGTGGAAATAGATGATTTGGTTTGTATTTTCCTGTTAGTATTCCTTGTGCTAGTGGTTCCGCGATAATTATACCTACTCCTTCTTGTTTTGCTATTGGAAATAATTCTTTCAGTGGAGTAGGATCTATTAATGAAAAATAAAGTTGTAATGTATCTACTAATCCTCTTTTCATTAATTCAATACCTACATCATATTTTATTCCAACTGATGCGCCACAATAACGAGCTTTTCCCTCCGATTTTATCTTATTAAATGCCTTTTCTATACTTTGAAAATCTTCTTCAGATTGTGGAGCTTTATGAATTTGAAAAACATCTACAAAATCCGTTCCTAGTCTCTTAAGACTTCGATCTATGGATGCCATCAAATGATGATATGAGAGATCAATATCAAAAGCAATATCTGTGTACGATGCCACAGATCCTGCTTTTGTAAATAAATGAATTTTATCTCGGTACTGCTTTACTGCCTTCCCTAATCTAATTTCACTTTTCCCTAATGAATAAAAATCCGCCGTATCAAATGTATTTATTCCAAGTTCCATTGCTGTATTGATTATGCTGATTGCATTTTTTTCATCCATGTCTCCAAATGCTATTGGAATCTCATTAATCTTCGAAAAACCTCCTAATTGATAACCGCCTAATCCAATTTCAGAAACTAAAAGATCAGTTTTTCCCAATTTTCTTTTTTTAATCATTTTATTTTTCACAAAACCTCCATTACACTATCAAAATTTTTAATATCTCATTCAATTCCTGAATTTGCTAGCCATCCTCCGTCAATATAGAGATCCTGACCAGTCATAAATCTAGATGCATCTGATGCTAAAAATATACATGGACCTACAAGATCATCTTTTTCACCCCATCTTCCAAGTAATGTAAGCTCTTCCCTAGCCTTTCTCGTTTTTTTGTTATTGTATCTTCCTTTTGTGATATCAGTTTTAATAAATCCTGGACCCAAATTATTTATTCGTATTCCTAACGTTCCCCAATCTTTTGCAAGCGCTTTTCCTAACATCTTCAGTCCCCCTTTTGATGCAGTATATGCCGGATTACGTGGAAATCCTTGTTCTGCAACAATACTTGTTATGTTGATGATGGAACCAGTAGAATTTTTAATCATATATTTTATCACCGCTTGGCTACAGTTAAAAGCCGCAGTCAAATTCACGTTTATTGTAGTCATCCATTTCTCTATAGGATAGAACGTATTTTGTTTTTGTTCTGAGAACGACACACCAGCGCAGTTAATTAAAACATCAATTTTTTTGTGTTTCTTAAAAATTTTATCACATATTTTTTCAAATTTTTTATAATTAGTTATGTTGCACTTTTCTTGAAATAGAAATTTGTCAACATTTTCATCTATCTTCGGAAATTCAATATCGACAGCATAGACATATGCACCTCTCTCAGCCATATTTTTTGCTAAATTATATCCAATACCTTTGCCACCACCAGTAATTATGATTACTTTATTTTCAATAGAAAAAATATCTTCCATTTTCAATTTATTAAAAGTAGTCATTAAATTCAAAAGTAAAAACTCACTAATTAACTTACTTTTTATTGCATTTATTCAAAAATGCATCATGAAAGATAGAATATTATTCTGGTTAGATTCTGGTTTGATATACTATGGAATAGCTTATTTTCTAAATCAAAAACATGATTGCGAAATGTATAGTATAATTGAAACTCATGAGAAACCTAGAAAATTTTACGAAAATCAAAAATTAACACCATTTAAAAAAATATGGTTTTTTCATGATTATGTTTCAACTCAAAACAAAGAACCTGACCTAAAATATCTTTCTTCAATTGAAAAAAAATATGGAATTAATATTTGGCTAATTGCTTATGCTGAAAGATTTTTTGCTCAACAGAGTGAATATCATAAATTTACTAGAAATGAAATTCTATCGCTAATTGAACAAGAATGCAAACTTTTTGAACAAGTTTTAGATGAAATAAATCCAAATTTTTTGATTATGCGTGATGTTGACATGCATCATGTGAATCTTCTTCACCAAATTTGTAAAGCAAGAGGAATAAAAATTCTTAGTCTTTTTCCTGCTAAAATGGGCTCCAAATGGATAGTATCTGATACTGATAGACTGACTATTGAACCCATTAATTTAAAAAATATTCCAAAAAACAACAGATCTTTTAATGATCTACAAAATTATTTGAAGAAATTTAATCAGAAAGATTGGGTTGATAAATATATATCATCTTCAAAAATTAATTTTTTAAATAAGAGAACACTGTCTTCAATTTTTAATCTTTTTTTTATTCAAAATAAGGAAGATCGTAAAAAATTCATGAGTATAGGTAGGTCAAAATCTAAAGTTTTTGTTGTTATGTTATCATTACTGCTAAAACGAAAATATCGGCAGTTATTTTTAGACCGTCATTCTAAAATGGAGATAAAAAATGATGAAAAATTTGTGTATTTTCCATTACATGTTTCTCCTGAAAGGTATGTAGATATTTCAGCTCCTTTTTTTTCTAACCAACTAGAAGTAATCAGAAATATAGCAAGATCAATACCTGTTGATTACAAGTTATATGTAAAAGAACATTATGCTATGGTTACAAGGTATTGGAGAAAAATTCCTTTTTACAAAGAAATTTTGGCTTTGCCAAATGTAGAATTAATCCACACATCACTCTCTTCGGAAGAAATCATAAAAAAATCTTCTTTGGTTATAACCATTACAGGCACATCTGCATTGCAAGCAGCATTTTATGAAAAACCTTCTATTGTAATGTCACATGTAATGTACTTAGAATTTCTTCCCTTTATACGTCGAATTAAAAATTTAGAAGAATTACCTTATGCAATACGTTCTGCCTTAAAATCTAAAGTTGATTTAACAGATCTAAATAGATTTGTTGAAATATTAGAAAAAGAATCTTTTGATTTCAAATCTCACATATTTAATAATGAATATAATCCAATTTTTAATACTCTAACTTCTAATGTAGAGATTTCCGAGTCCCAAATGAAATCTTTTCTGGATCATAACCGTGAAACTTTTGAATTATTAGTCTTTGAGCATCTTAAAAAAATAAAACAAGGTGACTCTAAATATGCTGTCACTAATGAAAAGAAAGAAAAAAGTGTTTGAGTTTATTCAAATTAAAATTTTTTGTTTAAGATTATACATTTTGACAAGCATTTAATACAAATTTCATTTCCTTATCAGTCATAGAATTATAGATCGGCAAAGTTAGTGAATTATTATATATTTTATTAGAATTAGGGCAATTATTCATATTTAATTTTGAATTTACTGGTTGATCAGAGAGAGGCAACCAAGGCATTCTAGCGTCAATATCATTTGTCCTTAGAGAGTTTAAGTACTTGTTTCTAATTTGTTGGTTTTCTGCAAATGCAAAGAACATCATGTAGCTATGTTTGCTCACATAGTTAGGAATATGTTGAAAAGAGAAATCTTTGAGATTTCTTTTATATTCTGCAGCAATTTTGCTTCTTGTTTTAAGAAAATTATCTATTTTTTTTAATTGCTCAATACCAATAGCTGATTGCAAATCTGTTGTTCTAAAATTTGAACTGATTATATTATGAATATATTCTCCTGAGTTTGACCTACCCAGATCTCTTGTTTGAATTATTTTTTTTATAAATTTTTCATTATTTGACGAAATACAACCTCCCTCTACAGTGGTAATTTGTTTTGCGGCATGGAAACTAAAGATTGAAGTATGATCAAAAGAACCGATCTTCTTGTTTTTATATTCTGAACCTAATGCTTCTGCAGCATCTTCAATAAGGATAAAATTGTAGCGACGTGAAAGTTCAGTAAAGACATCAATGTCAACTGGCAATCCTGCAACATCAACAACAATTACCATTTTTACATCTTCAGTCTTGACAATTTTTTCAACACTTTCAGGATTAATGTTTAATGTAGATTCATCTACGTCGACAAGAATTACATCTGCACCTAACATTTTTGGAATAGAATATGTTGCAAAAAACGTAAAATTAGGGACAAGTACTTTGTCTCCAGGTTTTAATCCATGTGCTAATAATGCACAAGTTAAGGCAGATGACCCATTATTCACAGTAATTACATTTGAAGACAAGTATTCTGATAGTCGTGTTTCAAATTCCCGAGTTATCTTTCCTTGAGTTAACCATCCACTTTGAATCACTTTTTGTAAAGATAGTAATTCTTCTTTACCAATCGAAGGTTTACTCCAAGGTATTTTGAATTGATTTTGCACAACCTTCACATATTTTATAAGTATAAATATTGTAAAATGAGGACAGGATAAAATGAAAAAAGCATTGATTCTTGGCGTTACGGGACAAGATGGATCATATTTGGCGGATTTTCTTTTAAAAAAAGATTATGAGGTATTTGGGAGTTATAGACGAACCAGCCATAGGCAATTAGAAAGGTTAGAGGCTATGAACATATTTGGAAAAGTTAAATTAATTTATGCGGATCTAATTGATCAGATTTCGCTTAACCGAATTATTAAAACTACACAACCTGATGAAATCTACAATTTAGCTGCTCAATCATTTGTAGGTGTCTCATTTGTAGAACCTTTTCTTACTACTGAAGTGACAGGTATTGGAGCTCTACGCGTTTTTGAAGCTATACGTGAATTCAGTCCTCATTCTAAAGTATATCAAGCATCATCGAGTGAAATGTTTGGAAACTCTAACGAAGTTAAAACGGAAAATTCTAGATTACAACCTGCTAGTCCGTATGGAACTGCTAAAGTATTTGCACATAAATCTGCACAAATGTATAGAGAATCCTATGACATGTTCATTAGTTGTGGCATTTTATTTAATCATGAATCTCCTTATAGAGGACTAGAATTTGTAACTAAAAAAATTACTTCTTGGTTAGCAAAAATTGTGACAAAAAAAGCAGATAAAATTTATTTAGGAAATATAAATGCAAAAAGAGATTGGGGATTTGCTGGAGATTATGTTAAAAGTATGTGGATGATGTTGCAACAAGAAAAACCATCAGATTATGTTGTTTGTACAGGAGAATCTCATTCAGTCAAAGACTTCTTGGAGGAATCATTTAACTATGCTGGTCTTGGAGACTGGCAAAACTATGTAGAAATTGATGAGAAATTTTTTCGACCAACAGATATTGACAATCTTGTTGGAGATTCATCTAAAGCTCAAAATGAGTTAGGGTGGAAGCCTGAAATGAAATTTAAGGAATTAGTTCATCTCATGGTAGATCATGACATAAACTTTGAAAAGAATCAATGATGTTTGAATTATTAATTATTCTATATTGACAAATTTTTGAAAAATGACTAGTTACAATAATTTGAAATTAAGCGTGTTTTTTTACTAGAAAATTTTGTAATACTAAATATTCTAATCCACTGTTGTAAAATGTGTTGAGGGCATCATCTGGAGATAAAACTATTGGTTCACCATTAATGTTAAAAGAAGTATTAATAATTACAGGAAAATTTGAGAGTTTTTCAAATTCTTCAATAATTCTATAGAACTGTTCATTATGCTCCTTTTTAACAGTATGAAGTCTACCGGAACCATCTACATGAGTGATAGCAGCAAGGTCATTACGATATTCTTCTCTAACAGGAATAACTTTTTCCATGTAGTTACATTCAAAATTTTCTGAAACTTCAAAAAATAGGTGAGCCTTTTCATATAAGACCGAAGGAGCAAAAGGACGATAGTTTTCTCTATATTTTATTATTGAATTTATTTTATCTTTCATTTCTTTTTTTCTTGGATCTGCCAATATTGATCTATTACCTAAAGCTCTTTCTCCAAACTCCATTCTCCCATTAAAATTAGCAACAATATTTCCTTCATTTATTAATGAAGCAATTTCGACACTGGAATTATTCAATTTTTCAAATTTTATTTTTCTGCGGGTTAGTACCTTTTCAACTTCATCACTAGTAAATGAGGGACCAATATAGCTAGAATTAAAGGAAAAATCTCTTTTTTCATTATGAATACAATGAGAGACGTATAAAGCGGCACCAATACTATTTCCCAAGTCCGCAGGAGCATAAGAAATATAGAGATTTTTAAATTTTGTTTTGTTTAGTATTTTGCCATTGCAAACTGAATTCATAAAAAAGCCTCCACTTAAAACTAAATTTTCACATTTTGTTCTTTGGTAGAGGTTTTCTAGAATATGAAATACAATTTCTTCGGCAACAGTTTGCATTGCTTTGGCTACACAGAAATGCCAAGTTTCAGGTTCCTCACCTGGAACACCTTCTCTATTACCTAATAAAGATAGTAATTTGTCAGTATACAGTTTTGGTTTATCTAATATTGCACCTTGATAGTATGACTGATCTAATTCAAACAATCCATCTTCAGTAAGAGATATTGTACCACGAATTTTTTCTAAATAATCACTATAATCAACATCAAAGGCTGAAAGCGCCATAACTTTCCATTCATCATTATCAGGGCGGTATCCAAGTAATGAAGTGTATGTACCATAAAACATTCCCAGTGAATGAGGAATTTTTTGAGTTGCCAAAACTTGGATATTGTTCTCCTTTCCAAATCCAAGCAAAGTTGAATCAAATTCCCCTCTCCAATCACAGGTAAGTATAGCTGCTTCTTTAAATGGAGAAAGAAAAAAAGCATTAGCAGCGTGTGCAAGGTGATGTTTTACATAATATACTGGAGGCATGTTTGTGTCATCAGAAAAAGTTTGTAAAATCCAATTAGGGGAATTTCTATCGGTAAAATCATAAAGATTATCTGGTACAGTATAAAGATAATCTTCTCTCTTTATTCTCATTTGAGAAAGTAACGGGTTATACTTTTGCCAATATTCACCAGGGTTCCACCCTTGTGCAATAAATGAGCAATCAGCTAATGTAATATTATTTGATTCTAAACAATATTCTGTAGCTTTTTTTGGAAATGATTTTGTTCTTTTGTTTCTGCTAAATCTTTCTTCAGGAGCTCCGGCCAGAACTTTGCCATCTTTTATTAATGCAACAGAGGAATTTATCTCACCATGATTTAATCCTAGAATAATCATTATAATCAAATAATTCGGTGATGACATAATAAGTTTTTTTAGAAATCAATTTACTGATGATGAAGTTGAAAAGGTACTACCCGCAGAAAAATAAAATTTGAAAGTTTGAAAATACTCATAAATTAAATCAGATTGTAGAATTTTCAACAATTTCCATGTTACGTTTAATGTGATTAATATCCAAATTCATGGTTTCTAATGTTATTGGAATATTTTTAAATAATTTTAGTTTAGATGTTTGCCAACATTTTTTTGTTAAACTTTTATGTTGATCTTGTTTTCCATTATTATTACTAACATGTACCGCGAATGTTTTGTCTAAACATAATTTTACAAATTTATTTTTATCAAAATTTAGCCAATGTGAAGTAACAGCAGTGTGTCCAAGATCAAGCAGTATACCAACATCCTTCTTTTTAAAAATCCTAGAAAATTGTTTAATTTCATCTAAATCAGCAAATAATAAAAGTTCATTTTTATTATTTGTTAGATTGAATTTTTGTACGACATTAGGTTCCATCGCAATTTTTATCCCATGGTTTTTTGCATAATCAATAATATAGTTTACCGATTCAACAAAAGTTTTCAGAGAGATTTCTTTTTTTACCATATTTTTTTGTGAAAAACGAACACCTAATTTTTGGGGATCAACTGTAAAACCGGCATGAAAGGTATACAAAGGACTCTCAATTTCACAGCATAGATTTATTGCATCTTTTGCTAGTTTAATACTACGTTTTAGTATATTCTTATTTTGAGAGGCAAGATTAAAAATTAATTTTGTTTTAGGCGGTGGGAAATAACTGTGAATTATAAAATTGAGATTAAATTGTTTTAATTTTTTTACATTAAAAAAAGTATGTACAGAACCTAATTCAACATTTTCAATATTTGCTTTTTCATATTCTTGTAGAACCTTAATTACGTTAGTAGGATTTTTTAAACAGCTAGTTGAAACATAAACCATAATATCTTATTCATTAAAGAATTAATTAATGATTTAATATTTTTGCTTTTTTTGGTAGTTATCCAAGTAAATTATAATATGATGGGGCGTATTACAAATTATGTGGAAATTGGAAATAAAAAAATTGGTGTAGGTAAACCTGTTTTCATAATAGCAGAAGCTGGTGTAAATTACAATAATAAACTATCTTTAGCGTATAAAATGATTGATGTTGCTGCAAAAGCAGGTGCAGACGCCATAAAATTTCAAACATTTAAAGCTAAAAATATTCAATTAAAAAATTCAATTAAACCTAACTATCAAAAATCAATTAAGAATACAAATTATTATAATTTAATTAAAAAACTAGAAACTTCATTTGATGATCAAATCAAATTATTTAACTATTGTAAAAAAAAAAATATAATTTTCCTTTCAACACCATATGATGAAGAAAGCTTAGATTTCTTAACCCAACTTAATGTTCCAGCATTCAAAATTTCATCATCGGATACAACTAATCACTTATTTTTAGAATCAGTACTTGAAAAAAGAAAGCCTATTTTATTGTCCACAGGATTAACTTCTAGAAAGGATGTTGATCTTACATTAAAATTAGTAGAAAAATTCAAAATGAAGAAAAAATTAGTATTATTGCAAGCAACTTCTGATTATCCTACTAAAAGTGTTGATGTAAATTTAAGAGTAATTCCCGAATATATTAAAAAACACAAGTGTTTAGTAGGATTTTCTGATCACACACAAGATTTTATTGCTAGTTTGGGTGCAATTGCAATGGGGGCATGTGTTGTTGAGAAACATTTTACCATTAACAAAAAGCTTTCTGGTCCTGATCAAAAATCATCATTAGAACCTCTAGAATTAAAGGAATGGATTAAAAAAATTAGAATTCTGGAAAAATCGTTAGGAGATAAAAATAAAATCATTACAAATTCTGAAATAAAGAATCTTACAATGAGGAAAATACTTGTTATAAATCCAGCAAAACAAGGTACTACAATTACAAGAAATTTGATATCTGCTAAAAGAGGAGATGGAAAAGGTATTCTTCCTTTACAAAAAAATTTGAATAAGATAATAGGTAAAAGACTGTTGAGGAATGTTTATCGAGAAAGAAAATTTACTTGGGATCTGATATGAAGAAAAAAAATCTATGTATAATTCCTGCAAGAAGGGGTTCTAAGGGGATTCCTTTTAAAAATATTCAAAAAGTTTGTGGTAAGCCTCTAATTGAATATGCTATTAGTGCTGCTAAAGAATCAACATTAATTAACAGAATAATTGTTAGCACTGATTCAAAAAAAATTGCTAGTCTTGCAATAAAATTAGGTGCTGAAATTCCATTCATTAGACCAAAAAAAATCTCTAATGATTTTGCAACGCAGTATGATGTAGCACAACATGCTGTAAAATTTCTCCTAGATCAAGAGTCATATTTACCTGATATCATTACAATTTTACAACCAACCTCACCAATAAGAACTGGTAAAATCATTGATAAGTCTATTAACTTACTAAAAAAAAATAATTCTACTAGTGTAATTTCAGTATCAAGTGTAAAAGATCATCCAGATATTATATTTCGTCAGAAAAACAAATACCTAAAACCTCTAAATAAAAATTTTGAAAAACATAGTACAAGGCAATCTAGATCTCAATTATATGCTCCAACTGGTTCCATATACACATTCTGGTATAAAACATTGAAAAATTATAACTCAATTTATGGACCTAGGATCAAGGCATTAAAAATTAAAGAACAAGAGTTTAACATAGACATAGATACTCTTTATGATCTCTTTATTTCAGAAATGACAAAATTACATTGGAATCAATTCAAAGAAAAATTTGATTTAAAAAAATAGTTTTGCTAAAAATGATTATTGAAGTAACTGTCAAATCTAGTGAATTAATTTTAAAACAATTAAAATACATGAAAAATTAAAAAACACTCCTAAAAATCAATTATGGATGGAAATCTTGCCAAACTAAAAAAAGAAAATCGAAATAATTATTAATACCATATTTTTTTATCTGGAAATTTGGAATACAGAATTATATCAGCAAATTCTCTGAATGCACTTTGGCCACCATTATTTTTACATACATAATCTGCAATTTTTTTGGTAGAAAAATCGCTATTTTTAGGAGTTCCAGAAAAACCTACTTTTTTCATCAGTTCAATATCATTGATATCATCACCAATGTAGGCAATTTCTGCGGGAGTTACTTCGAAAGTTTTGCAAACTTTCGTCAAAATGGATTCTTTTTTTATGATTCCATTGTAAACATTGGTAATATTCATTTCTTTTGCCCATTTTCTAACAATTAGAGATGTTTCTTTTGTAACAATAATAGTTTTGATTTTATTTCTAAGTAATACATTAACACCCATCCCATCTCTAGTATCAAATTTTTTTACAATTTCCCCATTTTTTGTATAATATTTGCCACCATCCGATAAAACACCATCAACATCTGTCAAAACAATTTTTATTTTCTTTGTCTTTTCTTTTATTAGAAATTTTAAATTAATTTGATTTTTTGTTAGCTTTTCGATAGAACTCAGATTATCTGGAGTAATACTAGAAGATAATTCTAATTGCAAGTCAGCTAGATAATCAAAGAACTGCAGATCAGTTGAAATTAATTTTCCCTGCGCAGCCAGTTTTGCTTTTACCATATCAAATTTTGCTTTGGCTTCTTTACTCATTTGTACAGTGGTTTTATTCATTATAATAATTATAAATATTATAATAGATTAATATTACTTTCTCTCACATGATTGGATTTCCTTAATGTCTGCTCACCAAAAAATAATAGTAATATTAACGGGTAATTTTCATCGTTGTAAATGAGTGATAAAATTCTTGTTTGGGTTGACCTAAATTTAATTCAATTTGCTGTTTCAAAATTTTTACAAAATATGTATGATTGCGAACTTTTTGCAATCTATGATTTTAATCATCATATAAAAAAATCATTTATGAATCAAAAAATAGTCAATTTCAAAAAAGAGTGGTTTTATTGGGACCATGTTTTAGATGTAAATGATAATCCTGACACAGGTTATTTGAAATCTTTTGAGGAGAGGTACAAAATTAATCTATGGTTAATTGCACTAAATGATAGAATTTTTTACAGGTACAACAAGTTTTATAAATTCAAAAAAAATGAAATTTTATCAATACTAGAACAAGAATGTCGTTTTTTTGAAAGAGTATTAGATGAGGTTAATCCAGATTTTTTAATAATTAAAGCCACTGATTTTCATAGAAGC
>Ga0208879_1001296_pt1 | contig 23852 bp, 12 predicted proteins | sample Knorr_S15_td_Bot_FD_185605 | JGI IMG/M metagenome (GOLD analysis project Ga0208879, IMG submission 185605) | Marine microbial communities from Southern Atlantic Ocean transect - Knorr_S15_td_Bottom_ad_5009_LV_A (SPAdes) (version 2) | ecosystem: Environmental > Aquatic > Marine > Oceanic | place...
CATCCATCTCCTAGCGCAAGGAAATTTGCGCAGAGAAGTCATGGGCAATGAACGCCGCAAGGCAACATCTAAGGAACAAGCAGCCATGTTGAAACTCGCTGATAAAGCGATGGACGATGGTGCCTGGGGCATGTCGACTGGCCTCATCTATGTACCAAGTTCATACGCCGACACAGCAGAAATCACAGCCATTGCATCCGTCGTCGCCAAATACGGCGGCATCTACGTGAGCCACATCCGCGGAGAAGGCAGTGGTTTGATCAACAGTGTCAATGAAGCGATGCAAATTGGACGCGATGCCAACCTGCCAGTGCACATATCACACTTTAAGTCCAGCGGCCGCAATAACTGGGGATTAGTGCGCGTGGCTGCCAAAACCATCCAAGCTGCTCGTGACGACGGTCAACAAGTGACTGCGGATCAATATCCCTACAGAGCTTCCAGTACTTCACTCAGCGCGACGACCATCCCTACTTGGGCTCGTGCCGGAGGCCGGCAAGCAATGATAGAGCGATTCGATGATCCTCAGGATGGTAAACGTATCCGAATGGCAATCCAAGCGAAACTAGACCGAACGGATGACGGCGCGGCCCTTCGGATTGCTCGCTGCTACCAACAGAAATGGGTTGGCAAAAGCATCGCTCAAATTGCAAAACTAGAAAACAAGCCGGCTCTTGAAATTGTTGAGGTGATCGAACGCAATGGCGGTGCGGGTGTGGTGAACTTTAGTATGGATCCCGAAGATATACGCTTTGTGATGAGTCTCCCTTGGGTGGCCACCGCTTCGGACGGTCGAGCCTATTTGCCCGGTGCCGATAAACCACACCCCAGAAGCTATGGCACATTTCCTCGCAAAATCAGCCTCTTTGCACAACAAGAAAAAATCATCTCTGTTGGACATGCTATTCGCAGTGCAACCGGACTGCCTGCTGAGATCCTAGGGCTTAAAGATCGGGGCACGCTAAAACCAAATATGATTGCCGATATAGTCGTTTATGATCCCACGACACTACAGGACAAAGCGACGTTTGATGACCCTCATCAATACTGCGTCGGCATCGAATATGTGTTTATCGGTGGTGAACTTGCCGTGTACCGAGGTCGACCAACAGGTGCCCTGCACGGCCAAGCACTAAAAAAACCGGCTCGCTAAAATCACTCGCCTAGCGGAACAACGACCATCATCCGTTTACATTTTGCCTAACAAGCCGCGTTCTCGCATCCATTGCTCACAGCGTTGTGGCCAACGATGACTATTGGATGATGATTTTCGCAAGCCGTAGCCATGACCACCGGTTTCGGTAATATGCATTTCCGCAAGCACTCCCCTTCGCTTCAATGCCAACCATAACAAGACACTGCTTTCGGGAGTCACACCGTCGTTATAGGCGTGCGCCATAAACATCGGTGGCGTATTTTTAGTGACTTGTACTTCGGGTACTAATTTTCCATCTTTAACTAGATAAGCCGGATAAACCAATACGGCGAAATCTGGGCGACAGCTAACCTTATCGATCGCATCGATTTCATCATAATTTCGTTGGCTATATTTCAGAGCCGCCATCGCAGCCAGATTTCCCCCTGCTGAAAAGCCTAGGATACCAATGCGGTCCTCGGCGATTCCCCACTGCTTTGCCCGCGCACGAGTGATACTTAGCGTTCGCTGAGCATCTTGTAATGGCGCGTGATAAGGAGGCAAACCGGCACGTCGGGGTACACGATATTTTAAAAGAACTGCATTAACGCCAATTGTATTCAACCACTCACAAACTTCCGTACCTTCTAAATCAAACGCCAGTATGTTGTATCCACCACCAGGACACACCACAATCGTCGTGCCTGAGTTCTTACCTTTTGGAGCTGGATAAAACTGTAACGTCGGCGTCGAAACATTAGAAATCCTAAGTACTTGCTTTTGTCCAGGCTTACTCGGCGTCGCTTTTTCCTCGCCAATATTGTCTGTTTCCTGAGGTGCGGTGCTGGGCCAGATATTTTCCGGTTTACCCTCGGTCGCTGATATGCTAGGAATATTAACGAACACAAATACAGTTAGTAAAGCAATCCAATTCAAGCTCATTCGTCATTCCCTTTTGCGACTGTTTGAATCCAATTATACATTATAATGCATCCTCTTGTTTCATCCCCCTCGGTTATCCAACATGCATACTCGTTTCACGAATCTACTCGGCACATTCATCCGTAAAGTTGCTCACCGCGTGATTAAGCGGTATTACCCTCGCATCCAAATAACCGGCGCGGAACGAATTCCCAAAACCGGTCCGGTCTTATTTTGCGCTAATCATCCCAATTCACTTGTCGATCCTATTTTAATCGGTATCGCCGCTCGCCGTCCGGTCAGCTTTATGGCCAAAGCGCCTCTGTTTAAAACACCCCTACTCGGGCCCATCATCAAAGCGCTGGGAATGGTGCCGGCTTATCGCGGCCGCGATGATGCGCGACAAGTCAAAAAGAATAGCGCTAGCCTAGCGCTCGTCGCTAAAGGACTCAAAGCCGGAAGAGCCATGGGCATCTTCCCCGAAGGCATATCCTCTGACAAACGACAACTTGGAATGGTAAGAAGCGGTGCAGCGCGGATTGCACTCGAAGCATACGACAACGGCGTCACCGATCTGATCATCATCCCGCTGGGAATTAACTACGACAAAAAAGAACAGCTGGGAAGTAAGGTTTGGATCGACGTGGGACAACCTCTCGACCTTGCCAGTTGGATCCCCGAACATTCGCAAGACAATGAGGAAACGATCGCTCCCAGCGATGACAAACGATTAAGACGTAAACTTACCAAAGAATTAGGCACGGCTCTTAAAAATGTAATCGTCCATGTCGACAATGTGGATTGGGATCCGCTACTTACTGATCTGGAAATTATTTTTAAACGAACAAAACATAAACCGTCCGACCAAGTCCCGGCTCTCATGCGCCGCAAACGAATTGCCGACGCCATTAATTATTATTACGAGCAAGATCCAGCTACCGCCGAAGAGATCATTGGAAAAGTTGAATCCTATCATCGTGAATTGCGCGTCGCCGGTTTAGTCATCGACGATCCCATTTTAAATCGCAGTCGAACTTATGCCATCTTCACTTTTTTGTGGCAACTCGCAGTACTCGTGCTCTGGTTTTTACCAGCCTTGTTCGGGTCCATGATGAATATGGTGCCATTTCTCGTTACTCGCAAAGTTTCGGCGAAGTTTCAGGATGACGGTCAGAAGACGATTGCTACCTGGCGACTTGTTTGTGGAATCCCTATTTACCTAGTGTGGTATGGGATCATCTATCTGACCGTTTTATACGAAACGCAACAATTGCCGATGGCGATGATGATGAATTTCATATTGCCTATCACCGGTAGCATTGCTTTGCGGTATTGGCCCTTTTTCGCCAAATCTATGCGCCATATGGGCCATCAGTTCCGAACGCTTACCAATCGTAAGCAGTTACACGACCTGCGAGAGAAACTAGCAGGCATCCGAGTCACGTTAATCGAATACGCAGAAAAGTATGCGGAAATATCACCGCGGCCCGCAAAAACGCCGACCGTTCGCCCCTTCATGATGCTGTTTGCCAAGGCGATCGGAACCGCCTGTTTTTTAGCAATTGCGTTTGTCATCTATTTTTATGCGGCGAATCTAGTCAGTTCCAAATTTGCACCAAAAACGGAAGCGGCAAATCCATTAGCATCAAAATCATCGACGGAAGTTCATGAATCTCAATCTGCAGCAACGAAAGAACTTATTACGATTGAACAGGCTTATCGCAACACTCTGAACAAGGCGCGCGAGCTGCTAGCCGGTTACAGAGCAGGCAATGTCCTTATTGAAAACCAACAAGATAGTGACCAAATCCAAAGCTTGCTGCATCGATATTGCACCTATCGTGATAGCTTACAACGAATCTTGCTAACCTATCGACCGTATCAAGATAAATCTCTGTTTGTCAATCAGCAATCTCAAGATTACGCTTTAGTCCTTTTCGTCGCCGCCACGCTTTTACGACATGAGATGTCCGCTAATTTCGTCAAAGCACATGATGATCTTCCACGAGTGCGACAGTTGCTTAACCTTCCCGAAACTCGCTGGGGAATTCCAGCAGGTGTGTTTGATAGCGTGCAACGCGAGATGCTTGATACAACCTATCAAGATATGATTTTCGCCGCTGAAACGGCCTATCTGCAACGAGATAGATTTGCCCTCAAAAACTCGCGGCTGCCCAACATATTGGGAAATTCTCTAGTGGAAATTGCTGGGATTCCTGAGCTGCAGAACATAATTGAAAATTCTCGAGTGGAAATTGCTGGGATTCCTGAGTTTGGTATTAGGGCTGATGTAAACCGTGCGTTGCGAGACGCGAAGGACAATGCTACTGATCTGTACCAATACATTCAGACCTTTACCGCAACCGTCATCGGTGACTTCAAGGTTAACCAACGAGAAATCGACAACCTGATTGGGGCCGACGACCTACATGGATTTCATCGAGCTTTGAAACCTGGGGACATGCTGATTGAACGGCGAAATTGGTATGCCTCTAATGCATTTCTGCCTGGCTTTTGGCCACACGGAGCAATGTATGTCGGAACGGTACAAGAAATGAAAGATGCGGGTATCTATCAATTAGTACGCGATGCTATTGAGCAATTCGCTGATGACGATGCGAAATCGGAATACGAATCAGGCAAGGATCACGCTCAGTCCCTACGCGACATTCTTAATGAATTCGAAAGGCCGGTCGCTGAAAACCGCTACGAACATCATCATATCATCGAAGCTGTCAGTGAAGGAGTCATTCTTAACACGATCGAGCATTCAGCTGGTGAGGCAACGTCGGTGTGTGCTTTCCGTCCAGTTCTACTATCCGACGAACAAATTGCCTCAGCCGTCGCTCGAGCATATTACTATTTAGGTCGAGATTATGATTTTGATTTCAATTTTGAAAGTCCAAATACATTAGTGTGCACAGAGGTTCTGTATCGCTGTTACGAAGGAAATCGTGTAGGCTATCCATTGCAATTTGATCTGACTACCATCTTGGGAACGCCCACTTTACCAGCACAAAACATTGTCCAGTCCTATGTCGACGCCGTCCAGCAAAACGATCCAACCAACCAGCTGGAATTGATTGCTTGGATCGACACCGATCGCCATAAAAAACCAACTTCGACGCTCATGATTTTTAACGGATCGACGACCGGGCCAGATCACACCTTCTTTGAAGAGACGTTAAAACGTCCGGGATTAACATGGGAATGGGAACGCCGACAACATGGATTGCGAGCACTAGTAACTAGGCCGACGGAATATCTATTTTACTTGTGTTTTAGCACGACCGTTGGCGCAGCACTTTATCAGGTCACGGTCCGACGTCGTCGTCGCAAACGTGCCGAATTGAATTAGCTCGGAACGTTGCTGGAAAAACAAGTGAATCACGATTCTTCATCATTGTCCGTTGACGCCCACACACATATTATTTGCTGGGGTGAAAATCCAGCTGATGGATTTCTATCACCTTCCACTCAAAAGTCGCTGATCACCAAAATATTGATTCGACTCTCGGGCATCCATCGCGAAAAAGGTGATACGATGTCCGAAAAACTATTGAATCGACTCTTTCACGACCTGGAAACAACGCAACTCGACTACGTCGTGCTGTTTGCACAAGATGCCGTTTATCGTGACGATGGTACGATCGACCTCGCCCATACGCACTTTTTTGTGTCCAACGACTATGTACTACACTTGGCAACTCGTTCTGACAAAATCATACCCTGCTGCAGTATTAACCCCCTTCGCCAAGATGCACTGCAGGAGCTAGACCGCGTGTGGGATGCGGGCTGTCGCATTGTCAAAATCCATACAGCAATTCAGGGTGTCAGTCCCGACCTCGTGGACTTTGATCCGTTTTATAAACATGCTGCCGATATGGGGATGGTGCTGGTTTTCCACACTGGATATGAACATTCCTGCAAAGTCATTTCACAAAAATTCACCGACCCCGCAAAGCTGCAACGTGCACTCGATCATGGCGGCACAATCATTGCTGCACATTGTGGTACTTGTGCGTTTTTTGACCGAGAAGATTATTACCCACACTTTATCGAAATGATGAACCGCAACGACAACTTGTATGGAGATACAGCCGTGATGGCTGGGTTCGTTCGACTCGCTGCTTGTAAGCGACTAAGTTTAGAATCTGAAAGTATTACAAGTCGCATTATTCACGGCAGTGACTATCCCATTCCACCGTCACGCATCCCCCACCTCCGCCGCGTAGGGTTCTTTCCGCCCAACCGCAAAAACCTGCTCGACCTCGATTTACATATCAAACGAGCCTACAGCTATGGCCCCAAATACGAAAACCTGATCTTGGACCTATTACAAGATTAGGGCACCGATCATTCGTGTTAATGCGGCCGGAATTTAAAGATACTCTTGCCATTTACTGATTCACCTGTGAAATAAACTTCACCTTGCTCGTCTAACCCAAAGGCCATGACGGGACTGCCGGTACCTCGCAGCTGAATATTCTCCATCACTTGTTGCGTTTTAGAATCATATCGCAATGCCCAAATCCGACCGCTTGTATAATCAGCGAATAAATAACACCCAACCAGCTTGGGAAACACTTTGCCGCGGTAAACATATCCGCCAGTGACCGACTTACCGATTTGATGATCGTATTCCCAAACAGGGTCCGTTACCTTCACCTGTGGGTTGATTTTTGCGTTACCAAAACCGTAACTACCTTCAGCGATACTCCAACCATAGTTAGCACCTTTGCGAAGAATATTAATCTCTTCCCACTGATCTTGCCCCACATCGGCAATCCAAATATTCCCCGTCAGAGGATCATTAGCAATGCGCCAGGGGTTTCTAATTCCGTAGGCGTAAATTTCTGGCAAAGCGCCTTTCGTCTGCAAGAAGGGATTATCCGCTGGAATCGCATAATTCTTACCTGCAGATTTATGATCGACATCAATTCTAAGGATGGTACCCATCAGATTACTTAAATCCTGACCACGGCCGTCGGGGTCATTACGGCCACCGCCATCTCCAAAACCAATATATAACAATCCATCATTGCCAAAAGTCATCGGTCCACCATTGTGATTTGCGAATGGTTGGTCGATCTTCATCAAAATCAATTCGCTATCACCACTCGCCGTTCCAGTTGTTGGGTCCACCGTAAAACGAGAAACATAGCTAAACCGACCATTTTTTAGCGACGATTTGTTGGACGTGTAATAAACAAACACGTATCCGTTCTGTTTAAACTTCGGGTGGATTGCCAGCCCCAATAAACCCTCTTCATTTACGTTGGACGCTGCGTCATGAGCTTGCACTCGATCCTGTATATCTAGAATCACTGTCGCTTCCTTAACGTCAGAGCGGTTCTCAATGGCATAAATTCGCCCCCGCTGATCAGCGGCAAACAATCGATTCGTGCCATCTCCAGGATGAATCAACTCCACCGGCCGCAAGACTTGTACGCGGCCGTTCTCATCCGCTCCTTCGAAATCCTCCCACTTTAGTTGTGGAAATGCTTCGACAACTTCTAAGTCCATTTTCGAATCGCTCGACTTCGGTGCTGCGTCATCAGCTCGAGGCAAGCGAATTTTGATATTGCGATATGACACTAAATTGCCGTGGTCCTGTAAACAAATATGCCCTTTGCCTGTTTTCCCAAACTCTGGATATTTCGCAAACTTACTTTTTGCAATCCGCTCAGTCCAGTCCTTTGAATTCATATCAAAATGAAAATAGCTGACACCATTTAGCTGTACTTCACAGTCTTTCTTCGCAATTCGTAAATACAATTGGTTCCATTGTCCCGCCGGTCGTGTGGCGTCATCCATCTCAATTCCCTGATAGCCAACTTGAGCTTCAAACATCTTTGCCCAATTTGGTTTGCTAGGTTTGTACAGCTGGTAAAGCCAGCCTGCTTTCTGTGGGTCATGACCGTCCTCGTTATCCTGCACTTGGATTTCGGGTCCAGTATGCCATGGTCGCGCCAATGATTCGGACACGTGATACATGATACCGCTGTTACCACCTTTGGAAATTTTGTAATCCAACGACAATTCAAAATACTCGTATTGTTCGATGGTAATAATGTCTCCCGCTCCAGTAGCTACCCGACTCAGGGCACCATTTTGTACTTGCCATCCATCGCTAATGCCAGCCTTCTTAAAGTTACGCCAGCCTGTTGTTGATTTTCCATCAAACAACATCTTCCAACCTGTTAGTTTTTCTGCAGGGGTTAATCCGTTAAGTGGCACTTCCGCTCGTAGTTCTGTTACTTGCAAACCACAGACAACAACAACACTACACAACACACATCCGATAAAGGATTTCATAGCTACTTCTTTCCTAAAGAGATGAATAACACAAAAATGGTTTTCTACGCGATGATTGCATCAATCGGTCGACCCACTTCTTTTTCAATACGTTTACGTTCAGGGATTTGCATCCGCGAGGAATCAAGTCCAAGTTGTTTTAGCACCGTTGCATGAATATCAGTAACGTAATGACGTCCTTCAACGGCATGAAAACCGAGCTCATCCGTCGCACCATGCACCATGCCACCCTTGATGCCCCCGCCTGCCATCCAAACACTAAATCCGAAGGGGTGATGGTCGCGACCGTTTGAGTTCTGACTGCCTGGCGTACGACCAAATTCCGTTCCCCACACAACCAGTGTCTCATCTAACAAACCACGTTGTTTGAGATCTGCGATTAAACCGGCAATTGGTTGATCGACTTCTTTGGACAACCGAGCGTGTCCTGTTTTGAGATTGCTGTGAGCATCCCAAGCCCCGGCTCCACCGTTGCTGCCATGAAATATCTGGATGAACCTCACACCTTGCTCGACCAAACGCCGTGCTGCTAAGCACTGTTGTCCCACTGTCTTCGTCTCTTTTTGATCCAAACCGTACATGGACTGAGTCGATTCCGTTTCATCCTGAAAGCGAACAATTTCCGGAATTGCGCTCTGCATCCGAAACGCTAATTCATACGACTTGATGCGGGCCTTCATGGCTGCATCGTCGGGGTAATCCTCTTGTGCGATACCGTTGAGTTCGCCGAGTAACTGAAATTGAGCTAACTGTTCTTCGCGAAATATTTCTTTGCCCGGAGCGGAAAAGGGCAACGGATTTTTCGGATCTACATTCAATTGCACACCGGCATGTTCTGGCCCCAAATAACTCGCACCATGTGCCTCTTTGCCTCCGCAACAATCAGCAATGGGTGTCCCCATCACAATGAATTTTGGGAGATTCTCATTGAGAGTACCCAGGCCGTAGTGAATCCACGACCCAATTGTTGGAAAGAATCCATCTAGGCGATGACGGCCCGTGTGAAATTGTAATTGTGCACCGTGGTTATTGTCAGTAGTCCACATGCCGCGACAAATCGATAATTCATCTACCTGTTTGCTTAAGTGAGGCCACCAATCGCTAATTTCAATCCCGCTTTCGCCATGTTTTCGGTAACCAACTTGTAGTGGATATACAATAGGCCAAATATGGCCATTGGCATCATTGGGAACAACAACTCGCAGGTTCTGCTCATTGTATTTATTCGTCAACGCATCTTTAAACGGAGTATCACCAATGCTTTGTCCAGCGTACTTGTTGAGTACCGGCTTAGGATCAAAGCTCTCCATATGACTTGTGCCACCGACCATGAACAGCCAAATCACATTCTTCGCTTTAGGCGCAAAATGCAACCGACCAGGTTCCCAGCCACCTTCATTGCCAAACCCCTCTTCGGCTAGCATGCTACTGAGAACAACGCCCGTAAAACCCATACCGGTACCCGCAAGAAACCGACGGCGTGATGCGCGATTTGTGTGCAAATGTTCGATCATAAATAGATTCCTGTGAGTTATCGTATCGTTATGAATTCGTTGTGATTTAACAGAACTAACACCAAGTTTTCACAAGCTCGCATCTGAGGGTCTTCAGCAGCAGCAATATCTACCATGGCTCCCGAAGCAAATTTGGTTAACGCCTCGGGGTTACTCAGTTTTTCGGTCTGTTGGCTAATAAAATTCTGGCAAACTGCAAGTTCACGTTTGCTCGGTGGACGCCCTAAAACTTGATCAAATCCCCTTTGAATGAATTTCAGAACGTCTCTGTCATCGAGTTGGTGCATGATGCTGGCTGCCAATACTCGAGATTGACGCTTGACTAATGGGCTATTAGCCATCGCCAGTGCTTGCTGCGGAATAATACTATCTTTTCTCTCATAACATTCCTCAGGGCTCGCAACATCGAAAAGCTGTAAAAATGTCATCTGTTTTTCATAGGCTGTTTGAAAATAGACACTGCGTCGATAGTTAGTCATACCATCAGCAAATGAAATTTCGGGACCACCCATTTTTAAATCCAACACGCCAGAAACATGCAGCACGCTATCACGCAGCACTTCCGCTTCCATCCGCCGTGAATTCATTCGCCACAAGAACCTGTTTTTTGGGTCTTGCTGTATGTTCCGGACTGATTCAGATTCAGCCGAAGAACGCATTTGATATGTACGACTATTCATAATCAAACGGTGAACATGTTTCATGCTCCAATTATTTTCCATCAGCTCAACCGCGAGATAATCCAACAACTCCGGATGTGAAGGTGACTGGCCATTGAGTCCAAAATCAAACACGGAGGGCACCAACGCTTTACCAAAATGTCTTAACCAAATATGGTTTATCGCCACTCGAGCGGTCAGCGGGTTGTCTCGTGAAATGATCCAGTTAGCAAATGCAAGGCGACGACCACTACTCGTCTGAGGATAGGTTGGACCTAGTGGAGAATACGCTTCGCCCACTGCCATTTCTTCTTGACTAAGTTTCGCGACCTTTTCCTTTGCGGTCTGCGCCGCTTGGATGGCCTTATCGAGCTCCTTTTTATTTGCATCATTATCTACCACCGCAACTTTCGCTGTCGCCGCAGTCACTGCCGCTTGTGCAACACCCTCCCCTTGTGTTGCCTGCAACCGTTTCATCATTTGTTCCGCCGAAAACGCCGTTTGATTCAGTTCCGTAATAGTATCTGCGGACAACGCTGACTCTCTAAACTTTGCCTTGTCCGCTGCAGTCCGAGCAGCAACAAATATCATTTGTTGTTGTTTCACATCTAATGCGAGCTTAGCTATTTTAACCGCGTGTTCTGCGGAAGCTAACCGATCAGCTAATGGCGCGCTGTTTGGAGATTCCTGCGTCGTACCCGCTTTTGGTAATTCCAGAATAGCATCCGCAGCTAACGTGCTGATTTTCAATGAATCGATTGTGCCTTGGCTATCAAAGGTCCAAAACTGCAAAGGTCCTTTTACCCGAACTGGAGCAAAACTCAACGCTTGGACAAACTCCCCATTGAGATATACATTAGCGAGCTGCCCTTGAATCAAGAAGCGAATTGAAATCTTCTCATTGAGTTTAATATTCTGAGGTAGTGTGCCGTCTTTTCGATACACGGTGGCTGCACCAGCGCGTTCGGTAAACTGCGATTTCGGTCCGCCAGCATAGGCGCTGACATAAAACCCTAAAGAGCGGTCTCCTTTATTATCAAAATCAAACCCAATGGATTTCCATTTATTACCGCCTCGAATTGTCACGTCAATAGTTAACTCAAAATCCTGTGGCAACTCAGCCTGCAATTCAATCCGTCGCTTATGGTCGCCCAGTTCATTTTGAACCAGTGCTCCATCTTTTAGTTTCCAATCGCCTTCAAGTATTTTCCAACGTTGATTATCTAGTTCATCAAACTCATCCAACAGAACCACAACTTGTTTCTGAGCGGCAACCAGAGGTTCTTTTTTGCCCTCTTCATTCTCATTGTCTTCATTCTTATTGTCTTCAGCGACTTTTTCTTGCATTAATTTTTGTAAAATAGCCTCTGCCGATTTCAATTGGCTTGTTGCCGACGCCAGCTCTTTTTCCGCTCGAACTTGATCCTGTTGTTGTGCCAAATCAGTGGAACCTGGATAAAACGCTGCCGCGGGTAGTTTCACGGATTCAACTTCAAGTGGTGTATCAAACAACGACGGAATACCGGGCAACATGACCTCGTCTTTTTTAGGTGTCCGATCATCGCCTCTTAAAAACACATAGGTTTGATCATCCAGTCGTTTGTCGAACACTCGAGGAATCGTTTGCCCGAGGGGATTCACCGAAGACGCGATTTTAGAATCGCGAACATCATGTGTTTCAAAAATGGCGCGGTATTGATAATAGGCACGTTGGGAAATCGGGTCGTACATATGGTCGTGACATTTAGCACAACCGATCGTCAATCCCAAAAAAGCTTTCCCGCTGTGTTCGATTGTCTTATCAAGCCACGTGTGTCGATTGAATTTATACCAACTACGAACTAAGTAACCGGTCGCACTCAATGCTGCGGGGTCCGTGGGCGCAACTTCATCACCCGCCAACATGTGCTGTACCATCGTGGCGTAGCTTTTGTCTTCGTTGAGCGAATCAATAATCCAATCTCGCCAGTGCCAAATATGTTTTTGGCTATTGCGAACTTCAGCTTTATATCCTGACCAATCACTGTAACGCCAAACGTCCATCCAGTGTCGTCCCCAACGTTCACCATAACGGTCACTTGCTAATAGCTGATCCACTAAATTGGCCGTCGCAGTTTTCGATTTATCAGCAAGAAACCGTTCGACTTGACTCACCGTTGGTGGAATGCCCAATAAATCCAAATACGCTCGGCGGATGAGTGTACGGCGTGCAGCAGTTGTGGTTGGTTGCAAACCGTGTTGCGCGTGACCCGCAGATATCCAGCGGTCAATTTCATTTGTATTCCATTTGGCGTCCTTGCTTTTGGGAGCTGGCATTGCCACTGGTTTTTCATAGGCCCAGTGCTCAATACTGGCGGCATCATCACTGCCAATCGCTCCGTCATCAATCCAGCGGGCGATAAGATCGATCTGTTGACTTTTCAGTGGGGGGCCCTCGGCGGGCATTAACAAATCTTCTTCTTCGGCTCTCATCACTCGGATTAACAAGCTCGCCTTACTGTCGCCCTTAACAATCGCAGGCCCACGAGCGCCACCGGTTAACATGGCTGCGATGGAATCGAGACGTAATTCACTCTCTGCTTCAAGTTGGCTGTGGCACTTAAAACACTTGGCCACCATGATCGGCTTGATATCGCGGAAATAATCGACCGCATCTTGGGCATGTATCATAGAACCGAACCACGATACCATGCAAATCGAAGTGATAATAACAAGTCGATTCATTATATAACCGTATTTCCGCGACTGCATTTTGAATTGTCCGATGTGCTTATTGAAGCAACCTACATTGTAATCCAAATTCAAACGCCTTGTTAAAAAAACGGGGGAGCCCCGTGAAACGAGGGTTCATTGTGTTGCCAGCGTCACCTCTGATCGATCGGCAAACCGTTCTTTGTCGGCAGGCGGTCAAACGTCGCCGCCCCGACACTAATGATTTTTGGCAGTGACGTTTACACGCTTGGTATGTGCTGTTGTTGTTCTAAATATTGGACAACCTGATCTGCTAGGTAAGCAGCATCGCCTTGTTCCGAATGCAAATGTAATTCCGCTGACTCGGGTGCCTCATAGGGGTCGTCGATCCCAGTCATCCCCTTAATTTCGCCGGCTCGGGCTTGTCGATATAAACCTTTCGGATCCCGTGATTCACAAAGCTCAAGCGAGGCATCAACATAAACTTCGACAAAGGCGCTCGCTTGAGATTCCAGCCGCTGTCGTACCTCTTGCCGGTCGCGACGATAGGGGCTTACAAATGCGGCCAATGTAACGAGACCGGCGGCGGCAAACAATGCGGCGGCACTACCCACGCGACGGATGTTCTCTTGACGATCTTGAGCAGAAAAACCCAAACCAAATCGCTGTGCAAACTCCTCACTAAAATCAGCCAGGATTTCTTTACTGGCCGTCAGACCATGCCGCAGGTTGTCGCCGTCAAGCAATGTCGTATGTACACCGCGCGCAAAAAGTTTCTGCTCAACGATATTGGCAACTGTACTTTTACCGCTACCGCTGAGGCCGGTAAACCAAACAACACAGCCTCCATGGCCGTTTAACTCAGCATGTTGCTCGGGTGTCACGGAATGTTCGTGCCATGTGATTTGCGTATCGTCCATGCTATCTCCGTCTCTGACTTTCCCAATCCTTAATTAGCGTACCTATTCGGCTTGAATCCCGGCTAGCTGACATAGTTGAGCATTCATCACGTGTTGAGGACAACTCCAAACCATAAAAAACAGCGCCTCTTGGCACCACCGTCCTGCTGGGTGTCCCACTACAAATCCAGCGCCCTTGGCCGCTGACAATGAGGCTTGCGTTGCTCGCAACACCAAGTCATTCGCGCGTATCCTTAAATCTTCAGCCGCACAAGCTGCAATACCAGCGGCGGTGTCTAACAATTCCCCCCGTAGCCCTTCCCACTCCGTCAGTAGCGCCTGCGCTGGATCGCGCAATTCATCGCGCCGCTGTGACTCTTCTACAATAAATTCAATCGCCGCGCCAGCCAGTCCCATCGCCAGCGTCGACGTTTGTAATCCGCCAGTGTGAGCGCCAATTCCTGCCGTCATCACGTTTTCGGCGGGACCACCAAGTAACCATTTTCGATCCACCGCAACGTTGTCCATACTTACTCGACCAGTGTGACTTGAAGTCAACGCTACCAAACTCGCTGGATCGTGCAACGTCACGCCCGTTAATGAAGTTGGCATGACCGTTAAAATTTGTCTGCCGTCCTCGAGCGTTGCTCCAATGACCAAGGTCTCGGCCTGAGTGGCTCCGGTGACCCAAGGGCAGAATCCATTGAGAACAAAGCCGGTTTCGGTTTCGACGGCAGTCAACACAGGTTTCTCCAAATGCCGATGGCTCGTAGTCAAATGTGAAATACCGACGGTTGAGAACTGGCTGCCTGCTAACAGGTCGGGAAGTAGTGTTTCGCGAGCATAGTCGTTGTCCGCCAACGCAATTCGCTGGCACGCACCGGTGCGTTGAGTGATGATGAATGTGGTTGTTTGACAAGCCGCACCAAGTGCTAGATAGCCTCGCGCCAAATCAACCGCCGACCAACCCCAGCCACCATGTTCTTCGTCAATAAACCATTTAAAGACACCATACTTACCGCACAGTTCCAATTGCTTGCCGGGCCATGGAGTTTCACCTGCAGTCGTTGGATGATCTAGTTGGGAACTTAAATCGCGCAGTGCATTACACAATAGCACTAAGGCAGGGTCGTCTGGCGATAAGATTAGTTCAGGGTCTGCAAATTCGTTCATCTCATCATTATATCCTCGACAGGCCCTTTTTGAAGGGGCACGACTGAATACGGATTACCGAAACCTCTCAAAAATGGTACCCTTACTATCACAACCATGAATAACAAAAATGGCTTGGAATTGTGCAATCGGCACTGCGGCCAAGCACATTATCTTTTAGACAGGAATGAATTTGTGCTCAATAAAGTTGATGTTGTTTACCTAGACGCTGAGGACAATATTTGTGTAGCAGCCCGCGATTTAACTGCCGGGCACACCCTAGAAATCGCCGGCCAACATTTTAGTCTGCAACAAGACATCCGCATTGGTCACAAAATTGCTGTCACTGACATTGCAAACGATTCACCCGTTTTCAAATATGGCCAGCCCATCGGCATAACGACCGAGCCTGTGTCTCCTGGACAATGGGTTCATATTCACAATGTGCGATACGACGCCCCTGAAGGCAATTATGAAAAGGCGACCCAACACCCCCCTGCTCCGCAACCAATAACCGACCGCACATTTATGGGTTACCGGCGAGCGAACGGTACCGTCGGCACACGCAATTATATCGGGATTCTTGCCTCCGTGAATTGTTCCGCTACAGTCGCGCGGTATATTGCCAGACACTTCACCGACGAACTATTACTGGAATATCCTAACATTGACGGTGTCGTTGCATTCTCTCACGGAGAAGGCTGTGCCATGGAATTTGGTGGCCTGCGGCATGAGATGTTGAATCGCGTGATGGGTGGAATCGCGCGGCATCCCAATATCGGCGGATATTTGATCGTGGGACTGGGGTGCGAGCAGGGCACCATTGGTTATCTAGTGGAAAGCCAAAACCTCGTACAAATTGATGGGTTCGTAGATTCAGGCGACGCCGGAAATACTACGCAACAACGCACTGGACCGCCAACCCTCAGTATGCAAGACCATGGCGGTACCGTACGAACCGTTGAGTTAGGAATTGAGCAAGTCAAGAAACTACTACCGTTAGCGAATGCCATAGAGCGCGAAGAAATACCCGCCAGCGAAATTATATTGGGATTAGAATGTGGCGGTTCCGACGGCAACTCGGGGGTCACCGCTAACCCCGCATTAGGTGTGGCTAGCGACATGCTTGTTGCCTGTGGCGGCACAGCCGTGCTATCAGAAATGCCTGAAGTCTATGGTGCTGAACATTTATTAACCATACGGTCACGCAATGAAGAAGTGGCGGACAAGTTAATCGAGCGGATTCGCTGGTGGGAATGGTATACGGAATTGTTTGGCGAGAGCATTAACAACAATCCCTCGGTAGGAAACAAAGAGGGCGGACTGACAACGATTACCGAAAAATCGTTGGGGGCTATCGCCAAAGGTGGCTCGACGGTTCTCGAAGCCGTTTACGAATATGCTCAACCGATTAAGCAACGAGGCTTCGTCTTAATGGACACACCGGGGTTTGACCCCGCCAGTGTTACAGGAATGGTTGCCGGTGGAGCCAATGTCGTTGTATTTACGACCGGTCGCGGTAGCTGCTTTGGCTGCAAACCAACACCCTCCATTAAGGTGTCGTCAAACACGCCAATGTTTGAGCGGATGAAAGACGATATGGACCTCGATGCAGGAACCATTTTAGCAGGCCGCCCATTAGAAGAAGTTGGTAGCGATATCTTTGATGAGATTTTGGCCGTTGCTAGTGGTAAGAAAACTCGCAGTGAAATCCATGGCATGGGTGACGATGAATTTGTCCCCTGGACGGTCGGGGCTCAGTTGTAACGCCACGGTTCAATGCCAAGTCGTCCCAACAAGAATTAACGATTCGTGAAATATTTTGACATCATCAGTAGCCGCTCTCGATCACCACTAGCAATGCTTGCTCGCGCGGGTCTACAGTTATTAGCCATTCCCTACGGCATCGCTATTTATTGTCGAAATCAGCGGTTCGATAAACAAAGCTCGGCGTCCACTGGAATATCAATCCCGGTCATTAGCGTGGGAAACATCACCACAGGTGGCACTGGCAAAACACCGCTGGTCGAGTTCATCGCGCGATATTTGCGACAACAGCAGATTCGTGTGACTATCGTAAGTCGCGGCTATGGCTCTCAAGAGGGTAAACCCAATGACGAGGCGCTGGAATTAGAACGAAAACTTCCGGACGTGCCTCACTTACAGAATCCGGATCGCGTGGCGGCCGCACGGATGGCCATCGCTGAATTCGAAGCCCAGTTGATTTTGCTGGATGACGCGTTTCAACACCGACGAATCAAGCGTGACCTAGATATTGTATTAATCGACGCCACCTGCCCTTTTGGTTATGGGCACCTACTTCCCCGCGGATTGCTTCGTGAACCCCTACGCAATCTAAAACGCGCAGACCTGATTGCCATAACGCGGGTTGATCAAATAAGTACGGAACAATGCCAGAAGCTGGAAAAACAAATCCAACGCTTTAATGCATCGGCGGATATCGTTTCGTTTTCGCATGCAATTACTGGTATTGAAAACAATAGCGGTACACAACAGGGACTATCACATATCAGCGGAAAACGCGTTGTCGCATTTTGCGGAATTGGAAATCCCCAAGTATTTCAAGACCTGCTAGTACAACAAGGCCTGCATGTAGTCCATTTTGAAAGTTTCGCGGATCACCATGATTATCAGCGCAAGGACATCCAGCGATTAGTAAAATTAGCAGAGACTCATCAAACAACCACCTTTATTTGCACGCACAAAGATCTCGTTAAAATTCAGGTTGACCACTTGGGAGTCGCTGAACTTTGGGCCTTGAGTGTTGCCCTTACCCCTACATGCGGAGCGCACGAATTCACTTCGGCTCTAGACACAATTATCACCACGATTCCAACAGATGAGTGACACCCATGTCGACGACTATATTATCTGAAGCACCCGTATTAATAATTGGAGCGACATCAGGAATTGCCCAAGCAGTTGCCCATCGACTCGCGAGCCAAGGGACACCGTTAGTATTAGCAGCACGCAACGATAGTGAACTGCAAGCCATCGCCAATGATCTCAAAATTCGATACGAAATTTGCGTCAAGACAGTTATCTTCGAAGCTTTAGATTTTGAAAATCATCAGAAGTTCATCGAAACTTGCTGGTCCCAGGCGGAGGGCGATATGCAAGGCGTTGTCGTTTGCTATGGTTCGCTGCCCGATCAGAAAGCAGCGGAAGCCGATTGGTCAATTGCCCAACAGGCACTTGATATTAACTTTACCTCGGCCGTGTCCCTGCTGGAAAAACTTGCTGCAAAATTTATAGTTCAAGGTCACGGTGGATACCTCACTGTCGTTTCCTCCGTTGCGGGTGATCGAGGGCGACAAAGCAATTACATCTATGGCGCGGCCAAAGGTGGGTTGAGCATTTATTTGCAAGGATTACGTAACCGCCTCTACCACGATGATATTCATGTTTTAACGGTAAAGCCGGGGTTTGTTTATACCGCAATGACGGCCGCGGTATTAAATGAAAAGTCACCGTTAGTGGCTTCTGCGGATCAAGTCGCTCGAGATATCTGCCGTGCTATTGCCAAACGCAAAAACGTAATTTACACCCGCTGGTATTGGCGGTGCATCATGTACATCATCAAGAAAATCCCTGAATGGAAATTCAAACGTATGAAAATGTGAATTCAAGCCTGTTTTTTACATATCTGGGCGTTCATTCGCCGGCAAAATTACTTAGAAACCTATACTGTAAACGCCGATACTAGTTATATGCGCATATAATAGCAGCTGAAGTACTTTTCCAACCAAACCAATCCAACTTTGAATCATCCTATGGCCACTGGTTCTATCTCAACAAATGCTAGCACGGACACCGCAGCAGACTCGGTACAAATCGCCGATGTCTTATCGGCAAATTGTCGACGGTTGAAATTAACCGAAGTAGGCATCGCCGCCAGTCGCTTTGCTCTCGTTGCTACCGGATTACTACTGTTAGCGTTTGTCATTGACCATTGGGCCTATCTAATTCACACGTCCGCGTCGCTCGGATCGTTCGGACGCTGGATATTTTTCTTGGCACTTGCTATCGCATTTCCAATCATGCTTGCCAAACAGACCGTGCAACATGTCCGCCGTAAATTCAACCCTTTATTCGCTGCCCAGCAAATCGAAATAGACTCTCCGGAAATCAAGAACAGCGTTAGTAATTTTTGGCAACTACGAACACCTTCCACCCACGTCCACCCTTCGATTCAACAAGCAATGGCGGCGCGGGCCAACCTAGACCTGACCGATGACCGGATTCAGGATGGAATTAACAATCGTTCTCTTTCACAATGGGGCTACGCTGGGCTCGCTACTTTGGCACTGACCGCAATTTATTTCGCGTGGATGCCACAGCCATCAATGCAAACAATCCATCGCATCTTGATTCCCTGGGATTCGGTTGCTCGACCGTCTGAGATAACCATCAGCAATATTCTCCCCGGAGATGTTGAAGCCCAATATGGTGATGCACTACAAGTCACAGCTGAAGTTAACGGTCTGGATGATGATGAGCCCGTTCGTTTGTTTTATCGCGCTGCAAACGGCAGCTCTAGCGGACAACATATATTGATGACTCCCCGCGCGGGCACCTCCATCTTTGCCGCAACGATTGCCGACAATGAACCTGGAATCCAACAGTCAATGCAGTATTGGATTGTCGCGGGCGAACCGACTAAGCGAACGGCTCAGTCCAATATATTCCAAATCACCGCAGTCGCTACACCCCACATTCAAATTCAGTCAATCCAATACTCTTATCCTGCTTACACGCAACTGCCTCAAACAGTCGTGACAGACCGATTTAATATCGACGCGGTTGAAGGAACAGAACTCACAATCAAAGCAGAATCTAACCAAGTGATTGAAACTGCGTCTCTTTATCTGTTCCGACCCAACGCAGCTGAACCAACAAAACGCAGCGCGACGCAAATACAAAACAACTCCTGTGAATTCCAGCTAACCTTAACACTACTCAATGATCAATTAACGCCGGAGTTTTCACATTTTGAAATCGTGTTTTCAACCGCCGAAGGTAAAACCACGTCGGAGCCGATTCGCTATGGCATTCGAGTCCAAGCCGACATTGCACCGGAAATTACCATTGAATCGCCCACTGTTAATGAACTTGAAGCCGGCCCCATCCAGCTCCCACTGAACCAAAACCTTAAAATCCAGTTTCAGGCGCATGACCCAGATTATGGACTCGAGCAAATTGATTTCGTAATTCAGCATGGCGACCAGCAATCGATAACTAAATCGTTGTTTCACCACGCTCTGGGTAGTGAGGACGTTATCCGCAAGAATGTGGTTTTCAATCCCCAAACATTGAAAATTCCCGTGGGTAGTCGAGTCATCCTTTTTGCCAATGCTTCTGATAATCGACGGATTTCAACGCGACCAGAACCCAATGTCAGTTCGTCGGAACATTTGGTGATCCACATAGTCGAACCCGATAAAAATGGAAATTCCTCTGACACGACAAACAATAGTGGTAACGGCGACAGCGAGCAAACTGACAATCCTGACCAACCAAATCCTCCCGATCAAAACGACTCTCAGTCCGATGATATGTCTGAAAATAGCGATGGCAACCAAGGGGAATCAACTACCGGCCAAGATGGTACAGGTGGGGGCGAAGGTTCAGAGGGTGAAGTATCCGAGGGCGCGGGTGGCAGCGGTGACGGCCAACAACCCGATAAGCCGGAGAATCCTAACGGCGACCAAAATGATCCCACACCCAACGCCCAAGGTGATATGGGTAATCCTAGCGAAAATCCGAAAACTGGCAGTCAGTCTTCCGAGTCTGGTGAAGATGGCGGCGAATCCAAACCGAGCGAAGGTGAACCAACTGGGGAAAATATGAACGACCCAACAAATGGTAACACCGGGGACCAAGGTAATCCGAACGAACAACAGAATCAGGGCGATCTAGACACAGGCAATGATACTGAAGTTGGCACTGGTGATAGTTCCTCAGGTACACCAACAGGCGAACAGGGCGATCAGTCCAATCAAAACGACAACCCTGAACAAGAAACGCAGGAAGCGAAAAACGAAGACTTACATGACGGTGAGATTTTCGAACGCACATTGAAACACATGCGAGAAAATCAAGTTCCCCAAGATAATAAACCACCCCTGAACCCCGCGGCGGAGGATGGTACGAATACGGACAACACGCAAATTCAAAAAGACCCCCAAGAAACTCAATCACCTAATGATGCCGTTGACTCAAGTAATCAGCGGTCGCCTACGGAGCAAGAAAATAACACCCCCCATGGTCAGGAAACTCCCATGGAAGGGGGACAAGGAGAAACAACAGATGTTGATTCCAATTCTGCCAACCCACCGGAAACATCTGATGATCCAGCGACGTCTCAAAGTGATACAAATAACCCTTCCACTGATCCAGCCAGCGACTCAGGAGGATCCGGTACATCCGCCAAGACACTTGGCGCAACGGATGGCCCAGAAGAATCCACAGACGGGTCTCAGCAGCAACCAGATAACACGGGACAACAAACATCCAACGGATTCGCTGAAGTCGACGGGTCAAAGGGGACAGGTCAAGAAAGTGAAACCGCTGGCGGGCCACTCAATGACCCCAACAATCAACTTGAACAATCAAAAATGGACAAGACGCTGACGGAGCAAGAATTGGCAGATTTACAGTACACTCGCAAAGCAACCGACTTGGCACTGCAATATTTAAAAGACAAACAGCACGACCCCGATCAGCAACTGCTTGATGATCTAGGCATCACCGCCGAACAGATGCGAGAAATGATCGCTCGTTATGAAAAACTCAATAGAGACAAAACTCCACAAGGCCAACAAACCTTAGACGAATCGTTACGAGCACTTGGTTTGCGATCTTCTAAGAACCAAACACCGCGGACGGTAAACGTGCAGTCTGAAAATGTGACCGGTGTTCGTAACACGGGCGTTGTGTCGGGACTACCCGCTGATCTCCGCCAGAAATTTCGCTCTTTCCGTAAAGGCACAAACGTGTCGGACGAATAAAGGTCGGCGACTCGTAAGAACAATCTCGAATTGTCAGGAATGCCCTCCCCAGACCTTCACTTTTTAGCGGTTATCCAAGATCGGTTGTCTTCGGCCTACGCAATATTGGTAGCAAATTGACTCGGCTTCAGCGGGTAAACTCTCACTGCTTGAAATTACGTATAATTTAGCCTGTCCGCCGTGTCTGCCGGACGCAAGAGGATGTAAACTTACATATATTACAAATTAATTAAATTTTAATAGTCTCCCCACGGCTCGACCACGCGCCCTTTCATTCACGTTTTTAGCAACATGCCCAACAGTCAAACACGGTACTTAGTTCCCTTTGACCCCAAAAAATTGATACATCGATTTACGGATGTACTAATTATTGGTGGTGGATTAGCTGGCCTGCGGGCGGCCAATGCGGTCGCACCGGAAAACCAGGTGATATTAGTTACCAAAGAACAACTGCAACAATCCAACAGCAACTATGCTCAGGGCGGAATTGCCAGTGTCACGCACCCTGACGACCATTTTGATAACCACGTGCGAGATACGCTAAAGGCTGGTGGCGACTTATGCAACCGCGATGTTGTCGAGATGGTCATTCGCGAAGCGCCGCAACGAGTCGCTGAATTGGTGAGTTGGGGAACTTACTTCGATCAAAGCGATGGCAATCCGCTACTAGGTCGCGAAGGTGGACATAGTCATCATCGCATTCTTCATGCACTCGGAGATGCCACTGGCAAAGAGATCATCCGCGCAATGATTCAATGGACGCAAAAACAAAACAATATTCAAATAAGTGAAAATGCGTTTACCGTCGACTTACTAACTCACAACAACTCATGCCACGGCGCTTTGATATGGGAAAACGATCAACTGACCATGGTCTGGGCCAAGCAGACAATTCTCTGCACTGGAGGGTGCGGGCAACTTTATCGCGAGTCCACCAACCCCCAAGTTGCAACTGCCGATGGGCACGCCATGGCGTATCGCGCGGGAGCTGAATTGGCTGATATGGAGTTCATGCAATTCCACCCAACCGTTTTATATATCGCTGGCAGTAGTCGTAGCTTAATTACCGAAGCAATGCGTGGCGAAGGGGCCCATTTGGTTGACCAAGATGGATATCGCTTTATGCAGGAATATGACGACCGTGGCGAACTAGCACCGCGCGACATCGTATCCCATGCGATCGTTCGTCAAATGAGTCAGAAACGACATCCCTGTGTTTATCTCGATTTATCACATCTTGATGCGGATTCTGTCTTAGAACGATTCCCTGGGATTGCTGAATCATGCAAGCAATTCGGCATCGATATCACCGCAGATAAAATTCCAGTCCGCCCAGGTGCACACTATATGATCGGTGGCGTCACTGTCGATCAACACGGGCAAACCAGCTTGGATGGATTATGGGCAGCGGGCGAAGTTACCAGCAGTGGGCTCCATGGGGCCAATCGCTTGGCATCAAACAGCCTGCTCGAAAGCCTTGTCTATGGCGCTCATGCAGGCGTCGGTGCTTCACAACGCGCGGATCAAATGTC
>Ga0208879_1001298_pt1:2500-23838 | contig 23838 bp, 17 predicted proteins | sample Knorr_S15_td_Bot_FD_185605 | JGI IMG/M metagenome (GOLD analysis project Ga0208879, IMG submission 185605) | Marine microbial communities from Southern Atlantic Ocean transect - Knorr_S15_td_Bottom_ad_5009_LV_A (SPAdes) (version 2) | ecosystem: Environmental > Aquatic > Marine >...
ACGTGGTAGGCCACGAAAGGCTTCGGGGAGCAGTCAAACATGCTTTGATCCGGAGATATCCGAATGGGGAAACCCGGCCCATTTATGGGTCATTGCACACTGAATACATAGGTGTGTGAGGCGAACGCAGGGAACTGAAACATCTAAGTACCTGCAGGAAAAGAAATCAACCGAGATTCCCAGAGTAGCGGCGAGCGAAATGGGACTAGCCCTTAAGTTACAGCAGGTTTAGCGGAACGCTCTGGAAAGTGCGGCGATAGAGGGTGATAGCCCCGTACGCGAAAGGCCTGCAGTAATGAAAACGAGTAGGTCGGGACACGAGAAATCCTGACTGAACATGGGGGGACCATCCTCCAAGGCTAAATACTCCTAGCTGACCGATAGTGAACTAGTACCGTGAGGGAAAGGCGAAAAGAACCCCGGTGAGGGGAGTGAAATAGACCCTGAAACCGCGTACGTACAAGCAGTCGGAGCCTCTTTATGGGGTGACGGCGTACCTTTTGTATAATGGGTCAGCGAGTTATTGTCAGTAGCAAGGTTAACCGTTTAGGGGAGCCGTAGGGAAACCGAGTCTTAATAGGGCGTTTCTTTAGCTTAGGCTAAGGGCTTAGTTGCTGGTAATAGACCCGAAACCGGGCGATCTAGCCATGACCAGGTTGAAGGTTGAGTAACATCAACTGGAGGACCGAACCCACCTATGTTGAAAAATGGGGGGATGAGTTGTGGCTCGGAGTGAAAGGCTAATCAAGCCCGGAGATAGCTGGTTCTCCTCGAAATCTATTTAGGTAGAGCCTCATGAATTACTGCTGGGGGTAAAGCACTGCGTCGGCTAGGGGGTCATCCCGACTTACCAACCCGATGCAAACTCTGAATACCAGCAAGTACAATCATGGGAGACAGACGGCGGGTGCTAACGTCCGTCGTCGAAAGGGAAACAACCCAGACCACCAGCTAAGGTCCCCAATATCAGTTAAGTGGGAAACGATGTGGGAAGGCTTAGACAGCTAGGAGGTTGGCTTAGAAGCAGCCACCCTTTAAAGAAAGCGTAATAGCTCACTAGTCGAGTCGGCCTGCGCGGAAGATATACCGGGGCTAAAACTGATAACCGAAGCTGTGGATTCGTACACTTCGCTTAAGTGCATTGGATAAATGGGTCGCCATATATCGACCAGTCCAGTGTGTTTAAGGAAGTGTACGAATGGTAGAGGAGCGTTCTGTAAGCCGTTGAAGGTGGATCGTGAGGTCTGCTGGAGGTATCAGAAGTGCGAATGCTGACATGAGTAACGATAAGGGGGGTGAAAAACCTCCCCGCCGAAAGATCAAGGTTTCCTGCCCAACGTTAATCGGGGCAGGGTGAGTCGACCCCTAAGGCGAGGGCGAAAGCCGTAGTCGATGGGAAACCGGTTAAAATTCCGGTACCGATTCTTACTGCGATGGAGTGACGGAGCAGGCTAGGCTAGCACGGCGTTGGTTGTCCGTGTTCAAGCGTGTAGGTAGGGGACTTAGGTAAATCCGGGTCCCCGTTAATCTGAGACGTGATAACGATCCCTCGGGGCAACCCTTGGGAGAAGTAGCTGATGCCATACTTCCAGGAAAACCTTCTAAGCACTAGGTAAGAATTGATCGTACTGTAAACCGACACAGGTGATCAGGTAGAGAATACCAAGGCGCTTGAGAGAACTTGGGTGAAGGAACTAGGCAAAATGGTACCGTAACTTCGGGAGAAGGTACGCTCCTCATGGTGATTGGACTTGCTCCATGAGCTGAGGGGAGTCGAAGTGACCAGGTGGCTGCAACTGTTTATTAAAAACATAGCACTCTGCAAACTCGTGAGAGGAAGTATAGGGTGTGACGCCTGCCCGGTGCCGGAAGGTTAATTGATGGGGTTACCTGACCTCTTAATTGCTTTGAGCTGCAAGGCAAAGACATAAGCGAGCAAAGGAGTTTACATACCAGTAAATGACTGCGCGAGGGTTGTCTTTAACGCCGCAGATCAGAGTAATTAAGTGGTCAGGGAAGCTCTTGATCGAAGCCCCGGTAAACGGCGGCCGTAACTATAACGGTCCTAAGGTAGCGAAATTCCTTGTCGGGTAAGTTCCGACCTGCACGAATGGCGTAATGATGGCCACGCTGTCTCCACCCAAGACTCAGTGAAATTGAAATCGCTGTTAAGATGCAGTGTACCCGCGGCTAGACGGAAAGACCCCGTGAACCTTTACTATAGCTTCACACTGGACTTTGACCTTATTTGTGTAGGATAGGTGGGAGACTATGAAGCATCGGCGCTAGCCGGTGTGGAGTCACCCTTGAAATACCACCCTGATAATGTTGAGGTTCTAACTTAGCGCCTGAAACGGGCGTGAGGACAGTGTGTGGTGGGTAGTTTGACTGGGGCGGTCTCCTCCTAAAGAGTAACGGAGGAGCACGAAGGTACCCTAATGACGGTCGGAAATCGTCAGTTTAGTGCAAAGGCATAAGGGTGCTTGACTGCGAGAGTGACAACTCGAGCAGGTACGAAAGTAGGTCTTAGTGATCCGGTGGTTCTGAATGGAAGGGCCATCGCTCAACGGATAAAAGGTACTCCGGGGATAACAGGCTGATACCGCCCAAGAGTTCACATCGACGGCGGTGTTTGGCACCTCGATGTCGGCTCATCACATCCTGGGGCTGAAGCCGGTCCCAAGGGTATGGCTGTTCGCCATTTAAAGTGGTACGCGAGCTGGGTTTAGAACGTCGTGAGACAGTTCGGTCCCTATCTGCCGTGGGCGCAGGAGATTTGAGAAGAGTTGCTCCTAGTACGAGAGGACCGGAGTGAACGAACCTCTGGTGTTCGGGTTGTGTCGCCAGACGCATTGCCCGGTAGCTACGTTCGGACAGGATAACCGCTGAAAGCATCTAAGCGGGAAGCCCCCTTCGAGAAGAGATCTCCCTGAGGACTTGATCCTCCTGAAGTGCCGTTGAAGACGACGACGTTGATAGGCTGGGTGTGTAAGCACTGTGAAGTGTTGAGCTAACCAGTACTAATTGCACGTGAGGCTTGACCATATAATCATGGGTTTTGCCCTGGGACAGATCCTCTGGGTCTGTCCCTGACCAGAACAAAGTGATGATATGAAACAAGCAACCAATCGACTTTAACTGTACAGATAGATCTTGTATTAACGAGTTAAAACATACAGATGCGCGAGAGCGCCTTCATTCAGCAGATTGTTAAGAATTTGTAGGAGGGACAGACCCGCAGGGTCAGTCCCCTTACGCCAGAATTGCCTGACGACCATAGCAAGTGTGAACCACCTGATTCCATCTCGAACTCAGAAGTGAAACCGCTTAGCGCCGATGGTAGTGTGGGGTCTCCCCATGTGAGAGTAGGTCATTGTCAGGCATCCAATAAACAACCCCACCCGGCTGCGCCGGTTGGGGTTTTTTATTGGATGCTATATGACGCCGCCCCTATGGGACGGGTCATAGTGATTCGGTATTTGGCTAAGCCAAATTCCTCACCCCTGCGGGGCCGCGCAGGCGCGGTCTTAAATGCTCTCGCATTTAATCAGGCATCCGAGTCGTAGCAGCATCCTGGATTAGCGGGGCTGGGGCCAAAGAAGCACATAGTCAGGCATCCGAGTCGTAGCAGCATCGTGGAAAATCGTCGAAAGTGACGTGAGTCTGGAGAAGAAATTACTTGTCGGAAATCGTATTTGAACTATTGTGCTATTATCTTGCCATCGGTCAAAGTGGAGGTGAAAAATGGACAATAAGTTGGCTAATTTCATGTTGCTCTCAGTCAAGTTAGTGCTTGCAACCGCCTTCACAATTACTCTCGTTACAACTGTCAGCGCACAGTCCGACTGGACCCCAAATATACTTTCCGATGGTCAGCCCGATATCACCGGGATGTGGAACAATGTCGGAGCGACGGCTACCCCGCTCGAGCTGTCCGATCAGTTTCAGGGGCGGGTGCCAAGCCAGGAAGAAGTCACCGAATTCATCCACGCTCGAGACATTGCCAGAAAGGGCGCAGTCTGGACCGGGTTTGAGAATAGCAGGGGTGTGGGTGCCTATGAGAACTACTGGTTCGACTGGTTTTGGAAAGACACCGTGGTTGATGCCCCGGCGCTCATCGTCGATCCTCCGAACGGTCGCAGGCCGGCATTGACCGAGGAGGCCAAGCTGGCTCGAGCCTACAATGTCGCCCACGAGCACGATTCTGCCGCCACCGTGGAATCGGGTGATCGCTGCCTGTCGCGGGGTGTGTTTGGCATGATGATGCCGACCGCGTATAACAACGGCAAGCTGATTGTGCAGTCACCAGGCTACGTGATGATTCACAGCGAGATGATCCATAATGCACGCATCATTCCTATAGACGCGGGTCCACACCTGGATGAGAGAATCACGCAATGGGAAGGTGATCCAAGGGGGCGTTGGGAGGGCAATACCCTGATTATCGAATCCACAAATTTCAAGTATGTTCCCAACATGCGTGCGCCAGGAACCGGTGGTCCGGGCAACGCACCCCAGCACACGGGCAGAAAGATGGTAGAAACATTCACTTTTGTCGACGAGAACACCCTGCGTTACACCCTCACCGTCGATGACCCTGCCACCTACACTGCGCCATGGACTGTGGCATTCCCTTACAAGCTGGACAACGAATACAGGCAGTACGAGTATGCGTGCCACGAGGGAAATTACGCCATGGACAGCCGTCTCAGCGGCGCGCGGGTGCAGGAACGCGGTCTGCAGGAAAGATAGAATCAGGGGCAAACCTGGTTTTAGGAGAGCTCAAATAACTGGTTTGTCCCTGCTTAGTCCGGGAGCGCCAGTGTGATGACCGTATTCGTTGCCACCACAGTTACGTACTGCTTGCCATTTACCTCGTAGGTCAGAGGGCTGGCACGGATAGTGCGCGGCGCTTCGAATCGAAACCGGGTCTCGCCAGTACGCGCGTCCAGGGCATAGAAGCCCCCGTCTTCGACACCCTGAAACACCAGGTCTCCTGCAGTCACCATATTACCGCTAGCGCCAATCGAAGACCTTGCTGGCAGCTCACGCTGCCATACCTGCTCTCCGCTCGCCGGACTGTACGCCGATATCGTAAGACGTGGCGTGTAGTCGTCAGTGATGCGATCGAGCTCAGAAAAACTTTCTTCATGCCCGCGGCTGTCTGGCCCGGGTCTCAGTGTATTTCCCACCGGCTTAACATTCAGGGAGATGGCGCCATTTTTACCCGTTACATATATCAGCTCGGTGCGGGGGCTGAACGCCGCCGAGCCGAAGCTGGCGCCGCCATGGGGAACGATGGTTGGTTCCGTTAAAGAGTAGGGCGTGTAGAGTTGTCGAGACCTCGCCGCTAACTCTGGATCCGAGAATTCGATGAAGGTTGCACACAGGGGATCCATTGGGATACCACGTGCGTTATACGGGATTGGTTGCGTTGGATACACTACTTCACCCGGCACGTCGGTGGCCGTAGGCACCACCGTCTCCACCATGGCGTGAATTGGCTTGCCGTTCTCCCGGTTCCACATGTAAAAGAGGCAATTTTTACCTGCTGCAGCCACCCCTTTTAGGACATGCCCATCGTTGGCTGTGACATCAAATAGTATTGGTCCGGTGACATGATCCCAATCCCAGATGTCATGGTGCACGGCCTGATAATGCCAGCGCAAAGCGCCAGTCTCCAAATCCAGGGCGATTGTGCTATTCGTGAATAAATTCTTGCCCACTCGCGCCGAACCATCGTAGTCCGGTGAGGGGTTGCCGGCGTTGACATAGAGCATTCCCAGTTCGGTATCGATGGCAGGCTGTGTCCAGATGCCGCCGCCGGCACGGGCGCCGGTTCCCCAGGTCTCGGCAGCAATCTCCCAGCCGTCGTCACGGGGGGTTTGGGGTATTGTGTTGAAGACCCACTTGATCACTCCTGTGTTCGCATCGATGGCAATAAGTAAGCCGCCGGGAATGTGCCCCTCAGAAAGTGCTGCTGCAACGTAAATTACGCCCGCGTTGAAGGTAGGAGGTGTAGTCAATCGGTAGCCGATGGTGATCGGATCCATGTCGGCGGGATAGGTGTCTGGGTACTGGTGATGAAGCGCCTCAGCAACCACCTTTAGCACGCCCACATCGCCGAACGCTGCCACTGGCGCACCGTTGCCGGCATCAAACGCGTAGAGGTCGGCGCCGCGGTAAGCATAGACACGTCCCTCGGCATAGGTTGAACCGCGAACGGGACCATTTGCCGGTCCAGAATCGAGAATCTGTCGCCATAACTCGGCGCCGGTGGTGGCGTCCAGGGCAAACATAGTCGCACGAGAATGCAGGTACATAACGCCATCGACAACCAACGGTGTCACTTGGCTAATATCGTCCCGGGGGCCAGGCTGGAATGACCAGCGCAGGGTCAGGCTATCGACATTACTGGTCTCGATCTGATCGAGTGGAGAATAACGGCTGTTATACAGGTCGAGATTCTGGCTGCTCCAATCGCCTGGGCCGGTCTCGGCGCCGAACGCCGCAGTGCCAGCGAAGATTAGGGAGAATACAAGTCCTGTCCGCAGCGCGTTGCCTGCAATTACACGGAATTCATGCTGGGATCTATCACAATGTTGGCTCATCGAACCCTCCTCAAAGAGTAAAAATCCGCCTTCCAGGGAGCCGATCTTGTTTTCGTGTAATGCTCGCAAGGCTCAACTATTGCAGCCTAGGATTATTACGAACTTGCCACAAGTTGATCAACGTACTGCTTTATCGCCTTTAGCCCCTTGGTACCGATGGTGGTAAATTCCAAACTGCTTCGAAACTTGTCCTTGAATTCTTCGGATCTGATAATCCGGGCGTAAACGTCGGTAGTATCGTTACTGAATAGTTCAAATGCCAGGGACATTTTGATCTCGGAGGATTTGGCCAATTGCCTTGCAGTCTCAATCAGTAAGCCGTTGTAGCTTATGTCTAAAACCTCACCCTGGTGTTTTTCATCGAGTACAATTTTTCCGCTCAAGATTTGGAAGTTAACGGGCATGCGTACACTAATACGGGGGCTATTGCGGCCTTCCCGGCGAGGCACTTCCATGGGTCTGGGTCTGTTGGTGGCATGGAGTTCATATAGGCGTACAGCCTTCCGTACTCCCTTGACCTCAATAGTATTGGGCTCGCCTACTTCTGTAAATTCCTTAACTTCCTTGTAGGTGCTTTCGCTGATCAAAATTTGTCCCCGAAGACAGTGTGATTCAATCCGCGAAGTCAAATTTACCTCCTCACCAATCACCGTATATTCTTTGTAATGTATAGAACCGAGTTCACCGGCAACCACGGTACCGGAATTCAAGGCGATACCCATATACAGGTCTGGCATGCCCAGGGCCTGGTTACTCTTATTCAGCGCATTCATCGCCAGCTGCATTTCAACTGCGCAGGCGACCGCGTTCTAAATGTCATCCGCTTTTGCATTGGGAATACCGAAGACAACCAATATGGAATCGCCCATAAGTTTGTCAATGGTACCGCCGTATTGGGTGATTATATTCCCCATGCAATCGAAGTAACGGTTGAGCAAGGCAACAACGTCTCTGGCAGTATGAGCCTCGGCTATTTGCGAGAAGCCACGAATATCGGATAATAGGATCGTGATGTTTTTTGTGAGAACGTCTTTCTCCGGAAAGCCGGCGCTTACCATCAACCTGGACAGCGTGTTGACCACGGCGCCGTCCTTATCACTACCTGCTTTTAATAAACCGCTACCCTCAAGCGTCTTGAGAATTTCCTCGGCCAGTTCTTCTGCGTGGAGCGTGTACTTTGACATTATTGTTCGTGTGATAAGAGTAATGGGCGCCCGGGATTATCCCATAGACCCTGGTCAAAATCCTGTTTTCAGTTCACACACCGGATTCCTTGGTCAGCAGCTAGCATGAGTTGAGAAACCGAAAATTGTTGGTTTATATTGCCAGCGGGCCTGGGAGGATTTGAAATATCACGATTTTTGATTCGGAGCCCTTGCCGCATTACCTATGCCAATTGGCGATGGAATCAAAATCGGCATAGCCTGTCGAGTCTCATCGATTGGTTTTGTTCAGAGAAAATACCGCGCCTTACAGACGGCTCAGCCGGGGATCAGATGCCCAGGGATTCCCGTATCTGGCTCGCGGTCATGCCTTTAACGTAGACGTTTGTGCCCCGATCAAAATCCCGTGCGCGCTCCAGGCCACCGACGAAAACAGGATCGAAGCCGGAGTCCACGATCAGGCGGCTAGCAACTGCTATGGCCTCCGCATCATCACCGGCGATGGGGATACCCATTAGTTCGCCATCACGATGCGCTTCTCTGTTTACGGCAATGAAGCTTACGGCGTTAAAAGCTCGAACCAGCCTTACCCCGGGTAAAAATTCGGCCGAGGTGACGCCGGTACCCCTGGCAATGGCATCGTTAGCCATGGGGCCATCCCGTTCGGGAACGGGATTTCCGCATTCGATAACAATTTTGCCTCTCATGAGCGGGGAAAAATCCCGACCGACCTGTGGCAGGGCAGCGTAGGGGACGGCAATGAAGACAATATCACCGAAGGTGGCAGCGTCTGCGGGATATCCCGCGCTGGCGTTGGCTCCCGCCTGGCGCACCAAATCCGTCAATCCATCTGGATTTCGTGATGAAAACAAGATCTGGTGTCCCGCCTCAGCCCAACGCAGGCCGACGGCGCCGCCGATACGGCCCGATCCAATAATACCTATCTTCAGCGGCTCGATTGTTTGCGCATTAATTATTGAGCCGAAGAAACCCGGGCCAAAGCCTAAGCTGAATCCGGCCACTAACAGGTTTTTGCTAAATTTTCGACGCGAACTTCGATGGTTGGTTTTTAGCTGCATGATGATGTCTCCGGCCTATCCTCAGGTTCGTGTAATTCAAGGATGGGCGTTTACGGCCAATCTGTGATTGGCCTTGCTCATCATAAACTTTTAAGGCACTAGGGCAAGCATCGGTAGGGGTTGCAGGTCAAGCTGAACGCCTGCATTAGGGACTACGTCAGCCATATGTATAGAACCGAAAAGAACATCAACAATTGAACGATTGGTGCACCCCATATGTATTTTTTGTCTCTTGATTCATCATAAATGTCAGAAAATTCATCAAAAGTTTTAGTCATCAGTATTTTGGGGTTTCTATACAGATAGTACATTGCAGATGCTGAAGATATTCCCACTACGGCGGCTACTATGTCCTGATCGACAAACGTATGCCGAATTCCCAACGCGATGCAGCACATGCCCAACACGATTACAAACCACATGGCGAATCTGGGACCCGGATAATGAGTCTTGTTACTAAATTTCAAGAAAGACTCTGAACAATCCAGCGGGACGTGTAGTAGCCAGCGGCAAGAACGGCACCTCCCAATGCTCCATAGGCGCCAGCGGCCATTGCACCGCGTATAGTATTGGTGAGAAGACCGCCGACTATTGTCCCCACAGCGCCACCGTTGGCCGCAAAATCGCCGGTCGAGCCGCCGCTTACTTGACCAATTTCAGTTTCGGTAAGTTCCCTCATTTCAGTCTCCTTGTTGTGAGTTAGTCAGGTACCAATCCTTTTTTGAAAACCAGGACTAGACTTAGCTTAGGACACGAATTTCGCAATTGCGAATTAACTCAAGAATTAGTCAGAATTAGGGTAAATCGGCACGGGAATTAGAACCTCTTCACCAGTATCGACCCTGATCTGCTGCCTCGAGAACGTTCTTCAACAGCCTGTGGGGTGGCCCCAGAGGTGATAGTCTTATAATCAATTCTGCGAGTTTAGGGTAGATGACATTCGGATTACTGCGAGGGGTAATATGGCGTTGCCGGCGGAATTAAGTTGTCCACCCCCATCTTTTTTCTGCCTGACAGTGGGGATGGACCTAGCCTGCAAACCAGACCCTGAGTCGGTGAACCCAAAAACGGATCGGTCCAGTCATTATGTGTGTGCAGAGTAGACAGTGTCGGAGCCTAAAACTTTGTAGCCAATTTTTGCGGTAATTGCCTGCTGGCGTAAGAGACAGTTTCAGCTCTTGAAGAAAGGCATTCCACGAGCAAATTTGGTTTCAAGAATCACCGATGAGTTGGTCCTCTCGATGCCTTCCAGGTTTGCGATATCATCCAGCAGTCTGCTCAGCTCCTCCGTAGACTCTGCCGTGACTATTGCAATCAGATCGTACTCACCACTTATCGCGTAAAGGGCTGTTATCTCAGGCATCTTCTCGAGTATGACATAAGCCTTGCCGGTCAATTTTTGCGATACCTGCATCAATACATGGGCCCGAATTAATTTGCCTTCAAATTCACTACCGTATTGCACCGTGTAAGCCGAGATCACCTTCCGGTTTTCCAGGCGTCTCAGCCGGCTCTGCACCGTAGACCGCGAGATGCCGAGTTGGCGTGCCAGTTCAGACGTAGACTGGCGCGCATTGGTCCGGAGTAAAGCGAGCAAGTTTTTATCCATTTTATCCATATTGATGATAATAGTCGTTAAATTGGACAATTTGTACATAATTGCGTGGAAAATGCCTATTTATTTCGACAGCAAATCCAGCGATGCTTGAATAATTAGATTTTAGGGGGACATCATGACTCAGATAGCTTTGGTTGGTGGTGGCAAGATCGGAGAAATGATTTGCAACTTGCTGATTGCCTGCGGTGATTACGAACTTACCCTGATTGATGCATCGCAAAAACAGTTGGATCAAATTCCGGATCGACCCGGGCTGAGCAAGTATTGCCTGGATGTGAGCGATGTTGAGGCCCTGTCCGTACAGCTGAGCGGGCATTTCGCGGTGCTCAGCGCCTGCCCCTACTACCTCACCTTCAATATTGCCCGCGCCGCCAGCCGGGCCAAAGTCCATTACCTGGACCTCACCGAAGATATAGCCAGCACCTGTAGCGTAAAAGAATTGGCAGAAATTGCCGAAACCGCGTTTATTCCCCAGTGCGGTCTGGCGCCGGGCTTCATTTCAATAGTCGCCAACGATATCGCGCAACATTTCGACTCCCTCGATACCGTGAGTATGCGCGTGGGCGCACTGCCTGAGTATCCCACCAACTCCCTGACCTACAATCTAACCTGGAGTACGGACGGTGTTATCAACGAGTATTGCGAACCTTGTATCGCCATAGTCAACGGTGAAGTAACGGAAGTCCCGCCGCTGGAGCAGCGCGAAGAATTCTCTCTGGATGGTATAACTTACGAATCTTTTAACACCTCCGGCGGCCTGGGAACGCTCAGTGACACCCTGCAGGGCAAGGTCCGGAACCTCAGTTATCAGACCATTCGTTATCCGGGTCACAGGGATATCATGAAGACCCTGCTGATTGATTTACGGTTAGCGGATCGCAGGGACGTGCTCAAGGATATATTGGAGCATGCACTGCCGGTAACCTTTCAGGATGTGGTATTGGTATTCGTCTCTGTCAGCGGTAATAAAAATGGGCGTTTATTACAGGAGACCTATGCCAATAAGATCTATAGCAGGGCAATAAACGGCCAGCTGTGTAGCGCAATCCAGATAACTACCGCCGCCGGTATTTGTACGATGCTGGATCTCCTGTGTGAGGGCAAGATTCCGCAATCGGGATTTATAAAACAGGAACAGATTGCGCTGGAAGATTTCCTTGCCAACAGATTTGGCTGTTACTACCAACAGGAAGCTAAACAACATAGCGCCGTCTCAGGATCAGCACGACGATGAACACAGTTACCAGTTTTGCTAACGATGCAGATCGTTCACAACTTGCCACCGACCTGCTTATGCAGATGGGTCTGGATGAAAATCTTGTCCAGGCTGGGGATTTGACGGTACGCAGTCCCGTTGACGGTCTGCCACTGGGGAAGGTCAAGACTTCTTCGGCAGCGGCGGTCGACTCGGCAATTGCGCAGTCGGTACAGGCTTACGAACGATGGAAAACCGTACCCGCTCCTCGGCGCGGTGAGTTAGTTCGTGTGTTCGGCAACAAGCTCAGGGAACATAAGGAGACCCTCGGCGCTCTGGTGACTGTGGAATGCGGCAAGATTTACCAGGAGGGTCTGGGTGAAGTTCAGGAAATGATCGATATCTGCGACTTTGCCGTGGGCCTGTCCCGCCAGCTCTATGGTTTGACCATTGCCTCCGAGCGACCGGGTCACCGCATGGCCGAGACCTGGCACCCTATCGGTCCGGTGGGGGTGATATCCGCCTTCAACTTTCCGGTTGCGGTATGGTGCTGGAATACGGCGCTGGCAATCGTCTGTGGCAACAGCGTGATCTGGAAACCCTCCCATAAGACCCCGATAACGGCGATCGCCTGCCAACATCTGTTTGAAGCAGCGATGGCGGAGTTGGGTGATGTTCCTGTCGGCTTATCCCAGCTCATCATTGGCGCTGTTGAAACCGGTGCGCAGTTGGTAGCAGACGAGCGCATGGCACTGATCAGCGCCACCGGCAGCACCGCCATGGGCCGCAAGGTTGGTCCCGTGGTGGCCGCGCGCTTTGGTCGTTCGTTGCTGGAACTGGGAGGTAACAACGCCATTATCGTCTGTCCATCGGCCGATCTGGATATGGCGGTCAGGGCGATTTTATTTGGCGCCGTGGGTACTGCGGGTCAACGTTGTACTTCGACCCGAAGACTGTTTGTACACGAAGATATATACGACGCCCTGGTGGGCGCACTGAAGCAGGCCTATGCCAAGATCCGCGTTGGTAATCCAATGGATGCTCAGACTCTGGTGGGTCCCCTGATCGATGCCCATGCCTATGAATCCATGCAGCAAACCCTGTCAGCTGTCGGGGGTAAGGTTATCGGGGGTGAACGGGTTCTTGAGGACGCGTATTCGCAAGCCTTCTATGTCAATCCTGCGCTGGTGGAAATGCCAGCCGCGCAGCACACGGTACAAAAAGAAACCTTCGCACCCATACTCTATGTATATGCCTTCAAGAGTCTTGAGGAAGCCATCAGGCAGCATAATGATGTGCCCCAAGGGCTGTCTTCGGCCATCTTTAGCAATGATATCAGGGAAGCGGAGTTGTTTCTCTCTGCCGCGGGTAGCGACTGTGGTATTGCGAATGTGAATATCGGCACCAGCGGGGCCGAAATTGGTGGTGCCTTCGGTGGAGAAAAGGAAACCGGCGGCGGCCGCGAATCAGGCTCCGATGCGTGGAAGGCGTACATGCGCAGAGCCACCTCGACCATTAACTATTCGAAACAACTGCCATTGGCCCAGGGAATTGAATTTAACTTATAGAGGGTCCTTTACTTTCGCTTTGACAGCCGAGTTGGACTATATTCGTCAGGGTCTGACTCATCTACCTTTGGCGCCAACATGACGGATCCAAGTTTTCAGCTGAAAATCGCAGTCAAACCCTATTGTATTTTTCTCCTGTTGGTTTCGCTTGTGCTGGTGGCAGTACACACGGCTCTATATTCCTACAACGAGTACATCGGGGAAGTCCCCTGGCTGATACTGCAATTATTCGATCTCGATGAAGAGAATAATTTGCCGACCTGGTGGTCTGGATTTCTACTGCTCAATGTTGCCTTCTTTGTCTTTATAGTGGCGAGCGCCAACCGTGATAAAACCCGGCCGTACTGGTTTGCCATCGCGGCGGGGTTCCTGATCCTGGCCATCGATGAGGTGGCTGGTTTGCATGAATCTCTCAACAGCGCCATCGTGCCGAGCTGGGCGTTGTTTGGCGGGGTTCTGGTGGCCGTAGTCGCGCTCGCTTTCATTCCCTTCCTGCTGTCACTGCAGAGACGGCTGGCGCTGATGTTTGTCGTCGCCGGCGTTATCTATGTGGCCGGGGCAATTATCGTGGAATTGCTCGGTGAAGAGTTGGATGCAGACTCATTCGCATACGTGCTTGCAGTGGCGCTGGAAGAGGGTTTGCGGATGCTGGGCGCGTTGTTGTTTCTCTACCTGAATCTCGAGCGTATGCAGCGACAGCAATTACTGCGTGTCGATGTGAATATCGACTAGCCAGGGGCCGCAGTCGGGCTCAACCCAGGCCAAAAAACGGCCGGATTCGAGTCCCCAGGGTGCTGCCCAAAAATGCCGCGGCGAACCACAGCCAGCCATGCAAGCTGGTGGAGGCGATGCCGCCGAAATAGGCCCCGATGTTACAACCAAAGGCTATTCTAGCACCGTAACCAAGCAACAGGCCGCCTAGTACGGCTGCTACCAGAGAACGCATGGGCAGCTTCAGTGAGGGTGCAAATTTTCGTGCCAGGCCGGCCGCAAGTAGCGCACCTATCATGATGCCAATATTCATGACTGAGGTGATGTTGGCAAAGATGCTCTGTTCCAGGTCATTGGCCGGGCCAATTCTTTGCCAATAGGCCCATTGAGTAACGTCGACACCCAGTGGAGTGACTAGTTTCGCACCCCATAGCGCGAATGCCGAAGTAACGCCCCAGGGCCGTCCGGCCAACACTAATGTGGCGGTATTTACAGCCGCCAGTGCAAGCGCCCCGGCTATTAGCGGCCAGGGCCCGCGTAACCAGGAATACGGCGAGTCAGTTTTTCGATCATGCTCCACAGTTCCATGTTTGTGTTTTTCATAAGCCACGCTGGCGGCCCAGACCAAGGCAAACAAAATCAGGCTAAGGCCAATGCCGCCTATGGCACCAAAATTCGCCGACAGCGAAAACGGCGCCAGCCCCGGTACATCCTGCCACGATGACCATTGCCAGGTACCCAGTACAGAACCCGCGATAAAAGCTGCCAGTGTCACCAGCATGCGGACACTGCCGCCGCCGACGGTAAAAAGCGTCCCCGAAGCACAGCCGCCGCCCAGTTGCATACCCAGGCCGAACAAAAAAGCGCCACATGCCACGGCCAGGTTCAGAGGTGCCACGTTGCCACGGAGACTGGTGCCCCACAGTTCCCCCTGGGCGATCAATGGCGTGAAGATCAATACAGTCACTGCAAGCATCAGCATTTGAGCTCGAAGACCCGAACCACGGCCGCTTTTGGCCACTTCGCGCCATGCCGCGGTAAAACCGAACGCCGCGTGATAAAGAATTACACCTGCACCGAGACCCACAAGAAACAGGGCGCTCTGGCGCCATCCATAAACGCTGCTAAGGTAGATATAAAAGATAGCGCTCAGTGCCATACCCAAACCGGTGGTGCGGCGGTTGCGTGCGAGGGCTTCGAAGCTCAGGGTGGTACTCATGGTTTCTGTGTTCAATTGATTTTCCTTTGTCTTCGTGCAAAGTACATTCAGCAGGGATTTAGCGCTTGGGAACCTCCCGACATTATGGAGCTAATTGGTCGAATAGGAAATAGTGATCAAACTTCTCGTCTTCGAATCCCAGAATCTAGTTAAACATCTCCGTACGCAGCTTCGCATGCTTGATCGCCCATTCACCGCTGAAACGGCGTCGATAGTGGCGCGACAAGTAGGTAATTGCTAGGCCGCCAATGACACCCGGGGTTATCCATAAAACTAGACTTATATCGCTAAAGGAATCACCAAAAATACTCTCAAACAGATGCCTGCCGCCGAATATGAGAAATGCGGTATAGGCGCCGATACCGGAGCCGATAAAACCACCCAGATGCTGTATCCACCATTCCTTGGGTCCTAATTCCTGCTTGAAGTTGTAGCGCAGACAATTTACCCCACTCACTACCTGAAGAATCGCGAAGATGATGAATAGCGCGCTACCGCTGGCCAATCCGTTGATGAAGAGGGCAATGCCGACGACGATCAGGCTAGTACAGAGGGCGGTGTGCACAGGTGCGCGCAGAGCGCTACGATCTGCCTTATGCTTAATCGTCAGCCAGCCCTGTCGGGTGCTGTTGAGTACGAGGATGCTCAGGGATAATAGAAACAGGGCAAAGCCCCGAATCTCGGTGACTGCGCGGGCGGCTTGTTCTGCACTGAGGCTTGCACCAGCGGCGTGTGTCGCGAGTGGAAATAACAGGTCCAGGCTTGCCATGGTGATTCCGGATAGAGAAACGGCATACATGGCGTAGGCAAAATAGCGCCCGAAGCGCTTGTGATCCAGATTACCCTTGTGTGTAAACACGGGAATCCAGAAGGCTATTAACGCGCAGCTGCCGATGGCGATGTGCAGATAGAGCGCGTACTGGTGAATAAAAAGCATGGTATTTCTCCTTGGCAGGCTGAATGAATCTGGGGTGGCCTGTCGGGGCCAAAACTATTGCCAGCATTGGAGTCGATGGTAGACCTCGTAGCCTCGAGCCAGTAGTGCCGGAAATGATCACTTCGCCTGTGACTTTTGGCCTATAGAGTAGGGTCGGGACCCTGTGCAATAATTCGGAGCTGTAGCGAACAGGAAAGCCTGTTGGAAAACTGATTATGCGAGTCACAGAATAATTCAATAGTGAAAATGCACTGATCCTCAGCGGCGTCCTGGCGATGGCTGCGGTGGGTGCCCTCACTGCGTTTATCATGCAAAATAGCAGTCTGTTGCCAGTGGTCTTATCCCTGTCGATCACACAGTTGCTGTGTTTTGTGGCATTCGTTTTTGGATCTAATTATTCCCGCAGGGTTCTGGTCAACCTGTTCTGGGTCGAAGCAGTTTGTATCGTGACCCTCTATTTCCTGGTTAATAGTTCATTACTGGCCATTTTGAGCATCGTCTGGATAGTGCAGGCGGCAGAACTTTACGGATCCAGGTCCGCCTCATGGTTGCTACTAGGCAGCGTAAGCTTTCTCACCGCCAGTGCGCTCTATCACGCGGGCGGGGCTGCGACCCTTAATGTCATAGTGAATGCTGCACTGTCTGGTTTATTTCAACTTTTGGCACTAAGCGCCACCCTCCGCACGATATCGGAGAGGCAATTGCGCGAAGAGACGGGGGCGCTCAATCGTGAACTGATCGCCACCCGTGAATTACTTTCCCAATCCACGGCGCAGAGTGAAAGAGTGCGTATCGCCAGAGACCTGCATGACATTTTGGGTCACCATATGACAGCGCTAATACTGAATCTGGAAGTGGCCAAACACAACGCTGAGGGGTTGGTTCGGGAGAAGGTGGAACAATCACTGGCGCTGGCCAAGCTGTTACTGGGTGATTTACGGACGACAGTCAGCGAACTGCGAGACGACGAAGCGATCGATTTACAGCACTCCATCAATACGCTGGTTGCCGGTATTCCACGCCTGGAGATTGATGTGGATTTTAGCGCCGCACCGTCGATCAAGGACGTCGATCTCGCAGAAACACTGCTGCGCTGTACCCAGGAAGCGATTACCAATGTGCTGCGTCACAGCGCGGCGACGCAGTGCCGAATCGCAGTGGTCGGGGTCGGCGATAAATGCATTCTTACGGTGTCAGACAACGGCGACAGTAAGCCGGAAATCGTGCCTGGTAATGGGCTCAAGGGCATGACTGAGCGCGTCGCCGACAATGGAGGGGAACTATCCTGGCAGCAGACTGACAGTGGCTTTAGTTTGCGAGTCGAACTGTTAATGGGAAGTGCCTGATGAAGATTAAGGTCATGCTGGCAGAAGATCAGAACCTGGTACGACAGGGCATATGCAACCTATTAGAGCTGAGTGACAATATTGAAGTCGTGGGCCAGGTGGTGGACGGTTCAGAGGTAGTCGATGGCATCGAAGCACTGCATGCGATGAATGAAAACGCAGTTATGGTTCCCAGCATCATACTCACTACTTTCGATGATCATCAGTTAGTACTGGAGGGCTTGGAGGCTGGTGCCAGGGGTTTTTTACTCAAGGATGTCTCCCTGGAAAGTCTGGTCAATGCTATCGAGAAGGTTCACCAGGGAGAAACCCTGGTACAACCGGTAATCACCGAGCGGATTCTCAAAGGACTTTCCAGTCTGGTTACGGGGCAGGATGAACCGGAACAGGTGGAGGCGTTATCCGTCAAGGAAATTGAAGTGTTACGCTTAATGGCTGGAGGTTATAGCAATCGTGAAATCGCCCGCGCCATCCACAAGTCAGAAGGCACGGTTAAAAATCAGGTGTCTTCGATTCTGGACAAGCTGGTGGTGAGAGATCGGACCCAGGCGGTGCTCCGTGCTATAAATCTGGGTCTGCTTTGAGTCTGCTGTTGGCGGATCACTTCGCTAGTCAGCCCGAGCCTATCATTCACACCAGGTTATATTTCAGGGTCTGTGCACCGTCAAAATTCCGTTCCCTTTAAATAAATAGTACTCTGGTAGCCGTTTTCTAGCGACGAATTGAAACTCGGACCTCAAAATCAAAAAGAAGGAGTTGTTATGGCTTCCCATCAGACAGTGATCTCGCGGTGCGTGCTGCTTGCAGGCGCTGTGGTATTTTTCGGAGTTGTAGGGCGGCAAATTGCGGCACAGAGCGAGGGTGACTGGCCCATGTATCGTGGCAATCATGCCGGTACCGGTTATTCGTCCCTGAGCCAGATCAGCGCCCACAACGTCTCCGATCTGGTCGAGTCATGGCGCTACTCCCTAGCCAGCGATGGAGGCAGCGGCCAACCAAATTCACAGGCAACGGCCATCGTCATCGGTGGCGTCATGTATCTGCCGGCGGCGGACCGGGTAGTCGCGCTCAACCCGGTCAGCGGTGAAGAAATTTGGCGCTATACCGTCGAGGACGGCGCGCCTTCGAGGCGGGGTGTTGCCTATTGGGCCGGCGGGGAAGGCAACCCACCGAGAATCATCTTTACGGCGGGACGACGCCTGCTGGCGCTAGACGCCGAGACGGGATTGCCGGCGACAGAATTCGGTCAGTCTGGCGAGATCGATATGGTGATTCCCTATAATTCGGTGCCCATGGTGTATGAGAATATCGTCATAGTGGGTGCGAACACGCCGCGGGGAGCCAGTGGCGGTATCGGTAATGCGCGGGCCTTCGATGCCCGCAGTGGCGACAAGATATGGGAGTTTAGCTCCGTACCCCAACCCGGCAGCCTCGGCCATGACAGCTGGGCAGGTGATAGTTGGATGGGTCGTCTCGGCGCTAATGCCTGGCCCTTTTATTTCACGGTGGATGCGCAGCGCGGTCTGTTATATCTGCCCCTGGCCTCACCCATACCCTTCGCTTATGGCGGTGATCGTGGCGGCGCCAATCTGTTCGCGAATGCCTTGGTAGCGGTAGATATCCGCAGCGGCGAATATAAATGGCATTTTCAAACCATTCATCATGATCTATGGGATCACGACCCGCCGGCTCCGCCTGCCCTGTTCAATATAGTCAGCGACGGCAGCACGGTTCCCGCACTGGGGGTAACCACCAAGTCAGGCTATCTGTATATCCTAAACCGGGTAACGGGGGAGCCGATATTCGGAGTGGAAGAGCGGGCGATGCCAGCCAGCGATGTTCCCGGCGAGCAAACCTTTCCTACCCAGCCGATCCCGCTGCGGCCACCAGCCCTGGCCCGGGTCAGTTACGACCCGGCCGACCTGGTAGCGGCGGCGGACACCTCAGCCGAACACGCGGCAGCGTGTGCGGAACTGCTTGCAGACATCGGTGAAATTTATAACGCCGGTGCCTTCACTCCGTGGGCCTACCGTCCCGATGGCAGTGCGGGGAAAGCCACACTGTTATTCCCAGGTCTGACTGGCGGGCCGAACTGGGGTGGCGCAGCATTCGATCCTAATTCGGGATACATTTTCGTATTCTCTCAGGACCTTGGCACCTTTGGCTGGATGGAAGACGCAGAGGACGGTGCGGTATTTCCCTATGTCAGAAGGGCTCCACGCCCGGCAAACTTCGATGTCCGCATTGGGGAGTTGCGCCTGCCCTGTCAAAAACCGCCCTGGGGAAAGCTGACAGCCGTCGACTCTGTGACCGGCGATGTCGTTTGGCAGCAGACGGTCGGTGTGAGTGAAAACCTGCCACCAGGGCGACAGCATACCGGCCGACCCGGTCGAGCCGCTGCGCTGGTGACGGCGGGTGAGCTGTTGTTCATTGCCGCCACCGATGATAATCGTCTGCGCGCGCTCGCTACTGCTACTGGAGAGGAACTGTGGGTGGTCAAACTCCCCGGCCGGGGTAACGCCAACCCCATGACCTACATGGGAGCCGACGGTAAGCAGTATTTACTCGTTAGCGCCACAGATTCGATGGTGGCTTACCACTTGCACTGAGACGGCTCGGCAACTTTGGTGGATGACCTGAACTCAATGCCGGCTCTCCAATGACAAGCAGGCCCCCGGTTGCACATCATCGGATAGGGAAGCATGGAGGACATTCAAACATGAAATCAAGTTACACAAGTAGCGAGGAAAACCTCAATGGCTGATACCAGAACTGTAAAGAGTAATCTCACATACAAGGGCACACCGCGCCACCTGCTGGTGTTCATGGATGGTACCTGGAACGATGAAAATGGGCGGGATAACGACGGTGTCACCACCAATATTTACAAACTGTTTCGGGCGCTGAAGGGGCGGCTGACGCAGAAATCTATACCACATATTATCGAACATGAAGAACACCTGGCCTTGTATTTTCGGGGCATCGGCAACGATGACGACAACAGCATGCTGGGATCATTTTACTACGGTGTCTTCGGTGGCAGTGAGAAACGAATCCGGGACCATGCCTACGTGAGTATCGTTGAGCATTATCGAAAAGGGACAGGATCAGTATATTTGGTTTTAGTCGGGGAGCGGCCACGGCGCGTCTACTGGCCAGTGATCTGAAAAAAGAAGGCATCGCAAAATCTATTACGATTCACTCCAAGCGAGAAAAGAATAAGTCCACCGGAGTGCGAAAACAGGTGTACAAAAAATATTCAAAAATTAGCACCACCAGGGAAGCAGCTGTTACGGTGAGGTTTCTGGGTATTTTTGATACCGTCGGCGCCTTTGGTGTACCAGTCGATATAGGGTTTGGTTTTCAGAAAATCAACTTGTTTAAAGACTTAACCGTATCCACGAATGTGAAAAGAGTGGTCCATTGTGTCAGCATAGATGAGAATAGAAAACCGTTCATCCCAACACTATGTAACAAGGCAGGAAACGTAAGCGAGGTCTGGTTCGCGGGCGTCCATGCTGACATCGGCGGTGGCTATGGGCATCCGTAGTTGGGGCGTATTCCTCTTAGCTACATGCTGGCTCGGCTGGATAAAACATTTTCCAATATCCCTGTTGCCTTCGATGACGTCAAGCGGTCCCAACTGACCGATTACAATTTGGAGGCGGACGAATTTCACCTGCATTATCATGGTGATGGTTTTGTGAAAAAAAGACGGGAAATCATGGTGTTGGAGGATGGCGAGAGTTCCAGGGACAAACCCTCTATTCATAGTTCGGTTTTTACTGACGTGGTCCAGCTTTTCTTTACAACCCAGTTAAGCAACTTTCTTTAATCCAGCCATCTCCGATTCATATTGATTTGGGCACACATAGCCCAGGTATGAATGCA
>Ga0208879_1001299_pt1 | contig 23819 bp, 40 predicted proteins | sample Knorr_S15_td_Bot_FD_185605 | JGI IMG/M metagenome (GOLD analysis project Ga0208879, IMG submission 185605) | Marine microbial communities from Southern Atlantic Ocean transect - Knorr_S15_td_Bottom_ad_5009_LV_A (SPAdes) (version 2) | ecosystem: Environmental > Aquatic > Marine > Oceanic | place...
CACAAAATACAGACTTTGTCATTATGCGTCATGTCGCAAAATAGCATCGCTCATACGAGCAACCCTAGTCATTTCTTTTACATCATGCACGCGCACTATATCTACCTTTTGTAAAATACCAAGCGCGAGAGTTGCTGCAGTTCCTTCAAGGCGCTCATGCACAGGCAATCCACCCAATACTTCCCCAATAAAAGACTTCCTGGAAGTTCCAAGTAATAAAGGAAGTTTAAGATCTTCTCGTATTCTTTTTAAATGAGCAAGTATCTTTAAATTATGCTCTAGCGTCTTTGAAAATCCAATACCAGGATCAATAATAATCTTTTCTGGTAAAACTCCTTTATTTATCGCTTGCTCTTTACTTTTTTTGAGACTTAAAATTACATCTTCAACTACATCAGAATACACAAGTCCCTCTTGATTGTGCATGAGAATAAGGGGTACTCCTGTCTTTGCTGCAACAAAAGCTATGCGTGCATCTTTTTTAAGACCCCATACATCATTAATCAGTAATGCTCCTTCTTTAATTGAGCGCTCTGCAACCTCTGCTTTGTATGTATCAATGCTAATTGGTATTTTTAAAACAGACGCGAGTTCAGAAATCACTGGCAATACACGCTCCAATTCCTGCTCAATTGAAATTGCTTTTGCCCCTCTACCGTATGCGCTTCCAGGAGGTCTTGTGGATTCTCCTCCAACATCAATAATATCAGCCCCATTCTTTTCCATTAAAAGCGCGTATTGAATTGCACCTTTAATATCTTTTAAAAAACCATCACCCGAAAATGAATTTTCAGTAATATTTAAAATACCTATTATGTAGGTACGACTCCCCCATTTAAATACACTATTTTTAATTTTCAGCGGAACCATTCTTTTTTATACAACAAAACTTCTTCTTGCTTGGGCAAGTCTTCAAGCATAGTGCTCACATCTTTTTTCAATATTGGATGCATAAAATCTGATGCAATTTCCTTTAATGGAATAAGAACAAACGCACGTTCGTGAAGACGAGGATGTGGGATTTGAAGATTCTCTTCTTGAACAATTTTATCCTCATAGAATAATATATCCAAGTCCACGGTGCGAGGACCGTTTTGGATAGTGCGCACTCTATTTAGCATCTTTTCAATTGCTAAAACAAATTCAAGTAATGTACTTGGAGTAAAGTGAGTTTCAACTTTAACCACTCCATTTAAAAACCAACTTTGATCAGCATATCCTACTGGTTCTGTTTCATACAAAGAAGAGCAAATTAATACCTTGCTTTGTTTTTTAAGTTCCCCTACTACTTTTTTAAGATAATCTTCTCTATCTTCAATATTTGAGCCTATTGCAATATATGAAATCATACCCAACTTTATCAAAAAATCGTCTTGTTAAATATCCAGCTCAGAAAAAAGAGGAGCACTGCTTTCTGGATTGATATATGCTTCGTCTTAGCACTTTCCCACATATATATCAACTGTTCCATCTAAATAATATCTGGAAAAAGTACAAGATGAATATAAGCAGGGTCTTTGGGGAACAACACAGTATATATAGTCTCCTACATATTTTTTAACCCATGGTAGAGAACCATCTTTAAGGCAAATAACAGCTATAGGTTCTAGCGTGATGTTAACAATAATTTCTTCAAATCCAATCAAAGAAATAAGTTCCCCTCCTTCTTCTGTAACTACCATACTTTTTCTGTCTTCGGCATAGCTAATGTAGTATTTCATTCTCTGTTCTCTATCAACTGAAGGAGGAGGAGCTATACAATAGCCAAGAATATGATTAATTCTATTCTTGTATTTTTTAGTCGTATCAGAAGTATACAAAATCTTCCCTCTTTTGTTTTTAACAAAAAATCCTACAAACTTTTTTCGGGTAGGACTCGAACCTCAAGCAAAGCGATCAGCTACCGAAGAAGCAGCAAAGGACTCTGGCTTAATCATGGGTTTAAATCCATTACCTAAAATAAGACCGGTAACTTCTTTAATCATATCCTTAGTTGCGCCATTTTCTCCTACATCAGCATGAATATATTGCAATTGGTAAGAAACCTTAAGATCTGCTTTCTTTGCCGCAAGAGCAAAGTTCTCCCTTAACCAGGAAGCTAGTTGACAAGATAGAAGCACTTCTTCTAAAATCCTATCATGAATGTTGTAGAATTTCCGAGGAGCAGGGTATCTTACTTTAGTTAAAAAGAATCTTCCACCTTCTTTCTTTCTTAAAACAACAATTACCACAGGAAAAGTAGGCTCTTCTACAGCAGAAGAGTCACATCCTATAATAATTTCATAATCTCGCTCAGATTTCTCCTTTAAGTATAGGATGAGTTCTTGTAATACCTCTTGTAAGTCCATTTGTCCCTTTGTGGGATTGTAAAATGTTCCTTGTGATATAACATCCATAATTAAGCACTCTTACCTTCAGGCAACTTTTTTTATAAGACTTATAAATTCCTTAGCATTTAAAGAAGCAGCCCCAACCAATACTCCCTGGACTCTCCCTTTTTGCATAATGGCAGCAATACTTGTTGCATTCACGCTCCCTCCATAAAGTACTGGGCTATTCCTCCCTGTAATTTTCTTCATTGCTCCGACCATCGTAGCAATGTTTTCTGGGGTAATCCTCTTTCCTCCTTGCGTGCTAATAGCAGAAGATGGTTCAAATACCACCAGAATGTTTTTTGAACGCTTCATTTTTTTCATTATTATTTGAAGCTCTCGCACATTTTCAACACACAAGATAACGCTCAATCCCACGCGCAAAGCAGCTTCAACTTTTGCCCTTACCATCCCCAGAGTCTCAGCAAGATATTTCCTGCGTTCTGAGTGCCCTACAATAACATAGGAACACCCAAGTGCTTTAAGTTGTTTTGCGGAAACCTCGCCCGTAAGAGGCCCCTTCTCTTGCCAAGAGCAATCTTGAGCACCAATCTCTACATTCTTTGATGCTAATAATTGAGGGATATAGATATAAGGAGGGCAAAGCACCACCTTACCAGTAAATCCCTTGACTCCATTTGCCACTTTCTTTGCCAGCGCAAAAGCTTCCTTTGAGTTTAAAGGATTCATCTTCCAGTTTGCAATAATAATAGGTTTCATATAGCCAATACTCCAAGAGTAAGCACACTTACAATAACTCCAGCTATTATAACCCCAAACAAGATTAATGGAAATGCAAGGCGAAATGGAATTCCAAATACAAATGCTGCGACCATGGCAGTCCACGCTCCCGTAAAGGGTAATGGAATTGCAACAAACAGCACCAAGGCAAAGTCACGAAATAATTCAAACATTTTAGCATGCCTTTTTCTTGTTTTGTCAAATAGCCACGTGAAGAATCTTTCAAGAAAAATAAAACGGAGCGAAAGCTCTCTTGCCAAAACTCCCAAAACAGGAAGCAATAAGACTGGTATCATGTTTCCTACAATCACTAAGAGAAAAACTTGCCATAGGGGCAAGCCATATACCAACAAACCCAAAGGAATTGCGCCACGCAACTCTACTACTGGAGATGCTGCAACAAGTAACAAAAAGAGTTCTTGCATATGTTTATCTAGTCAACACCAAAGGTCCCTTCTTAGTAATAGCAATAGTATCCTCAAAATGGCAGAATAATGACCCATCTTTTGTATTATAGCTCTGGCCATCCTTTGCTAATTCTAACTTCCAATCCCCTACTGTCACCATAGGTTCAATACAAATAACCAATCCTTCTTGTATTTTCTTATCTGTATGTGCCTTTCCGTAATTTAATACCTTGGGCAGTTCATGGAGCTCCTTTCCAATACCATGTCCACATAACTCACGCACAACCCCATAGTCACGGTCTTCCAAGTATGTCTGCACTGCATGACCAATATCTCCCAGACGGTTCCCCGGTTTTGCCTGCTTTATACCAAGCTCCAAAGCTTCTTTGGTAGCTGAAATAAGCTGGGATTTTTCTTTTGATATCTTGCCAATAGGAATGGTTCTTGCCATGTCCAGATACCATCCTTTCCATTTCAATCCCATATCCAAAGTCAAAATATCTCCCTCTTCAAGTTCTCTTTTTGAAGGGGGCACATGCACTCCTTCTTCATTTATCGCAGTACATACAACTCCGGGAAATTCATGATAGTCAAGAAATGCAGTTTCAGCTCCACTCTTTAAGATAAGTTTCTTGGTTAAAGAATCTAACTCTTTTGTTGTTACACCTGGTTTTGCCTCCAAAGCAACCTTACCTAAAATGCGGGCGAGGATCACTCCTCCCTCCCGCATTTGTGCAATCTCTTTTGGAGTTTTAAGGGAAATCATGAAGAAATAATTTTTAGAATGGAGCCAAAAACATTAACAACAGAGTCTCCAGCATTAATTTTTTCTACCTTAAAGCCTTTTGATTCAAAATACTCAAACATAGGAAGAGTCCGCTCTGTATATTGTTGCAATCGCGTTGCGATATTCTTTTCGTCATCCAATCCATCACGGCGCAACAAACGAGACCCGTCGAGTGGACACTTAGTGAGTGCTATAGTTTCTTTGGATGTTAAAATAGGATGCCTCATCAGCTCACAAATTCTTCGTTGAGTATTTCGTCGCATAGTCTCTTCTTCTTCAAGTTCTAACATTATAATCTTTATATGTGTTTTGCCATACAGCTCCTTTAGTAAAGGAGTAATTGCTTCTGCCTCATACAAGGTTCTTGGGGAACCTGCCATCAAAAGATCTCTTTGTAGTGAATGACTCTTTTCAATCGCCTTCTTTACAATCATCGTTACAAAAGGAGGACTATTTAAAACTCCAGATGCCCAAATTTTCTGCTCTTCTTTTAGATAATACTTCGTACCATCAGTTTCAACATACTCACCTTCTTTTGCATTGCGAAAACTCTCCTCCAGTAGTTTACTGGTTTCAAGATAATAAAAATTAAGTTTATCTGCAATTAAACTTGCTTGAGTTCCTTTTCCTGAACCAGGAGGTCCAAACAAAACAACTACCTGCTGTATACTATAGCCGTCAGTATCACTAGAAGGTGTCATATTCTCTCATTTGAAGTTGAGAACGTATTTGACGCAGCGTTTCCAAGACCACGGAAACCACGATAAGAAGAGCTGTTCCTCCTAGTAGAAATTGAAATGCAACAATTCCAGTTGCACCCTGTACGATAGATGGCATAACAGCAATAGTTCCCAAGAACAAAGCTCCCACAAGCAAGATACGGTTTAAGATAAAAGAAATAAAGCCTGATGTGGAAGCTCCAGGTCTTACTCCTGGTATAAAACCACCCATCTTTTGTAAGTTTGTAGCAATTGATTTTGGATCAAAAGTTACTGCGGTATAAAAGAAGGTAAACATCACCACAAGCAAGAAGTAAAGAATACCGTATCCCCATGGATTAACTAAAAAGTTTTGAACTGAGTTTGCGATACCTCCAATGGCTCCTCCAACTCCTACAAGGAAAGAAGCTATCATGCCAGGAATGGTTAATAAGGATAAGGCAAAAATAATAGGAATTACTCCTGCTGGATTTATTTGTAAAGGAAGGTATGTTGAAGCACCTCCAAACATTTTATTCCCCCGAACTCGCTTAGCATAGGTAACTGGAATGTTACGCCTTGCCTCTGTTATGTATACCACTCCTGCGATTATGACAATTGCCATAACAAAGAAGGCAACATAAGCAGGGAGACGAGTTGGATCATAGGAAAGAAATAATTGCCTGAGCGAGGAAGGAAACCCTGTAATAATACCTGCAAAAATAAGGAGTGATACTCCGTTTCCAATACCCTTTTCTGTGATAAGTTCTCCAAACCACATTAAAAGTATTGTCCCTGCTGTAATCGTTACCAAAGATGTAATTAAAATCTCTGGACTCAAGCGATCAATAACCTGCTGTTGGGTCAAAAGGGCCAAGAATCCGTATCCTTGCAGCAAGGCAAAGGGTACTGCTAAATATCGTCCATATTGATTAAACTTCGCTCGTCCTGCCTCTCCCTCCTCTTTATATAGTCTCTCCAAAGCAGGGACAATCATGGTTAAAAGCTGCATGATAATAACAGCTGTAATGTAAGGACCAAGACCCAACATCACAATAGATAAACTATCCAACGCGCCACCCGTAAAAAGGTTTAACAGTCCAAATAATTGGTTATTTGCAAAGAACTGTTCAATGCGAGCTGTATCAATACCTGGCATGGGAATATTTGCCATTAAACGAAACAGCACAAATATACCCAATACAAACAGGATTTTCTTTCTTAGATCAGGAATCTGAAATGCTCGAATGAAATTATAAAGCCAACTCATGTGATAGTTCCACCACTTTCTTCAATGGACTTTCTTGCCCCAGTGGAAAGAGTACATCCTTGAACTGAAAGTGGAGATTTTAACTTAAGCACTCCTACAATTTTTACCGCAGCAGTAGTTCCTCTTTTTTGATACACCAATCCTTTCTCAAATAAAGCACTGGGAGAAACTATCTCACCCTTTGAAAACTTCTTTTCAAGGACAGAAAGTGTAATGGACTGAGGCTTTCTTTGACGCTTTACCCCTCGATATCCTTTGAGTTTAGGATAGCGCTTTAATAGTTCTCTTACAACAGGGGCTGGCCTTCCTCCGGCACGGGACTTTTGCCCTTTCATTCCACGACCAGAATAGGTGCCTTTTTTGCCACCTCTTCCAATGCGCTTTTTCGCAGGTCTTTTATGTTTTGGTTTTAATTCGTGCGATTGCATACTATTTGCTTACAGCTTCGGATTTGTTTTCTGGCTCTGCCTCTTTTTTTTCTTGCTCCTTTGGTTTTGTTTCAATTACCTGCAACTTCCTTATAGCAGCCAAAGTTGCCAAAGCATTATTTAATTTATTCCTGCTTCGAGTAATAGTTTTTGCGGAAATGTTCTTAATCCCTGCCTTTTCAGCAATGACTCGTGTTACTCCTCCTGCAACCAATCCTCTTCCCTTTTTTTGTGGTTTGAGCAAAATACGGGAAGCTCCAAAGGTAGCTTCAACTTCATGAGGGATAGTGTCTTGGACTATAGGAACGGTAATAAGGTTCTTTATAGCCTTCCTGGTTGCCTTCTCAATTGCTTGAGCAACATCAGCTCCTTTTGCAACACCAACTCCCACGCGAGATTTCCTATCACCAGCTACTACTACAGCACGAAAGCGAAATCTTCTTCCTCCAGCTGAAACACGAACCACACGCGCCAAATCCACGAGTTTTGAATCAAACTCGGATTTCTCTTTTTGTCTCTCTTTTGGACCAAATTGTCTTCGTTGTTTTCCAGGCATAATATTAAAAAACTAATCCTCCTTCTCTTGCTCCCTCGGCCAACGCTTTAACACTTCCATGGTACTTGTATCCACCTCTATCAAACACAATTGTTGAAACTCCTTTATCTTTTGCAGCCTTTGCTAGTAATTTTCCCATTGAGGCGGCATTCTCTACTCGCGTTAATGTTTTTTTAACTTTCAAATCAGAAATTGCAGTTATTACTTTTCCTTCCATATCATCCACCAATTGCGCATACAAATGCTTTTGGGAACGAAATACTGAAAGCCGAGGACATTTGGCTGTGCCTTTCACTCTTGCGCGAATGCGCTTATGGCGAGTTATTCTTTGTTTTCTTGGACTTTTCTTTGTCATATGTTTACCCAGCAGTTCCTGCTGCTTTTTTCCCTTCTTTTCTTCTTACTACTTCATCTTCATACCTAATCCCTTTTCCTTTATACGGTTCCACGGGACGATATCTTCGAATATGGGCTGCAAACTCACCTACTTTCTCTTTACTTATCCCCGAAACAATAATAGTGTTTTTTTCGACTGCACACAAGATGCCTTCTGGAATCTTTGCCTGTATCGGATGGGAAAATCCAAGAGTAAGATTCAATAAATCTCCTTCCACCACAGCTCGATATCCTGTTCCTTCTATTTCAAGCTTCTTTTCATATCCTTGCGTAACACCTTGTATCATATTAAAAATGAGTGTTCTTGTTAGTCCCCACAAGCCCTTTGCTAAATCAGCACGCTTGCGTGAAAGCTCTTCTTTCAGTGCAACATGAATTACATTATCTTCTTTTGCTACTGCAACATCTGGATGCATTTCATATACAAGTTCACCCTTGGGGCCTTTGACTGTAGCCGTATGGTTCTCTAAACTCACATCCACTCCTTGTGGTATTTTAATTGGTTGTTTTCCTATTCTGCTCATATCACCATATTTCACATAATATTTCTCCTCCCAAACCTTGTGCTCGTGCTTCTCCTATCGTCATTAATCCTTTGGATGTAGAAATAATGCCAATGCTCTTTGGTCTCTTTGTCTTTTGTAATTGCAAAACTGAGGAATATATCCGCTTTCCTGGCTTGGATATACGCTTTACACCAGTAATTTTTGGCGCCCCTTCTGTGTATTCCAAAGTTAACTCCATGGATCTTTTGCTCTTCTTGTTTTTTAATTCTACCTTTTTAACAAACAGAGTGCGTTCTAAAATCTTTCCAATCTCAAAGCGCATTTTGGAAAACGGAACTTCAACCGTTTCCCTACCAACGACTTGTGCATTCTTTATCCTATTGATCATGTCTGATATAGGGTCTACCATGAAGATTTTTTAATACCTGGTATTAGTCCCTTGTTTGCCATCTCTCGAAAACAAATTCGACAGAGTCCAAAGTCTCTTAAATATCCTCTCTTTCTACCACAACGAAAGCATCTTCTCACAACGCGAGATTTAAACTTGGGCTTCTTTTTGGACTTTTCAATTTGTGATTTCGTTGCCATAATCAAATAATAAACGGGAAACCAAGCTGTAAAAATAGTTCCAATCCTTCTTCCTTTGTTTTCGCGCTCGTAGTTATCGTTACTTCCAAAGAAAAAGAAATCTTGGATTTTTCTGGGGAAATTTCTGGAAAGAATAAATGTTCTTTAATTCCTATGCTCAAATTACCATTCTCATCAATAAAGGAAGTTTTTAATCCTTGAAAATCGCGTGACCGTGGAAATATAACATGAATAAGGCGATCTAGGAAGTCATACATTTTTTGTCCTCGCAATGTTACCTTCACGCCAACAGGAGCTCCTTGTCGTAACTTAAAAGTTGCAATAGATTTTCTAGCCTTGGTAAGTACCGGCTTTTGTCCTGCAATCAAGGCCATATCCATGGCGATACTCTCCCCCATCTTTTGAGCATCCGCATTGGATTTTCCAGAAGCCATTTTTCCAAAACCAGAGTTAAGCACCACCTTCTCAATTATGGGAGCTGCCATAATGCTTTTATACCCAAACTTCTTTTGAAGTGCAGGTATTGCTTTTGCTCTGTAGGTTTCTTGCATATTTTTCATGTTATGTTTCCTCTCCACATTTTTTGCAAATTCTAGTCTTATTCTTCCCTTCCATCTTATACCCCACACGCACTGCCTTATTACACTTTGAACAGATCAATTGAACGTTACCTAAAGCAATGGGACTTTGCTTCTCTATAATCTGCCCTTTTTCACCTGATTTTGTGGGTTTTTTGTGCCGTTTTCTAATATTCACGCCTTCTACCACAACCTTAAGATCAACAGGATATACCTTTGTAATCTTTCCTTTCTTTCCCTTCTCCTTGCCGGATGTAACAATAATATTATCGCCAGTCTTTAGCTTCATATAATTTCTTGGGCTAATCCCACTATCTTTGTGTATCCTTTTTCCCTTAACTCACGAGGAAAAGGTCCAAACATTCTTCCACCTTTTGGCTCTTTATCTTTCTCTAAAATCACCGCAGCATTTTCATCAAACCTAATGTAAGAGCCATCCTTTCGGCGCAAAGCCTTTTTCTGTCGCACTATCACTGCTCGCACCACTTCATGTTTTTTTACTCCGCGACGCGGAAAAGCTTCTTTCACTGCTGCTACAATAACATCCCCAATTTGAGCATACCTTCTCTTTGAGCCTCCCAATACCTTAAAACACTGGATAATTTTTGCTCCTGAGTTATCTGCTACTTTTAATTTTGTCTGTGCCTGTATCATAATTGCCTGCGCGTTAGGAAGCCCTACGAATTATCTTCCATTGCTTATCTTTACTCATTGGATTTGCCTCTTCAATAACAACTTTCTCATTTACCTTGTACTCATTATTCCCGTCATGCGCCTTGTATCTTTTATGAGAGCGATATCTTCTCTTATACTTTGGATGAGTTTTCAATGTCTCAACCTTAACCACACGGGTCTTATCCATTTTATCTGAAACCACAATTCCTGTTAAAAGTTTTTTTGACATGTTATTACTTCTTTTCTTGCATAATTGTTTGTATTTGGGCTATGGTCTTTCTAGTAGAGCGTATTTCTCGCGTATTCTTTATCTTACCTGCTGCAAGTTGAAATCGAAGATCTCGGCCCTTTTCTCTTAAAACACCCATCATCTCTTTCAATTCCTTCTCTGTCTTCTCTTTTAATTCTATTATTTTCATGATGCATCTTTTACAACAATACTGGTTTTAACAGACAATTTTGACGAAGCTTTTCGCAAAGCCTCTCTTGCCATATCTTCTTTAATTCCTTCAATTTCAAAGATAATTCTGCCAGGTTTTACGGGAAATGCATAGTAATCTACAGCGCCCTTTCCACCACCCATAGGGGTTTCAGCTCCTTTTTTTGTAATAGGCTTATCTGGAAAAATACGAATCCACATCTTTCCTCCTTTTCTTAAATAACGAATAATTGAGCGCCGTGCAGCTTCAATCTGACGAGCCGGAATCCATTTTGTTCCTTGGGATTTTAAGCCATAGCTCCCAAAAGAAAGACTGGTCCCGCGATGCGCCAACCCTTTACTTCTTCCCTTCATCCATTTTCTATGTTTTATCTTTTTTGGAGCTAACATATTATTCAAAAGCCTCTCCTTTATACAACCACACTTTTACTCCCACAATACCATATGTGGTTTTTGCCTCAGCTAAGGCATAATCTATTATTGCGCGTTGAGTTTGAAGCGGGAGACGTCCATCCTTTAACACTTCACGCCGTGCAATATCAGCACCACCCAAACGCCCTGCTACTTCCAATTTAACTCCTTCAATGCCCTTGGTTGCAGAAACCTTTTGTAGGGTCTGTTTCATAATCCGACGATGCGGCATTCTTTTTTCCAGCTGCTGCGCAATACTTTGAGCTATCAATGCAGCTGACTCAAAAGGATTCTTGATTTCTCTAATTTCAAGGCGAACATCTTTTACTGAAACAAATTTCTGTAAAGCTTTCTTTATAATCTCAATTCCAGATCCACCTCTTCCAATAATCAATCCAGGTCTTCCTGAACTGATAATAACAGTAAGACGTCCAGCAAATCGCTCAATTTCAATAGACTCTATTGAAGCCTCTTTGAGTCTTGCTCCCAAAAATTCACGGATACGAAAATCCTCCTCAAGCGTTTTAGCATACGCTCTCTTTTCAACCCAACGAGAGAGCCAATCTTTGGTCTCGCGAATTCTAAATATTTTTGGGTGTACTTTATGTGACATAATATTTAAATAGCCTTTCTGCGAAAGAATTTTTGAACACCTCTTTTCTCTTGTGGCCTGGAGCTAACTGATTGTCTGTCTTTTGCGTATGTCTTTTTTGTCTCCTTTTTCTCCGTTGAAGAATCCAGGGACTCAGTACTCTTTTCGTCCTGTACGCTAGTTTTACTCTTCGTTGTTTTCTTTACCTTTTCTTGCTCAATTTCATCTACCACAATAGTGATATGTGAAGTCTTTTTCTGAATTTCAAAGGCTTGGCCGCGAGCTCTTGGCCGAAAGCGCTTTAACTTTGGTCCTTCATTTACAGCAATATGTGAGATATATAGGTTAGCTGCATTTGCTTGGAAATTATTTACTGCAGAAGCAACAGCTGAATTTAGTGTTTTAAGCACTGGCAATGCAGAATGCTTTGCAGCAAACTGAAGCAAGGATTGTGCTTCCACAACCTTCTTTCCTCGAACAAGATCCGCTGCCATACGAACCTTACGAGGCGCCATTCTTAAATATCTTAATTTTGCTGTTGCTTTCATGTTATTTCTTTGCTACTGAAGATGGAGCTGCACTCGCCTTTGCTTTTTGCTCTGTCTCTTTTTGTATCTTCCCTCCATGTCTAACAAACTTTGTTGTTGGAGCAAATTCACCTAGCTTATGTCCTACCATTTCTTCTACAACTCGTACAGGAACAAAGTCCTTGCCCATATGCACCCCAAACGTAAATCCAATCATTTCAGGGGTAATGGTAGCACGCCTTGACCAAGTCTTAATAACAGTGTTATCTCCCTGCTTTATATCTTTTAGGCGAGCTAGTAATTGCTCATCAATATACGGTCCTTTTTTTACACTTCTTGTCATATTTTTATTATTTCTTTCTCTTTTTCTTTTTCCTTTTTTGCATAATCAACTTATCTGACCATTTCTTCTTTCGAGTCTTAACACCCAGTGCGTGCTTACCCCAAGGGGTCTTTGGGTATTTCATTCCTCTTCCTGTTCTTCCTTCACCACCTCCATGAGGATGATCCACTGGGTTCATTGCCGTTCCGCGAACCGTAGGACGCCATCCTTTCAAACGACGGCTTCCTGCCTTGCGAATCACCTTGTATCGATGTTCTGGATTGGACATGGAACCTATTGAAGCAAAACTCTTTGATGAAATTTTTCGTGCTTCACTTGAAGGCATCCGAACATGCGTATACCCTGCGTCGTGAGCCAACACTTGAGCTGCAACTCCTGCCCCGCGAACAAGCTTCCCTCCGCGTTCTGGTACTACCTCAATATTATACACCGTTGTTCCTACAGGAATATTTACAAGACGCATTCTGTTTCCTGTCTTTATCTCTGCCTTCTCCTTTGTTATAACCTCATCCCCTACCTTTAATTCATGGGGAGCTAATAGATACGCCTTCTCTTCATTATCATACTGAACTAAAGCTAAGAGCGAAGAACGATTAGGATCATACTCAATAGCCAATACCTTTCCTGTCATATCAATATGTCCTTGTCCAAAATCAACCTGACGATATAGTCGTCTTGATCCACCTCCACGATGTCGAATAGTAATACGTCCCGTATTGCTTCTCCCCGCGTGCTGTTTTAAGCGAGAGAGCAATGACTTTTCCGGTTTTTTCTTTGAAATGATTTTCATACCTATCTTGAAATAATCTCAATACTTTCTCCTTTCTTTAAGTGGACTACTGCTTTTTTCAATCCTGGCTGTAAAACAGTTCTTTTTCCAGCTCCAACCTTCCGCGCTGGCTTTGTGGTTAATCCAACCTTCTTTACGTTCACTCCATACAGAGCTTCAACCGACTGCTTCACAGCTCCTTTTGTCGCTGTTTTGTGAACACGAAAGACGTATTGCCCTTTTTCTGCAAGCATAGCTGCTTTCTCTGTAACGTGTGGATTAAGCAAGACCGAGGACAAAGCAGGAGAGGTCTTCTTTCCTTTTGTGCTTACAGTAGTCTTTTTAACAACTTCTTTTTTAGATTGTTTTTTTTCTTTTTCCAAAGGCTTCTCAGCGCTTATTTGAGGTTTTTTCTCTTCCTTTTTTTTGAAAATATTAAATGCCATATTAACTTGCAAATGTTTCTTCAAGTACTTTAAAGGATTCTTTAAGCAAGACAACATACGTTGTTTGAACCAATTGAAGCGCACTCAATTCTCGAGCCTGCACAGTCTTTATGTATGGAATGTTTTTTGCAGCACGAATGATCTTTACATCCATAGAGGGCAACACCAACAGCGTACTCTTTTTTTCAAAAGGAAGATTCTTAAGTATCTCTAGCAATTCCTTGGTTTTTGCATCCTTCATACGTAAAGAATCAAGAATAATAATTTGCTTTTGTCTGAATTTTTCAGATAAAACCGTAAAGAGAGCCTTTCTTCGCATCTTTATATTCATCTTTCTTTTGTAGTTTCGCTCTGCTGTTGGGCCATGAGTAACTCCACCACCAATCCATATAGGAGAGCGCGTAGAGCCGTGACGTGCTCTACCTGTACCTTTTTGACGCCAAGGCTTTTTTCCACCACCTCTTACTTCACTTCTATCTTTTACCTTTGCTGAAACTTGCCTTTGATTCCCCTGTTGAATAACTGTTATTTGATGCAGTAAGTCATCATTGCGCGCAACATCAAAAAGCTTTTCTGAAAGTTCCAAGTCTTCTATTTTTGCGCCTTTTGCATCTAACACAGCTTGTTTCATATCTTTCCCTCAATAAAAAGGAGCGTGCCCGGACGACCAGGAACAGCTCCCTTTACTGAAAGTGTATTATTTTCAATATCAATTTGGACTACCAAAAGATTCTTCACCGCAATTGTATCTCCTCCCATACGACCTGGCATACGTTTTCCCTTAATAACTCGCTGTGGATACATACTTCCAACAGAACCAATGGTTCGATGCTCATGCTTTACACCATGTGAGGCACTTTTCCCATGAAATCCGTGTCGCTTCACACCTCCTTGAAATCCCTTACCTTTTGAAATACCAGATATCTTTACCTTATCCCCTTCCTCAAACATAGAAATAGTCATTTCGTCTCCGATTTCTAGTCCAGTTCCTTTAATCTCTTTTATTGCTTTAAATCCTTTTTTCTTTTTTGGATCATACCCAATCTGAATCGCCTCATATCCATCGTTCTCTACAGTCAGTTTTCGCAAAACAGAAACAGGACCAGCTTCAATAACCGTCACAGGAATGACTTTATCTTCTTTAAATATCTGGGTCATACCCAGTTTTCTTCCTAGTATGCTTTTCATAACTACAACAAAACGCCGGGTTAACCCGGCGCTACAAAAAAGCTTTCGGTTAAACCCTCGCTGCTCACAAGGCTAGCTTAGCGTTCATGCAATAAGTATAGGATAAAGGATAAGGAATGTCAATATCAAAAAGGAAGGGATGGAGGAAGAGGATCTACCGGAGCCCTGGTGCTCTGCAAATAGACTCGCTACCTTCCTCCTGAGCGAGATTATGTCGCCCATCCCGTTCTTCATATACCATCTCATGGATAATGAGGCAAGATGTCTTGATTATCAAAAAACCGCCCCAGAAAGGGGCGGCTTAAGTTACATCTTAATTTCAATATCTACTCCAGCTGGAAGATTAAGATTCGTTAGAGCTTCAATCACCTTTGGATTAGGAGTGAGAATATCAATGATTCTCTTGTGCGTTCGCATCTCATACTGCTCTCTTGAATCTTTATGTACAAATGCAGAACGGTTCACTGTGTACTTTTTAATCTCCGTTGGCAAAGGAACAGGACCCACGGCTTCACATCCATACCGAAGCACAGTATCAATGATTTGCTTTGAAGAAGCATCAATAACTTTATGGTCATAAGCTGAAATCTTAATTCTCAGCTTTGGCTGCGGGGTTTCTGTTCTTTTCTTTGCTGGAGACATAAAAGGTACAAGTAAGGAAGTAAAGATAACTATGCAATGATTTTACTTACAACTCCTGCTCCTACGGTCTTTCCACCTTCTCGAATAGCAAATCTCTGGTTCTCTTCCATGGCAATAGGTACCAAAAGTTTTACCTTAAAGTTTACAGTATCTCCTGGCATTACCATTTCAACTCCATCTGGAAGTTCAACGTCTCCTGTAACATCAGTAGTTCTAAAGTAGAACTGAGGCTTGTATCCTTTAAAGAATGGGGTGTGTCTTCCACCTTCCTCTTTTGCCAAGATGTATACCTCTGCTTCAAACTCAGTGTGTGGAGTTACAGATCCTGGCTTTGCCAAAACCTGCCCTCTCTCAATCTCCTCTTTCTTGGTTCCACGAAGCAAAATACCAACGTTATCCCCTGCTCGTCCTTCATCCAAGGACTTGTTAAACATTTCAACAGATACAACAACAGTTTTGCTAGTTGGCTTAATACCAATCACTTCAATTTCTTCGTTTGAGTTCACAATACCGCGTTCAATTCTTCCAGTAGCTACTGTTCCTCTTCCTTCAATTGAGAAAACATCTTCTATTGCCATTAAGAATGGCTTGTCTACTTCACGAACAGGCTCTGGAATATATTCATCTACCTTGGCCATGAGCTCCAAGATAGGCTTTACTGCTTCGTCATCAGCAGAAGTTGCTTCCAATGCTTTTAAAGCAGATCCACGAATCACAGGAACATCGTCTCCAGGATACTGATATTTATTCAATAGCTCTCGTACTTCAGACTCTACCAAGTCTGCGATCTCAGGATCATCCACCATGTCAATCTTGTTTAAAAAGACAACAATAGATGGGATTCCAACCTGCCGCGCCAAAAGAATATGTTCTCTTGTTTGAGGCATAGGACCGTCTGGAGCTGAAACCACCAAAATGGCTCCATCCATCTGAGCTGCTCCCGTAATCATGTTCTTAATGTAGTCTGCGTGTCCTGGAGCATCAATGTGAGCATAGTGACGAGCGTCAGTCTCATACTCCAAGTGAGCGATATTAATAGTAATACCACGCTGCTTCTCTTCTGGAGCAGCATCAATCTGATCAATAGATTTCTCTGTAACATTCTTTCCTGCCAACTTCAATGAATGAAGGATGGCTGCTGATAGTGTTGTCTTCCCGTGATCAACGTGACCAATAGTACCAATGTTGACGTGGGGCTTTGTTCGTTCAAATTTTTCTGTTGCCATGTATTGTTATATTATTCTTTGTTATTTACTTAGTATTGCTATTATAGGGGTAAATCATCAATTGTCAACTCTCCTGGTAAAGAACCCATATTCTCCTCTGGCAAAAGAGGTTCAACTACCTCCTCTTGTTTATTCTTGGCGTCCTCATTATCATCCTCATAGGGAGAAATTATCATCACAGGCTTTCCATTCTCAACAATGATAATCTTTCCCTTATCTTTTTTGAGTATGCGCTTTAAATCTTCAAGATCCATGGTTTTTATCTTCTTTTACCTTCTATAATCTCTTGCGCTATATTGGCTGGTACCTCCTCATATGTATCGAATTCCATAGTAAAGGTTCCGCGTCCTTCGGTCAAGGACCTTAGGTTCGTAGCATACCCAAACATCTCAGCTAAAGGAATCTTTACATTTACTACTTTAAGATTCCCCCTATCAAGTGTTTCATCAATCTTTCCTCTTCTTGAGGATAAATCTCCAATAACATCCCCAAGAAAATCAGGAGGGATAACTACCTCAAGACTCATTACGGGTTCAAGCAGCATTGCTCCCGCTTTCTTTGCTGCAGCCTGAAAAGCAATAGAGGCAGCAATCTTAAAGGCAAACTCAGAGGAATCCACTTCATGAAACGAGCCATCAAATAATGTGGCTTTTAAATCAATCATAGGGTAGCCAGCAACCACTCCCTTGTCCATTGCCTCTTTTATCCCTTTTTCAACGGCTGGAATATATTCTTGAGGAATAGTACCTCCCTTAATTTCATTTACATACTCAAAGCCTTCTCCTCGCTCTTTTGGATCCACGCGAAGCAATACGTGCCCATATTGTCCACGACCTCCTGACTGACGAACATACTTTTCTTCAGCTTGTGCTTGTGTCTTAATACTTTCCTTGTAAGCCACTTGAGGTCTTCCAACATTGGCCGTAACATCAAACTCTCTTTTCATTCTATCTACAATAATTTCAAGATGCAGCTCTCCCATACCAGATATAAGGGTGTCGCCGGTTTCTTGGTCAGAAGAAACTCTCAGTGTTGGGTCTTCGTCCGACAAACGCTTTAACGCCATACCCATTTTCTCTTGGTCAGCTTTGGTGGCAGGCTCAATGCGAACTGAAATAACAGGTTCAGGAAAACTAATTTGTTCAAGTAAAATAGGGTTTCCTTCGTCAGCTAGAGTATGTCCTGTTGAAGTATTTTTAAGTCCTACTGTGGCAGCAATATCCCCTGCATAGAGTTCATCTACCTCTTCTCTTTCATTTGCGTGCATTCTTAAAATACGAGCAATTCTCTCTTTAACACCCGTTGTAACGTTCAGTACATAGGAACCTTTTTTTAGAGTCCCGGAGTACACGCGAAAATACGTTAACGTACCCACAAAAGGATCAGTTGCGATTTTAAAGGCAAGGGAAGAAAACGGCTCCTCGTCTGAAGCGCTCCTTTCAATCTCTTCACCAGACTTTGGATTAATTCCTTTAACAGGAGGAATGTCTATGGGAGAAGGAAGATAATCTACTACACCGTCTAACATTAACTGAACACCTTTGTTTTTTAAAGAAGAACCTACAAACACAGGAATTAACTTATTTGCCAGGGTTGCTTCTCGCAATACTTTTTTAATATCCTCAACTGCAATTTCCTCTCTTGCAAGATATCTATTCATTAAATCCTCATCTTCCGCCGCTACCTTTTCCATGAGCTTCTCTCTCCATTCTTTTGCCTTCTCTTGCAAGTCCGATGGAATTTCCTCTTCTGTGATTGTCTCCCCAAAGTCTCCTCCAAAAGAGTAAGCCTTCATGGTTATTAAATCTATAATTTTTGTAAATTGATCCTCCTCTCCATTAGGAATCTGCACCGCAACAGCGTTTGGTGTAAGTTTTTCGCCAATAGAAGCAAAACTTTTCTCAAAGGAAGCTCCCATACGATCCAACTTGTTAATAAAGCACATGCGAGGAACTTCAAACTTATCAGCCTGACGCCACACGGTTTCAGATTGTGGTTCAACTCCTGCTACTCCATCAAACAAAACAACAGCGCCATCTAAAACTCGAAGCGAGCGCTGTACCTCTACGGTAAAATCAATATGGCCTGGGGTGTCAATAATATTAATACGTACTTCTTTCTCCTTATTTCTGTCTTTTACATATGTTGGAATCCAAAAGCATGTGGTTGCAGCTGAGGTAATAGTAATCCCCCGCTCTCGCTCTTGCTCCATCCAATCCATGATAGCTGCTCCTTCATGTACTTCTCCTATTTTATGGGAAATACCTGTGTAAAATAAAATGCGCTCGGTAGTTGTGGTTTTACCAGCGTCAATATGGGCAATAATGCCAATATCACGGATTTTTTCTATGGGATATTGCCTTGGCATATATTTTTACCAAGCAAAATGTGCAAATGCCCTATTGGCTTCTGCCATGCGATGAGTATCTTCTTTTTTCTTAAAAGCTGTACCTTCTCGGTTATACGCTGCCATAAGTTCTTCAGCTAACTTCTCGCGCATAGGCTTTCCTTTCTTGCCTCGCGCAGCTGTAATAATCCAACGGGTAGCTAGGGATTCCTTTCGATGATCCTTAACCTGTACGGGAACCTGATAGGTAGCGCCTCCAACTCTTTTGGAGCGAACCTCAAGTAATGGAGCCACGTTTTCCAGAGCCTTCACAAATATCTCTACAGGGTCTTTTTTTGTCTTTTCTTTAATGATCTCTAAAGCCCCATACACAATTTTTCGTGCGGCAGATTTTTTACCCTGCATCATAATATGATTAATGAACTTTGCCACTTGAATGTTGTTGTGACGAAGATCAGGATTTGGAATTCGTTTTTGTATCTTGTATCGGGGCATATATTATTTCGCTTTCTTGGTTCCGTACTTGCTTCGTACTTGTTTTCTTCCTTCAACTCCAGAGGCATCCAAAACACCTCGCACAATGTGATACCTGACTCCAGGAAGATCTTTTACTCTTCCACCTCGCAGCAAGACCACAGAGTGCTCTTGTAAGTTATGGCCCACCCCAGGAATATATGCAGTAACTTCCATTCCATTGGACAGGCGAACTCTTGCTACTTTACGCAATGCAGAGTTTGGTTTCTTTGGAGTGGTCGTAAATACACGCAAACATACTCCGCGTTTATAGGGCGCAGAATACTTTGTGGGCTGATTCTTTTTTGTATTAAAACCAAAACTCAGGGCAGGCGTCTTGTCCTTCTTTTTTACCCTTTTTCTGGGGTTTTTTAATAATTGATGGATAGTAGGCATAAAAAACAATTTCACACAAAAGCTTATCAAAACTTTTATGATTTGTCAATGAATAAGCGTATTTTTACAGAACACGCTCACTGCTTAAAAAAATGAAGTTCCGACAATAAGGGTAAAGATGAAGTTTACGATAAGGGAAATAAAGGAAAAGAAGAAGAAAATTATAAAGAGTAGCACAAAGATGCCAAAGCGAGAAAGAAAGATACGCACAGCGTCAAAAGAGCGAGGCAAGAAAGTAAACAAAATATGGGAGCCATCCAATGGCGGAATTGGAAGGAGATTAAATACTGCCAAAAAAATGTTTAAAAGGACGATATATGAAAAGATTAGGACCAGAGCAGGATTGAGCTCAACTAGAGGCAAGAAGCGCAAGGCTAAGCCAAAGATCACGGCAATGGCTAGATTGGAACCTGGTCCTGCCAAGCTTACCAGAGCTGATCCATACTTTTTATCCCGTAAGTTTAAAGGATTTACCGGAACAGGCTTTGCCCAGCCAAAGATTATTCCTCCACTTCCCAATTGAGACATTAAAATAAGAAACCCTGGCAGGAGAATAGACCCTATAGGGTCCAAATGCGGAATAGGATTTAATGTTAACCTCCCTGCATTCTTTGCCGTGGGGTCTCCTAAGGCATTTGCAACCACTCCATGTGAAACTTCATGTATCACCACAGAAAATATTAAAATAGCGATAAGAAAGATAAACTCCATATTGTTTGTAGAACTATTCTATCATAATCTTGCAAAAGAAAGAAGATGTGGTACACTGTTCCTCGTATGGCACAAGAATGCGCACAGTGTAAAAAAGGTAGGAATGTTGCCTGGAGACTCGTAAAGCTCCGGGGGAAATATAATCCTACGGTAAAGAGAATTCAAAAGCCCAATTTGCAATGGGCAAGGTTAGATACGGGAGAACGCGTAAAACTTTGCACAAAATGCAAAAAGGCATTGGCAAAAACATAAGAGACCTCCTGTAAAGGTGGTCTCTTTTTTTATATACTTAATATACAAAAAACCACCGAGGCATAGTATAGTGGTAATATACATCCATAGAGAGGATGCGGCGGTGGTTCAATTCCACCTATCATGGCATGAAATTTAACATCTCTTTAAAAAACGAACACCTTCTCAACGCTATGAGAAAATGTAAATATGCTCCAGATGGACAAGATCCAAAAACTGGTGAGCTTCGGTTTTTCCGTTCTTTGGGCGGCAGAAGATATCCTCGCTTCCATATCTATGCTCAAGAACAAGAAGACACAGCAAGTCTTAACATTCATTTGGATCAAAAACAGCAATCGTATGAAGGCTCCTCTGCGCATAGCGGAGAATATGAAGGATCAATTATAGAGCAAGAAGTAGAGCGAATTCTCAGCCTTGCTTAGGTTAGGGCGAGCTTTCAGGAAGAACTTGGTCTTTAATCTTTTGCCACCATACAACATCAAAATCTATGAGAAACTGAAGATGAACTTCAGATATCTTTTTGAAAAATTCATTCCCTACTTTTACTTCCTCCGCACACTTTGAAAGTAAAGATAGTCTATCTGCAACTTTTACAAGCTGCGCCTCTATACTCTCTCCTTGTGATTCTTCATTCCAAAGACTAATGTATTTTTCTTTCATATCATCTGGCAGTCCTTCATACATTTGAGGAATAACTTCTCTACTTACTTGCAAAATAGCTTCCTTTACTTCCTTTGAATAATGCTTGAAAGGATTAAGGATATCACCTGAAAACATTTCTTCTGTGTCATGAATTAAAGCCATAGTAATTGCCTTCTCGCGATTTGCTTGTATATCAATTTTTCCCAAAAGATCGCACAGCAAAGAAACATAGTAAGCAGTATAGAAAGAGTGCTCAGCAACACTCTCTGGAAAATGCTGCGGAGTAGAGCTATATCTCATCACATGAGCCAATCCCCTGTTTAAGATATGAGAGAAAATATTCATACCTTAATTATATCAAAGCTACGCAAAAACAAAACCTCGCTCCAGTTTTGCCCCTGACACTCAATATATGTCTTGAAGCAAAGCTGAAGCGAGATTATGTGCCCGACTCTTCAATAAATATTTCTGACAAAAATCCAAGTGGGTGCCAAGGTGAGATGTAACCCACGGGTTACATTCTGCCCAGCTCCCGAAAAAAAATAATAGCAGAAAATTTAAAGGAAGAACGGACTGCTGCTATTATAGCATGCTGGCAAGACACACTGTCAACTACTCGCCAAGGCCGTCTAAATTCACGTCGTAGAGAATCTTCTCTTGCACTACTTTGTAGGCTAAGAGCTCTTCTTTGCTGAACCAATGCGCAATTTCCATTTCTGCCTCCTCAACAGATCCTGAAGCATGAATAAGGTTTCGAACAGAACGACCATCACGATCTGCCATTTGATAAGAATCTAACACGAAATCTCCTCGAATAGTTCCGACATCAGAGCTTAAAGGTTCTGTTCCTCCTGTTACTTTTCTTACAATCTCCACGGCATGCGCACCTTGCCAGACCATAGCAATCACGGGACCAGCAACCATGTATTTTTTTAACCCGTCTAAAATCTTTTGCGAAATTACCAAAGGATCATTGGAAGGAGGTTCCAAATCGCGCTTTTTGTACGATGCTATGGTTTTCTCTCCAGTTTTTTGAAGCCACGTAGGATCTAATGTATAGTGCTTTTCCACGAAATCAGCATTTGGTATAAGCATTTTTAAGCCCATTAATTTTAATCCAATACGTTCGTATCTTTGAATAATCTCCCCAATTAGAGAACGCTGAATACCATCTGGCTTAATCACTATCAATGTTTTTTCTTCTTTTGCGTGCATAGTTATTTTAAGTAAATAAATAATGTTCCACTCTTGTCTGTTCTTTGTACTTATATACCATACTCCAAGAGATTTACAAGTATTTCATCGCTTGGATGTCCGTATCTATTATCTTTACCAACAGAGAGAATCGCAATTTTGGGAGCAACAGCCTCCAAAAATACGCGAGAACTTGAAATCTTTTTCATCTAAAAACAATTCATTCTTCTGCTACTCCCTATAACTCTATCAAAAAGCCAACTATATAGCGATTTTAGGATATAAAAAAGCGGCAGATACATAGTTCTGTCGCTCTTGCTTCGCTGTTCACTACGGAACAATCAATACATGTTTAGAGCTTTGCTACTGCGAGCTCAGTTTTATCTTCTGGAGCTAAGGCGTCCCATTCCTTCTGAGTAAACCTGCACCCGCCCTCAAGTACATGACTGTCGCAGTACTTACATTTTGCCAGAATGCGATCCTCTTCACTCCCATCATCGAAGCAAATCCAATGATGTTTGAAAAACTTATCTTTTTCATGACCAGGCATATTCTTCTCCTTGGACAAATTTTATCTCACTCTACAGAATTTTTTAAAAGAATCAAGTCTTACACAAATCCCGTCCTCTCATTTCTTGGGCTCAGAAAGCCCACAAGAAATGTGAAGACGGGATTGTACAAACCTATTTACTGATAATAAAGCGAGAAGGTCTACTTTGACCCTAGAATTCGGAACATCTTTGTTCCACATGTTGGGCAGGTGCCTGTCATAGCTCTTCTGGTCTTTCCACCCTTTCCCTTCATAGGAACTTCCTTTGGTCCTGAAATCTCTCTTTTTGCTTTACACTTTACGCAATATCCTTCAGTAGGATCAGCCATATTATATTTAAATTATATTAGTTAACTCAATATGTAACTCAGGTAAGCTGCACTATAGCTTTAAGCGACCTTTTTTAGCAAGAAAGCTTTTCTCTTAGCTTCTATTAGCTTAAAGAAAGCATAAACACTAGTCAAGCCCCTTTAATATTTTCAGAGACAAGGTGCGTAGGAGCATTACGACCCTGTCTCTTTCCTTCTTTGTGCCTCAGCACAGCACAAAGAATATTCCCTAGGCGCTAAAGGCTAACTCAGCTCTAGGGAGAACCTCTCACAGCCCGAGCCCAGGCAGTAAGAAGTTAT
>Ga0208879_1001302_pt1 | contig 23758 bp, 13 predicted proteins | sample Knorr_S15_td_Bot_FD_185605 | JGI IMG/M metagenome (GOLD analysis project Ga0208879, IMG submission 185605) | Marine microbial communities from Southern Atlantic Ocean transect - Knorr_S15_td_Bottom_ad_5009_LV_A (SPAdes) (version 2) | ecosystem: Environmental > Aquatic > Marine > Oceanic | place...
CACCCCATGGATCATCGGTCACAGCGATGACCTTGCCATCGATTGCGAGAGGGGTTGCAGGTTCAGGGGGAGCCTCTTCAACCTCGACCTGCCAGCGGCGAACGGTACAGTCAGCACTCTCAGCAGCAATCTCAGCAGTAGCCTCAGCAGTACTCTCAGCAGTAAAAGTCGGCGCAGCGACGATTTCGACTTCGACTTCGACCGCAGGCGCTCCGCCTCCAAGGTAGGCGATCATGTGGGTCAGAGTTGGATATTCGGACAGAACAAAATTCTCATCGACGGGGAGTCCGTAGAAGTCGCGAAGTTCAGCCATGATCTCAGCTTGTTTGACCGTGTCAATGCCGAGTTCACCCTCAAGGTCCTGATCGAGTTCGATGAAGTCGGCTGGATAGCCGGTGTGTTCGACAACGACCGAGATGACCTTGGTCGCAACATCACCCGCTGGCGCGGGTTGCACGGTCGCGGGCTTCTGATCGACAGGGTCCGCGACCGGCGCCGGCTCTGTCGGCGGCGTCGGCGCCTCTGGCGCCGGTGCGCCTCCTCCGAGGTAGGCGATCATGTGGTTGAGTGTGGGGTACTCAGAGAGTACGAAGGATTCGTCGACGGGAAGTCCGTAGTGGTCGCGCAGTTCAGCCATGATCTCGGCTTGCTTCACGGTGTCAATGCCGAGTTCACCCTCAAGGTCCTGATCGAGTTCGATGAAGTCGGCTGGATAGCCGGTGTGTTCGACAACGACCGAGATGACCTTGGCTTCGACATCTCCGCTCGCGGGCTTCTGATCGATGGGTTCCGCGACCGGCGCCGGCTCTGCCGGCGGCATCGGCGCCTGTGGCGCCGGGGTGGGTGTCTTCACCACGGGATTCTGAACGATGGATTTCGCCCATTCCTCACCTTGGACGCCGCCGATCAGTTGCGCATCGGCATCGATGTAGGCGACCAATTTCCGCTGCAGAATGCGCAGGTCCACGCTGCCGCGGGCTGCCTTCGAGGTCCAGGCCGCGACCTTGGCGCGGTCGATCCGATCGAGATTGGTCGCGACCCGCTTGAGCAGGGTCAGCGCCATCTGTGAACCGAATCCAGCGGCGTGACGCAGTACATACTCGACATCGACCGGTCCGCCTTCGGACAGGCGCAGGTCACCAAGTTCAGGATCGGGTTCCTTGAAATTGGCAATCGGTGGGAATTCGCCTTGGGCAAGACCGCGGATGGCGACGGCATCCTCGATTCCGACACCCATGGGATGGCCGGTGAATCCCTTCGTGTTCGTGATGATGATCTTGGACGCATCCGCACCAAAGGTGCGGCGCAGCGCATGGATCTCCGCCGCGGCTGAACCACCGCGCGGTGGGGTCGCTGGCTCGTGAGACATGAAGGACATGCGCGATGCGATATCATGGCGGTCCAGACCCCAGTCATTCTCCATCTTGGTCATGAATCGATCCAAAGAAGCCGAGACATGGTCGACATCGATTCGGGTGGGGTGGAAGGCGGAATTTCCGAGGTGAGCTCCGAGCAATTCGACATATGGCGTGACACCGCGCTCGGCTGAATCGTCGGCGCGCTCGAGCACGAAGGCCACACCACCCATGCCCAGAAGCATGCCACTGCGGCGTGCATCGAAGGGTAGGGAGACCTCCTCGACCACATCCCCCATCGCATGGGCGCCCGCCGCTGCGAATCCGGCACCGACCCACGGCATCAATTCGTCACTGGTCACATCATCCCCACTGACGATGATGACCCGGTCACAGCGACCGGTCGTGAGCCAATCCTCCGCCATCGCGATCGCAGAGGGGGTGGAGGCACAGGCATTGTTAATCGAGGCATTGGGACCCCGCGCACCGATGTACTGGGCGAATTGCGAATGTCCCATCGACAACACCTGAAGCAGGAATCGACGGTCAAAGTTACCCGACTCATCCGCGCCGTCATTTCTCGCATGACGCATCGCCATGTCAAGGCCGGGAAAACAGGAGGCGAATACCACACCCGTGCGGTCTCGCTCACCCTCGGGCAGATGCCAGTTCTGGATCAGCCGCTTGCCGGCCTTGTTGACCTGCTCGACCGCGACCAGCGGCAGACCCGCATCCTTGAGAGCTTCGAGCCCGGCGGCAATCGCGAGACTCGTCGCGATGTCCATCGCGTCCACGATCTTCGCATCGACGCCATACTGCTCGGCGAGGTCGAAATGCCCGGCGCGTCCGGCGAGTTGGGGGATCAGGCTGACGTCATCGCACGGGACGAATTCGGCTGAGCCATCGGCGTGCTTGATGATGCGGACGAGATTCATGCCGAGCAGACGCTGCTTGATGGCCTCGGGAAGCTCGCTGATGAAATTCTCACCGCGGATGATGCGGTCGAGCGCATCCGGAGCGAACACCTCGGCCATGCCGGGCAATCCGAGGCTGATGCCCGATACCACGTAGGGATTGGATCTTCGATCGGAGAGGGGGTCTGTCTGGATCACCTTCTTCACGCTGGTACCAACCGAACCACCCGGTACCTCATCCAACCATTCGACGAGGGAGGGGAGGCTGCCTCCGCCATCTCCATCCTTGGTTCGATAGGTGGCTTTGATCTGCGCATGGACCGCTGCGATCTTGGCCGCGTCCATGCCAATCGTTGCGAGATTTGTCGAACCGTGAATCATCCTCAGGGGGAAGCCGCTGACCTTGGCGACGATCTTGGCGATGGCGGCTTCCTTGGCCTTGTCCTCATCCGCTTCATCCATCGTTTGGACCTGAATCGGTGCCGTTACGACCTCTGCGACCCCAGCCCTGAAGGATTCGGTCAGCACTGAGGAATCCGCATCTGGCATGTTGGGGATCCGTCCGGCCAAGGCATGCACGGCCAGTGCGGCATGGAAGGAGGCGATGCCGCCGGCCTTGGGATGATTCGTGTGGGTGGCGAGGTGCGGAGCATCCTCGAGAATCTGTTCCACGAACAGGGCGAGCGCGCGCTTGGGCCCGACCTCGACGAATAGGCGCGCGCCGTCAGCGTGCATGGTCTGCATCTGAGCGGTCCACTCGACCGCGCTGGACATCTGCGGTGCGAGTTTGGAGAGCACGGCCTGCTTGGCATCGCTGCCCGCGGGAACGACGTTCGGATACCAACCGCCGTCGACATTGGCGGTGATCGGAATCTTGGGCAGGGAGATGTCGAGGCTCTCGAGGAAGCTTCGCAGCGGTTCGTTCGCCGGCGCGACGATTCGTGAATGGAAGGCATGGCTGGTCTGCAATCGCATGCAGGGCGCGCCGGCGGCCTCGAACTGGGCCATGACCCGCTTCATCGGCTCGGTCTCGCCTGCGATTACCGTCATCTTCGGGCTGTTCTTGTTGGCCGCGATGACGTAACCTTCCTCCGCGTCGAGCACGGCTTGGATCTGCTCGAATGGCGCGGTGACGCTGGCCATGATGCCGGTGTCGAGAACCTCGACGTTGCCCATCTCGGTGCCGCGCGCTGCGACCGCACGCAAGGCGCCATCGAAGTCGAGAATCCCTGCAACCATCAGGGCGGCATATTCTCCCAGAGAGTGTCCAGCGACCATGTCCGGTTCGAGACCGTGGTCTTTGAGAAGGCGGTAGATCGCGAGGTCAGCGGTCAACATCGCGGGTTGGGTGTACTCGGTCTGCTTGAGTTTGGATTCCGCTTCCTTCTTCTCACCGTCAGAGAGGTTCTCGCGCAGCACGAATCCTGACAGCGTTTCTCCGTCGAGCACCTTGACCATCGTTCGATCGGCCTCCTCCCAGGTCTGGCTGACACAGCCGTATCGCTTGGCGAGGTCTGCCGTCATGCCGACATACTGACTGCCCTGGCCCGGGTAGAGATGGGCGACCTTGGCCTCGGCGGGCAGGGTCTGCTCATCGGTGATCATCACCATCTGCTTGGCGAGGAACCCCCATTTCGCGCGGTCATCGATCGAGTTCAGAGCCAGGTCCAGTCGCTTGGCGAGTTGGGCCCAATCGCTGGCGACGATGGCACATCTGACACCTTCTGCGCGATAGTCAACACTCGCCTGGGGCAGAGCGAAGGACAAGCGCTTGCCCTGCGGATCAGTGTCGAAGTTTGACCCCGTGAAGAGTTCTTCTCGCTTCGAGGCGAGAACCGACTTGAGACTTGGAACATCCGCGGCGTTGACGAGCAATACACCGCCTTCGATCGCCTTCAGTTCCTCGTGGGATGTCGAGACGACCTCCATCTTCACCTTCCTCTTCTCCGTGGGATTGAGCCATGCCGCTCTCCTCGCGTCGAACTCGGCTGCGATCGTCGAATGGTAGGCTGGGTCGTAGGCTTCTAGCGCGCAATGGAAATTGGTCCCGCCGAATCCGAAGGAGGAGACGCCCGCACGGCGCGGGTGGCCGTTCGGTGCGGCCCAAGGGGCTGAAGCGGTCGGGATGTAGAACGGGTTCGAAGTCCAATCCACGGTCGCGTTCGGCGTCTCGAATCCCGCACTCGGCGGGATGATGCCCTCGCGCACAGCGAGGATCGCCTTGAGCAGGCCCGCGATGCCTGCAGCGGCCTTGAGGTGGCCGATTTGACTCTTGATCGAGCCGACGGCGACCCGATCACCAGCCGGTGTTCCTTCGAAGGCGGTGGCGAGGCTGCTGAGTTCGGTGGCATCACCGACGACAGTCGAGGTGCCATGCGCTTCGATCAGACCGACGGTCGAGGGGCCGTATCCGGCCTGCTGATAGGCGCGAGCGACCGCTTGAATCTGGCCGCGTGTGCTCGGTGCTGTGATGCCCTTGCCGCGGCCATCACTGCTCGCTCCGACGCCGCGGATCACGGCATGAATGCGATCGCCATCCCGAATCGCATCCGAGAGGCGTTTCAGTGCGAGGGCACCGCTGCCCTCGCCCATGACGAAACCATTCGCTCGGGCATCGAAGGGGGTGGAATGACTGGCGGACAATGCACCGATCGCGCTGAACTTGGCGAAGGTCGCCGGATCCATGGTGCGATCCGAGGCCCCGGCGACCATCATGTCGACCTGGCGGGCGTGCAGAAGACGACAGGCGTCCAGAAGCGCGGCGAAGGTCGATGCGCAGGCCGCATCGGTCGAGTAATTCGGACCCTGCAGATCGAGCAGGTTGGCCACGCGTCCCGCGACGACATTGGCCAGTTCACCCGGCATCGTATCCTCGTCGACCTTGGGCAAGCCCTCGAGGATCGCGTCCTTGAAGGCGTCCTTTCCCGTTTCGGGCATACCGCCCGCCTCGACCGCGTGGCGGGCGAACTGATCCGCCCAGACCCGATGGTTGGAGAGGTTTCGATTCTCACCACCGAGGGCATTGGCGAAGATGACACCCGTGCGTTCACGAGCCAGTTCACTGCTGTCCTCACCCAGATAGCCGGCATCCTCGAGCGCAGCCGCACTGACAGAGACCGCCCACAGTTGAGCCGCATCAATCTGGGGAAGAGTTCCTGGAGGCACACGCCAGCGTCGCCAGTCGAACTCAAAATCCTCGACCCAGCCACCAATCTTGCAGTAGGTCTTGTTCTCCTCGACATTATTGGGTCCACCCTCAACGTGGAAATCGGACTCGGTCCAGCGGCCTTCGGGTACGTCTTTGAGCGAGACCCGAGCATCGAGCACATTGCGCCAGAAGGTCTCGACATCGGGAGCATCGGGCAACAGAGCCGAAATACCGATCACAGCAATCGGTTCGAATGGGTCCTGCGGATTCTCTTTGAGAACGGCCATTGGAATCACCTCAGTCACTGATGCTGTCGGGAACCATGAGGATGGAATAACCACAGTCCACATGGATGATCTGACCGGTCACACCCGAACCGAGCGGACTGGCGAGCCAGGCCGCACAACCCGCGACATCGTTCTGGTGGACGTTGCGGCGCAGGGGTGCATTGCGCGCCACATGGTCGAGGATGTCGTCAAATCCAGGGATGCCGCTCGAAGCCAAGGTGCGGATCGGACCCGAGGATATCGCGTTGATGCGGTGTCCATCCTCACCGATTCGCATTGCGAGTTCGCGCACCCAGGCCTCGAGCGCCGCCTTGGCGATGCTCATCACACCATAGTTGGGCACGTAACGGGTGCTGGCCGCATAGGTCAGCGTAATCGTGCTCGAATTCTCTGCGAGGTGAGGCAATGCGTGGCGCATGACCCGTTGCAGCGAGTGAGCCGAGATCGTCATCGCTGTGTTGAGGGGGTCTTCCTCGACGAAGAGCATGTGACGGTCGAAGCATTCGCGCGGCGCAAATCCGATCGCGTGAATGATGATGTCCGCCTTGGCGCCCGGGGCGGCCTTCTGCCACTCGTGGAAGAATTCGGTGGTCGTCTCCTCGCTGGCGACATCGATTGGATAGAAGGCCTCGATCGCGTCGAGCTTGTCCTTGAGCTGGAAGATCCGGCTCATGAATCGCTTCTGATAGCCGAGAATGAGTTTGCATCCCGCCTCCGCCAAACGCTGGCAGATCGCCCATGCAATCGAGTCTTCGCTGGCCACACCGAACACCAGTGCAGTCTTTCCCTCAAGTTGCAGCATGAAACCACTTCCAGCCCTACGGGCTGTGGTCTCCCCGCAGCCGAGGGGTCTTGAGGCTGACCCCTTGAAAGTGACCCTACGGGTCAAATACGCCATAGAGTGTGCTGGGCCAAACCCGGTGCACATTGTGCAGCAGGTCATCTGCTTGCTCTGTTTCAAGGGCATTGGCGAGGGCTTGAGTTCGCTTCGGAACCGTCTTCGGACCGAGCACCGCACCGGGTCGGCTCACATCGTCGAGGAAATCGGTCTCCATCGTCCAGGTTGACGTACAGCGTTCGAAGGAATCGATGAGTTCGACAAGGCTGTTCTTTCCCATGCTCACAGAGGCTGAGAGTCCATGAGTGAATTCAGCACTGACGTCAGCCTGAGAATAATGGTGGACGGCTCTGGCTCTCTCGAGTCCGGCACGGTCACATAGTGCAGCCAATTCAGCATTCGTCTGTGCTCCGTGATCCTCCACATGGAGTTGAATCGGCACACCGGCCTGGGCCGCCATGTGCATGACCTCCTGCAGTTGTGCATTGGCTGCAGCCCAGATCGCGTCCGAGACCGGATAATGCGGGCGGCCGACCTCACCGAGAGCAACCGCTTGGCCCTCTGCGATGAGGTCGAGGGCGAGTTGACATGAGGCGATATGCAGTTCTCCTGCGGCTTCGAAGCCCATCGTGTGAACCTGTTTCTCCCAGATCACAGGGTGCGGTCCGAGGACGACGCGAACATCGAGTCCGACCTCTTTGCGAACCGCTTCTGCCATCTTGAGCGTGGCCTCGTAATGCAGTTTCATCTCCGAGAGATTGGCGGGCATTGCGGGTTTGTGGACCAGACACAGGTGTGTGCCGCCGGCATTGGCGAAATCCTGCGCTGCTGCAACGCCGCGGCCGTTCACATCCAGATGCATGTGCGTGTCCCAGATGGGACCCGTCCACGCATCGCCCATTCGGCATCAACTCAGCAGGTTCTCATCGGCGAGGCGCTGCTTCCAGCGCCGCGCCGCCATCGACACGAGTTTCACGTGACGTGCTTCGGTCGCGATGCCGCGGCCATTGCGGAAAAGAAGAATCTGTACCTCGTGCCGCGAATCATCGATTCGCAGGCAGTCGAGTTCGGCATCGAGCGTCGCCTCGGGGAACAGGTCGGGCACGCCCTCGAGCTCAACCGTTGATTCGAGGTCGAACGAAGCAATCACCGGGCCGACCTCAACAATCATGCCCGATTCCTTCTCACCCATTCTCAACAGCACCTCTTTGGCCGCGAGATGGGCGATGCTCTGCTTCTTGCAGCCGTGCACGATGATGCGGCCTTGGGCATCGATCAGCAGGGTGGCTCGGGGAGCGCGCAGCGAGATCGTGACGTAGGCACCACTTCGCTTGCCGCCGATATCCTCGACCACTCGATCGAGGTCAAGCCCCGCGGGAGGAGTAAATCGGAAGAGTTGGTTCTCGACGCGGGCACTGCTCATTCTTCTTCCTCCTCAGGTTCGATGGATTCGGCTTTGGGCCGACGCTTCAATGCACTGCGCATCGTCGGCAGCCAAGCCTGCATGATGGGCACGAGCAATACGGGAGCGCTGCGGCCATCAACCTGTCCCTCGCGCAATTGGGCCAAAGCACCTCGCAGACGGCCCGCCAGACGGGCGTCACGATTGCGAATGATCTCCTCGTTGAGCACGGCCTCTGCTCGCCACCACCAGGTCGCCGCAAGGCTGCTCGCCTCGGCCAGTCCCTGTGCGGCCACCTCATCGCGAACCCGGATGGGCGGTCGGGTTGCTCGCATGGCTCGCTTGAGTTCCTTACGCCAGGCCCGGCCGCCGAAGACCGAGGCGATCAATTGCCGGATCCGGACCATCTCGTCCGCACAGGCCTCGACCCATTCAATCCATTCCTCATCCTCGGGCTCGACGAAGAAGACCGGGCGCTGGCCATGCCCTGCGCTGCTTTCAGCAGCCAGCAGCAGACGCCGAGGTTCGGGGTCGGGGAAGCGCGCAGCCTGAACACCCTCGACGAATGTCATGCCGATCATCATGCGGGCGAGGATCCCTCCGCCGACGCAGATGGCATCCCGATTGATGCCTGCACTGACCTTCTCCTCGTCCGCCTGTTCCTGCCAGATCTGCGGTTCATCATCGGGCAGCAAGAAGGCCAGGCCATCCCACGCACCGATCGAGCGGCGCAGGGAAGCGGGCAGGACGACCGAGGGCAGGAAGGGCCACAGCCGAATGACTCCGCCTGCAGGATCCTCCCAGTCCACTGGTGACCAGCGGAGCATCGCCCCTTCGGCCATCCTGTCTCACGTCCGCATGCTCTACTGACTGGCGAGCCACTCTTCGAGCTGCTCGACAGACCAGCCTTGGTCGAAGTAACCCTGGATGGTCGCCTCGTCCCAGTGTGGGAACTTCTCCTTCGCGATGTCCATCGGACTGTCCGCCACGACCGGGGCCGCAGCGGCAGCAGGTGGTCCGCGGGATGCACCGGGTGGTCCGCGGCGCTCGCCAGGTCGGGACGCGGGCGGGCCGCGGCTGCGAATCGGTTCGACGGCTTGGCCGGGTGGCAGGAAGTCATCGTCCTCGATGTACTCCTCCTCATCCTCCTCGGCACCCTTGCTGAGCACCAGCAGAACGACGACGATCGCGACGATCAGCAGGATGGCGACGCCTGCGACGCCCACCCAGAGCATCATGCCGGCTCCATCATCCTCTTTGCTGAACTTCGCGACATTGAACGAATCGACCTCGGCGATCTTCTCGCCGCTCATATCCTTGATCTCGTAGCGTACGTTGGTCGCCGGTCCGGGGAACTGCGGCATGGGGAGTCGCCAGCGGTATTCCTCACCAGGTCCGAGCTCCTTCGGACAGACTTCCGTGACCGGTGAATCGGCCTGATCACCGATCCATGTCACGATCTGAATGGTCAGTACACCCTTCTTGTTGCCTTCATTGGTGATATCGATGATGAGATCGAAGTCGGTCTCAGCCGCGGGCTTCGCGACCGAGAGGTCCACTGAGATCGTGAAGATCGCAGCCTCGTATTCCAGTCCGTAGATTCCACCTTGGCCATCGACCGAGGTTCCGAAGAAACCTCCTCCGGTGATCGCGTTACCCGCGGTGTCATGACCGGTCACCCAGAACTTGACGAGGACGTTCTCCATATCGGTGGGAATGTCTGCGTCAGGCCACAGGTCGACGCAGGTCTTGGTCGCTCGGATGCGGCCCTGATTGGACCCGAGATCCAGCGGTACACTCTGCCATGGCTGCTGCTCGAATTCCATCAGGTAGGAGGTCCAATTGTATTCGAATCCGCCAATTTCCTGAGTCTGGAAGAACATCCAGTTGAGCCGGACCGAGTCGGTGTCCATGCCCTGCAGTTCGTCGATGTAGACCTCGGCATCGAGGCAACCCATCACCGATGAGGACAATCGGCCGTCAAGGATCGCATCACCCGTCACCGAATTGGACAGTTCCCACGAACCGAACACAGCGTCCGGGGCGTCCCCGTCCACCTTGATGACGAAGCTGCGCGAAGGTATTGGGGTATTGTCCAGCGCACCTAGTGGCAGGCCTAGAAGTTCCATCGTGAAGGTGAATTCGTTGGTCTGGATCGGTGCCGACACAATCAGTTGGAAGCTGCCATTGACGAAGGGATAGTCCTCGAAGGTCTCGCTGGCTGGGATGTACCCGCTGCCGGGCAGGTCGGCCTCACCGTTCGGATAGATTGGCGTCTGGGTCAGCCTGAGCGTCAGTGGGATCTCGGGGCTCACGAAGACCAGATCATTCATGCCTGCACTGAAGACATACCTGCCATCGATGAGCAGGAAATCGCCGCGGTTGACGAAGCCGCCGTCGGCATCGCCGACGCCGGTGGAGGTGAATCCAGAGGTGTCCTCGACAATGAAGGTGGTCGTATCCAGTTGGAAGCCGGAGGCGTAGGACCAGCGTTGCGGATGGCGCGATTGGCTGATCTTCGCCTCGTTATTGTTGTAGTCCATATCCTTCAGCCCGACGTCTGGAGTCATGATGCCCGCGACGTATGAGGGACTGATCGACCAGTGCAGACGAATCGGAAGGTCGAGTGTGAAACGTTGTTCGAAGGGCAGGATCAGCACACCACCATCGCGGCGTAACATCCTCGGTTTGAGCCCGACACCCTCGTAATCATCGATGATATCGATCAGAGTGCTCTCGGTCCATGCCGTGTCGTTCTGCGGCGAGTAGAACAATTCGATTGCGCCTGCCGGGTCATAGGTCGGCAGATTCGGATTGGAGATCGTGGGGTTCATCGTGATGCGAACCCGTTGGATGTCGGTCCAGCCGTTCTCCTCCTTGCCGTCGACCAGCAGGTGGTAGACGTTGCCCGCATATATCGAGCGGTTGACCTCGTTGAGTTCGGTACCATGCGAATCGGTGATTCTGAACGCTTCGACCAGCGGTACGCGGCTGTCCATCGCGATGTAGGTCACGATGTCCGAGTTGATGCCGGGTCCTCCTCCATCGATATGGTTTCCTCCGATGTCCGTGCCCGAGATGAACAGACTGACCATCTGGGGCGGATCGATGCCATTGTTCGCATAGTCGGAGATACATTGGCAGGGGTGGTCGATGTTGAAGAACGAGGTATTCGTCTCGGTCTCTCGTACCATGCCGATCGACATATACTCGTTCAACTGCGCCTCGCGGTCCTGTTCGCCCGAGTCCTCGCTGAGGTATCCGGGGTCGCCCGGACAGAGGCCGTCCAGTCCACAATCCATCGAGGCCTCGACCCAGTAATTCAGGGTCAACGACTCGGGGGCGACCGGCAGGTCCTGAGCGAGGATGCGGAACTTCTGGTTATTGCTCGCAGGCACCCAAGTGTCGGGGTTGCAGTCCGCCTCAGGTGGATTGCAATACAGATCGCGCCAATCGCCTTGGACGCTGAACACTGAGACCTTATTCAGGTGTGGGGCGAAGGGGTCGAGCGTCATCGAGAATCGGATCGCACAATCCGCATCTGGTGTGTAATTCGAAGGGGGACAGAGGGTGTCGCCATCGGTATAATTCGAGATCAAAAGGCGGTAGTGTTCGACGCCCGCCGTCGAGACGGGGATACCTGGAGTCCACAGGTAATCCCCATCGATCGTCGCAGCGGTGGAGTCGACATGAATCCATTCTTCCGAGAGGTTGGACTGATTGCGCTTTTCGAGCACGATCTCGTAACTGCTCGGATTCGGAGCGATGTCAAGATTCTCGTAGCGGATGTTGAAATCGAGTGTGAGGACATTGCTCGAGTAGGCATTGGAGAGATCCATCTGCTCGACTCCACCCTGATTGAAGAGATGGAATTCGATGATGCCGGCATCGTTCTCGACCGCATTGCCCACCGCGGGCTCGATCAGCACACCAGCGGGCAGACCGTTCACACCGGTGTTCGAAAGCGCCGAAGCATAGAGGCGAACACTCGGTGTATCAACCCATTCTGGCTCGACGCGGAATCTCCAGCGAAGTTCCTTGCCGCCAGTCGCAGCATCGGTCGCGAGAGACTGCATCGCCATGAAGTTGAGGTATTCGCCGGGATCACTCTCGGTCCAGAAACTACCGTTGGTCGAATCCCAGCGAAGTTCGAGATTGCCGTTCACCGTCTCGAAAAGCAGACTGGCCCCGCCCAGTGTCTGGCCGGTGGAGGCGGCGACATCATGGGTCGTGATGATCTCGATGATCTCGCCATTCGGATACATGCCCGTGATGCCTTGAGAATCCAGAGTCGAATCATAACCACTCGTGGTCGAGACCGAGAGCGAGGATAGCGTCATTCCACCGCCGGAGCCGCCGATGATGCGCATCGGGACGATTACGTCGCCCGTGCTCGCGCCCGCGAGAGCAACACCCTGATTCAATTCGCGCGCGATGTTGTTGCCGTCGCTGATCGCGCGGCTCCAATCATAGATGATCTCAAGGTCGCGGAAGGTGACGCTCGAGCCGCCGGTCGCACCGTTGGCATCGATGACGACTCGGAACAGGCACCACTCGTTGCCATACCCATCCACCCATGCGGTGGGAATCAGAGGGTTGTCGAGCAGCGACTGCAACTCATCCTGCAGCGAGACCAATGGACTGAACGGCACAGGGACCATCTGAGGTGCGCTATCAATCGCGCCAATCTCGACCTCCAGATTACCGGTGAAGATGCTCATGTTGAACTCGCCAATGTTGTTGTTTTCGTAACTCATCTCCGCATAATTCACCGTCGACCCCTTGGGCAGCAGGAAGGGAGCACCCTCGCCATGCAGGCTGATGTCGAGGGCAACCGTGCGTTCGGGTGACCCTTGGTTGATGCCGTTGACCACACCGGAGCGGAAGGTGTCCTGACGACCGAATCGGCCGAAGGCGGGGTCGGTCATACCCCATTCGATGTCACCATCGGCCGCCACATCGAGAGTGATTCCTCGAGAGTGGTGAGCGAAACGGAGGTCTGCGTGAATCGAGAAAACGTCACACATCGTCGTGTAATTCAGCATCATGCCGATTGTGAAGGTCGGACCCGCAAGGGTTGACCACTGCCCACTGGTGCCTTGAATCAGCGGCTCGTCCTCATTCATGCTCATGATCGATAGACTGGCTGGACCGCCGCAGTTGTCCGACACGATTGGTCTGATCGCGACCACTGGCATCGAGAATGAAGAACGGCTGATCATCGGACTGAATGAGTCGTCGAGGATGGCAGCGGTCACCAACACCGCTGAATCCTCTCCCGTCGAGGCGATCCATTTGCCGGTTCCAAGCGTTCCGCCAATCATGAAGACGCCATCCGTACTGTTGAATGTCGTGCCGATCCGGGTGCCGAGGTGGAATCCGTTCAGAACCGGCGAGGATAGTCGGCCCGATCCCGAGCCGAAGGTGAACTTCAGGTCGATCAGGGGGTGTGCTTCCGCATCGATGTCCCACAATTCGATCAGACTTCCCTGGAGGTTGCTCATCGGGTTCCCATTGCGATCGATGATGACATTGCCCGTGCCCGCGTTGAGCACGTCGACGCCGAAGGCCGAGGAGGAGGCCTTCTCCAAATCGAGCTGTAGCAGGCCATAGCCATCGGGGAATCCGGGCATACTGCTGTGCTGGGGCTCAAAGGAGCGCACTCGGACGTGGCCCTGTGCGGGTAGCGGGTCACCGACGCGGACGCCGTCGATGTACCAGCCCGCATTCATCATCTCGACCGGCAGCGCACCGGCGTGATCGTTGACCTCCATGATGAAGACGAGTTTGATCCAGCGACCGGCGTGGGCGGAGAGATCGATGCCGATGTCGGACCAGCCGGTCGGGCTGTTGGCGGGGGTCGTGCCATTGCCGGCGAGAACGTAATCACCGGCCTGCGGCCCGTTCGAGCCGAGATAATTGCAGCGTGTAGTCGGCACCTGGTTGGTCCCGGTTCCGAGCAGGTAAAGGCCGCTATTGGTCGAGATTCCAGTGGTGGACCCCATGTCGATCGGAGCGAACATCGCATCGTTGAAATCCTGATTATTGGTTGAATTCATCACGGCGACATAGGCGCAGTCATCGTAGTAGTAGGTGGTCGTACTCGCTGCGCGGTAAAACAGCGAGTGGAAGGAACGGAAGGATAGATCCGCCTTGCCGGGGTTGACGAAGAACGACGGGCTGGTGAGGGTGAAATCGTATTCACCATCGGGAAGGGTCGAGGTGTAATCGGGGTTCGCGAAGTCGGTGCCCCAGCAGTACTCACCTGAATCACAACCTCCTTGGAGGATGGTATCGGTCTCGTGGCCGTGCATCCAGTTGGTCATCCCGTCCGGGCCCTGACCCACCCCGGTCGACCAACCAGCACGGCCTGCCTCGAAGTCGACGTTGTAGCCCTGGCTCGTGAGTTTGAGGTAACGCTCAGCCACGGTGAAGTCGCTAGTTGCCGAATACTGGGTGAGGCCAGTGTTGTAGAGCGGATTCCAGATCTGGGTCATGACCGTGCTGTCGATTGTGTCCAGACTGTCATGCAGCGCATCTGCCGTGCCGACGATCAGACCGGCAGCATTCACCGTCTCACCGGCGGGCAATGAGATTCCCGCCGTCAGGTCATCTCCCCAGATTCCTTGGTCGCGCAACTCGACCGTGACCTCGGTCTGTCCGCTGGAGAATGTGCTGATGGTGGCGGCATGAACGAGAGTGGTCGAGAACAGCATCAGGCCGATCATCGCCATCGAGAGAATTTGTTTACGGGCAACCATGTCACTTCACTTCCATGAAAAACCACGTAGTGGTTCGACGTCTGCGACTCACGGGACCCATTTAACACCGCTGTTGATGTGGGTGGCCCCGTAGGGGCCGGAGTGTCCTCTTCACAACGCCTTCAACGGTCGAAGGCGGAGATTCTCGATGCTGTTCAGAGCCAGAGTCTGTAGGCCCCCCTGTGCATTCTCATTTTGTCGCAATCTTGCGAGGTCCGCCACGGTGGTCGGGTGGTCCGGACCGAGTGCATCGCACAGTTCTGGTCCTGCAGCGATGTCATAGGTGCCGAGAACGCGGGCCTCGTCGATGATCTCCTGCTTGTCGAGCCCGAGCAGCGGGCGCAGGATTCGCAGGTGGCTGGCCTCCTCGACTGCGCCGAGATTGCCGAGTGTCTGGCTGCTTACCTGTCCGAGGTTCTCACCGGTCAGAATCGCGCTTGCGCCGACCGGTTCAGCCAAGGCACAGCCGATTGCGTTGAACAGCCGTTTCATGTGGACGAAATAGTCCCGATGCGCCTCGGGTTCGGTGAACAAAGCGAGGGTTTCTCCCACCGTCACCACACGTAACTCGGCATCGATGGATCCACTCCCTTCAAGCGTCTCTGAAAGATGGCAGAGGGAGGCCCACGTCTTGTCCTCGGCCTCGGTGCCGGTGATCGGTTCCTGTGAACAATGGACCGGCACGATTCGCCAGCCCGCTCGGACCATTCGAGCCACAGCGACCGGCGAATCGATGCCCCCAGACACCAGAGCGATGCAGACTTTGGCTTCGGCCATGATTCTACGCGACGGTTTGAGTTTCATGATGGTATGGGTGTACGAGGCCTCAAGAGGGGGCGCCGCTGCCCAAGGTCCGGAGAGCACCATGTCGACCCCATTTTCGACCGGCCCCGTGACCTTGATCGACGAGGTGTTTCCGCAGGATACCAATGCCTACAACACCCTGTTCGGCGGGCGATTGATGAGTATCATGGACACCTCGGCCGGCGTGGCAGCGAGCAAGTTCGCCCACCTCGAATTCGTCACCGTCTCGGTCGATTCGCTGAGGTTCCGCCGACCCGCCTATCAAGGCGATCTGATCGAGACGACGGCGACCGTGGTTCACACCAGCACGCATACCGCGGGTGTGCACGTGGTCTCCAAGCGATTGAGTCGCTCGGAATGGGTGACCGAGGAGATCTGTTCGGGCTTCTTCTTCATGGTCGGAATCGACGCCGAGATGCGCCCGGTCCCAATCCCGCAATTTGAGCCTGTGACCGATGAACAGAAGACGATGTGGGCCAAGGCTCAGGCCGCGCGCGATGCGATGAAGGCTGCAGGACAGTGATTGCCATGTCCGTCCTCAACGTCGCCTATGTCGGTCCGGAGGAGTTCGCTCGCGCGCTCGCCAAGAAGGGCGATGTTCGAGACATCGAGTCCTATGTTCACAAAGAGGTCGTCGACGGCCAGCCACGCATCCTCTCCCTGTTGAGGCCGCTGCGCCATCCGGAGAAACTGCGACCTCTTCTCAGCGTGCTCAACGTCGCCAAGGCGGGCATCGTCTGCATCGAGAAGGTCGATGCGGCCCTCGGTGAAGTTCTAGTCGCCTTCGGTGCGGCTGGGATCCGCCGAGGACACGCCATCATCGCGCCCGAGGAAGGCGGTTGGGTCGATGCGGATCAGGTTCAGATGATTCTCGATCAGGCCGGCTTGGCGGAGTGGACCCTGCACCAGACGCTGCCGGATGAACACGATCTTCGAGAGGCGTTGTTCAACCTGCTCGAGATGGGACGGGAAGAAGCCCCGCTGGTCATTCCGATCGACCAACATTTCAACGTCAAGGGTGTCGGGCTGGTCGCAATCGGATATGTGCAGTCTGGAACCGTCACCAAGCACGACGAGATTCTCGTCCTGCCAGCGAATGAGAAGGGCATCGCCCGCAGCCTGCAGGTCATGGACGATGATGTCGAGATCAGTATCGCGGGCGATCGCGTCGGTGTCGCCCTGCGCAATCTTCGGGAAGAGGTTCTGCACCGGGGTTGTATCCTCACCCATCCAGATGCCGGGGCGCTCATCCGTCACGACCGCTCCACCTTCACGCTCGAGCGGGCGCCTTTCCAGAAGCGTGAACTGGCCGAAGGAGATGTCGTCCATGCCGCGGTCGACCTGCAATTCACTGTCGGTAGGGTGACCGCATTGGAGGGGTCTGCCCTCACCGTGGATTGGGAACAGGCGTTATGGGTGCGAACCGCAGATTCGGATCCGGTCATAATCGTCCAACTCGATGCAGGAAACATGCGCATCATGGGCGTTGCCGATGGAATCGCGCCCGCGTGAGAGCGGTTGCTTGAAAGTGTGGGTGTGACGGTGATTCGCTCCGATAAACTGTATAAGCAGCAGGTCGCGCTGAACGGTTTGGGATGACTCGACAGGACGAACCCTTCGGGGTTCAGCCTGAGCAGCGTGGATTTGAGATCCTCGCACCGCTCCGGCTGGCCGGAATCGAAGGACGGATCAAAGGCTTGCTCGACGAGCGTGCGTTGCTACTCGAGCGACGGGACGGCAAAGGCCTGCGCATCTCGGTCGATTCGATTCAGCGCGTTCGCCACCACCACGTGCCGATCACCCCTCCCGGAATCACCTGGATTGGTGTCATCCTTCTGATCATGGCCGCCCGGGTCCTTTCCGGCCCGATTCAACTCTATGCTCTGGCTGCGGGTGCGATTACGATCTTCACCTGGTTGCTGGGCCGCCGGCCCGCTCTGACCATCGATACCAAGGCAGGAGATCGTCACATCATTCACGGACGGGACAGCCTGCTTCTGCGCACCCAGATGATGGTCAACCGACTGTGCGACGGCAAGACGATGGAGGAGGCGCGTGAGGGCCTTGAAGAACTGCATCGCCACTCCAATTATCCGATGACTGCACCGCATGAGGCGGTGCAAATCGCTGCGGCTGCGATTGATGATCAGATCGTGTCAGAGGCTGAACTTCTGCCGGAGGCTGATGTCTTCGATGAAGCTGATCTCGAGCTCGCCCTCGCGAACATCTACAATGGCCGTGATGGAGATATTCCACAACCCACGCCCGCCGAGGTCGCGCCGGCACCGGCCGCGACCGAAGCCTTCGCCACGAACACCCCGGTGGATCAGGCGGGCCGCAGCCTGCTCGATCGTGCGCGGACCTCACTGCACGAGACACGCAGTCACGACCCTGAATGGGCCAGCCCCGAACCGGTCGCCGAGCCCGTGCACGCCCCCCTGTGGGACCGGCCCTGGGACCGCCCTGCCGAACCCACCCCTGAACCGGATACATCGGCCTACCAGCGAGCCTGGGGGCGCGATGATCCGAATTGGTATGCTGAGAAGGAACCCACTCCCGGCACTCGAATCGAATCCGCGGTGAGCGAAGCCGTGGAAGCGGGCAGCTTCTTCTCCGGCTCGATGTTCGACGAACCCGCACCCGCAGAAGAAGGAGGGATCTTCGGCTCGATGTTCGATTCACCGACCACATCAGCCGCGCCTGCAGTCGCACCAGCAGTCGCACCAACAGTCGCAACCGCACCCGTGATGCCACCGGTGCAGCCCGTTCAGCCGATGCCGCTCGCCACCACGCTGCCCGAGCCGACCCTGCACGCCCTGCGCAAGGAGTGCACCCTCGGTGTGGTCGCTCAGGCTCGAATGCAGCAGACCGTCGAAGAATCCGCACCCGCGCCGCCTCATCCGGCCGAACAGAATGTGTTGACTGGATTCCCCGCACTGACGGCGATGATCCGTTCCTCTCCGCCGCCGCGCCTGCGCGGTGCAGCGCCCAAGGAGGGGCGCTTCACCCGCATCGCCAAGCGAAGCCTGCGCGCGCTGTGGCGAACCGATGCGGCCAAGCCCGCTGTGGCGATGGCACGCCCGGTCCGCATCCAGGACGATGACTATGCAGATATCTACGGCGACCTCGATGGCTTCGAGGATGGCCACTATCGGGAGGTCCCGCTTCGCAGCGGTCAGATCATCCGCCTGCGGGCTGACCAAGACCATCAGGCTGAGGTGGCCGACCGCATCATCTCACTGTCACGCTCCACTGGCGGTGCAGTCGCCGAGGATGAGGCGAACGCATTGATTGAGCGATTGGCCGAGAGTGGTGACCTCGCACCGATCGCCAGCCTGTTGACCGCAGCGGATCGCAAGCATCTCTCCTTTGGAAATCTCAAGAGCACCGCACCCGCGAAGGAAACCCCCGGCCATCATGGCATCTCGCGCCTCGGTTGATCAGATCAGGCCGACCATGCGGCGATAGGCGTCGAGCCGCGCGTGATACTCACCGCGATCCAGCCGGACCAAACCCTCGGTGCCGAAGGCGGAGAGGGTGAACGAGGCTGTGACCGTTGCATGGACGAGCGCGGAGTGCAACTCCTCCTGGCTCGGCGAAGGCGACTCGGTTTCGGAGAGGTGGGTCAACAGCGTACCGGCGAAGGAGTCCCCACAGCCGGTCGGATCGACGATCTCCGCACTGGGGTAGGCTGGCAGCGTGATGATGCCCTGATCGCTCAGGGCGACAACCCCGTGCTCACCCTTCTTGATAACGAGGATTGCAGGGCCCGCACCCTCGCCCACCAGGCAGGCCCCACTCCGTATGGACTCCGCAGCCCGGATGAGATTCTCATCCTTGGCGATCATGCGCACCTCCATGTCGTTGAGAATCGCCATGTCAACCCGACGGAGCACCTTGCACAGTGGCTCGAAGGCGATGTTGATCCACAAATTCATCGAATCCAGTGCTGTGAACACCGCGCCCTCGCATTGATCGAGAACCTGAGCCTGGATCGAGGGGTGATTGTTGGCCAGGAAAAGCATGCGAGGTGACCACCAGATCGCGGGCACCTTGGGTTGGTATTTCTCGAGCACATTCTGCTGGGTCTCCAGCGTGATGGCCTGAGCCATGTCGCCCTCATATCGACCCTTCCAGCGGAAAGTACGAGAATTCTCGACATGTTCGATGCCGGCGAGGTCGAGCCCAGCCTCCTTCAACAACTCGAGGTCCTCGGGCCGGAAATCATCGCCGATCGCACAGACCAGTCCGACCGGCAATGTGCCCCCCGTATCCGAACGACGGCTGGAATGGAAGGCGGCGGCGAGTCCAGCGAAGGTGCCCGAACCACCGAGAGAATCCTTGATCGAACCCTCATCGGTCTCAAGGTCATCATAGGCGAGGGTGCCGACGATGAGAACCTCCATGAGATCACCCGAGAATGTCTGGATGTTCCTCCAGATACTGAATCGTCACTTCGCGCGCGATGAAGTCCGGCTCGTCCATGATCGCCTGATGCAGGGGGATGACCGTCTCCACACCGATCAGTGTGGTCTCCTTGAGCGCCGCCTTCATCTTGGCGATCGCCTCGGTCCGATCTCTGCCCCACACGATTATCTTGGCCAGCAATGAGTCGAAGCAGCCCGGCATCTCGTAGCCGATATGAGCATGGGTGTCCACGCGGACGCCATTGCCACCCGGGAAGTGGCAATCCCACAACTTGCCTGGGCAAGGCACGAAGTTCACAGGGTCTTCGGCATTGATCCGGCACTGGATCGCGTGACCGGAGATCTCGACATCCGCCTGCTTGAGCGGCAGGTCCTCACCCGCGGCCACGCGAATGCCGAGTTTGACCAGATCGTGTCCGGTGATCATCTCCGAGATCGTATGCTCGACCTGAACGCGGGGATTGACCTCAAGGAAGTAGAAATCGCCATGCTTGTCTCGCAGGAATTCGAAGGTCGCAAGTCCCTCATAGCCGACGCTTCGTGCGCCCTCGCAGACCCTAGCACCAATCTCCGCACGCTTCTCATCGGAGAGCCAAGGGCCCTCCTCGACCAGTTTCTGATGGCGCCGTTGGATCGAGCAGAATCGCTCACCGAAGTGAATCGCATCGACGCCATCGCCGAGCACCTGGAATTCGATATGCTGGGCGCCCTCGATGAATTTCTCCACAAAGACGCGTTCATCGCCGAAGGCGGAACGCGCCCGGCTCTGACAGAGATTCAGGGCTGACTCGAATTCACCCGACTCATGGACGACTTGCATGCCGATGCCGCCACCGCCTGCCGCCGCCTTGATGATCACGGGATAGCCAATCTCCTCGGCCAGTGTACTGGCGACCTCGGCATCATCGATCGCCTCGTCACTGCCTCTGGCCACCGGCAGGCCGGCGGCCTCCATCGCCTTGCGCGCCTCGATTTTATCGCCCAGGAGCGAGATGACCTCGGCCGAGGGCCCGATGAATGTGATGTCCTCCTCCTCACAACGTTGGACGAAGGCGGCATTCTCAGCCAGGAAGCCATAGCCGGGATGGATCGCCTCGGCGCCGATGTCCTTGGCCGCTTGGATCACCGCCTCAATGTCGAGGTAGGAATCCAGAGGGTTGGTTCGGTACAGCGGGATGGCGTGGTCCGAGAATCGCACCGGTAGTGAGAGGCGGTCCTCCTTGCCGTGGATGATGCAGACCTCGACACCGAGTTCGCGAAGCGCTCGGCTGATGCGCAGCGCGATCTCGCCGCGGTTTGCGATCAAGACCCGCTTGAACATGGACCTGCACATCCGAGTCCGGTTCAAAGCCGTGCCGCCGCCGCCATTCGGCGAAGTCGGGGTCAGTAGACGTCGCGTAGGTAGCGCTTCTCGGTCTTCATCAGGACGCGCTCGATGTAGACCTTGGCGTCGGCATCGGGCATGTCACCATACTCGACGCAGATGTTGATCAGGGTGGCGTGAACATCCTTCGCCATGCGATTCTTGTCACCACAGACGTAGAAGTAGGCGCCATTCTTGATCCATTCCCAGATCTCCTTGCCATGCTTGTTCATCAGGTGCTGGACGTAGATCTTGGCCGGTCCCGCGCGCGACCATGCAAGGTCGAGCTTGTCGATCGTACCGTCTTCCACCCAGGCCTTGATCTCATCGCGGTAGAGATACTCGCCCGATTCGGTCCAATCGCCGAAGAACAACCAGTTGCGACCCGTGGCTCCACTGGCCTCGCGCTCCTGAAGGAAGGCGCGGAACGGCGCGATGCCCGTCCCCGGTCCGACCATGATGATGTCCTTGCTGCCATCCTCGGGCAGGATGAAGGAACGGGTCGGCGACATGAAGACGCGCACATCGTCGCAGCCCTCGGGCACACGGTCGGCAAGGTATCCGGTGGCAAGGCCCGTCTTGTCTCGACCCTCGCCCTCGTATCGCACGATGGCGACGGTGAGGTGCACGGCACCCGGCTCGTGGCCGGGAGAAGAGGCGATTGAATACAGGCGAGGCTTGAGCCGGTCGAGGTTGTCGACCAGTTCCTGACCGCTGATGCCGAGGTGACCGAAGTCGTTGAGCACGTCGATGTAATCGCGACCCCACAGATAATTCTCCATCGCCTTGTCATCATCCATCAGACGACCCCAGTGCTCGTGCGAGGGGTCGATCAGTGTGCCAGCGGGGGTATAGCCCGGAGGATAGTCATCCTCGTCACCCGACCAGGACCATTGCACGGTGGCATCGCCCGAAGATACCGAGGTACGGGTGCGCTTGACCAGACGCATCTCGGATGCGGCCGAGCCGTTGTGGAAGTGTGAGCCGATGCTGGTGACGAAGCGACGATTGACCTGATGAATCTCGAATTCCTCAGAGAGTGCCTGACGCAGCGTCATCTCGCCGGCGTGGGTGTGGACGATCTCCTCGGCGCCGGCATTGAGGGCGACGATCGTGTCCTCCACCAGTTCGGAGCAGGTGGTCGGAACGACCCCCAAGGCATCTCCAGCCTTGTAGGAAAGACCCGAATCCCCGAGGTCGAAGACGATGTGTCGGGTCTCCTTTCCCGAACCCTCACCATTGAGGACGAGGTTCACCGTGACGGTGGCGGCGTAGGGGTTCTTCGCACTCCAATCGGTCATCCGATCGCTTCCACCGTCCTTTGAGGACAACCTGAGCGCTGAGCCTTTCGTATTTCAAGGAACGGGCTCCGCGCCCAGTGTTCACCAAGATTCAGGATTCAACTTCGTGGACGGTGACATGGAGGCCCTTGTCGCGGGCCAATTCAATCGTGCGGAGCGTCCAGACCGAATCTCCCCCCGGGAAGGCGATGAGGTGGGTCGCGGCCTGGATGATCTTCTGGGTCAGCGTGTAGGCCGCCTCACCGCGCCCACTGTCGATCAGACCGGGTCGCGTATTGCTCCATTCCTCGTGGAATATTAGCACGGGCACGGCGTTGTTGTCCGACCAGCGTTCGGCCAGATAGTCGGTGCCGCTCGCCCCACCACAAATGATGAGGTCGATGTGGCCATTCTCCTCTACCCAGTCGTCGATATGGCCATCCAACAGGCCATAATCGTAGAAGTTCCGGTTGCCGACCACAGCGAGATTCGTGACCATGTGCTTCACCGGATGGGAGGATAATCTCAACTGAGCCGACGAACGACATAAAGTTGACCTTGGATGAGCGACTCGGCAGAGCGGGGACACCGATGGTCGAAATCTCATTTCTGGGCACGGGAAATGCCTTCTGCCCGCCCGACAGGTTGCATTCACTCGTGTTGATTGATGGCTCGATTCTGGTCGATGCCCCGCCGACGGTGGTGCCACAACTGAGGCGGGTCGGTGGCTCGCCGGCCCAGATCACGGACCTGCTCATCACCCATTGGCATGGTGACCACACCTTCGGGCTGCCCTTCCTCTTGCTCGAACGCAAGTACATCTCGGATCGAGAGGGAGGTCGGGACTTGACGATTCACTGCCACCGAGGTGGAGAAGAGAGATTGAGGCATCTGTGCGATCTCGCTTATCCGGGTTCTCTGGAGGATCTTGAATGGCTCTCCTTCAATGAGGATGAAGGGAGGGTGGGACAGTGGTCATTCCAGCGCTTCGAGGTCTGCCACGATCCAGCGACCGAACCGCATGGCTACCGATTCGTGCACGACGAGGGATTCGTCCTCGTTCATTGTGGGGACTCCGGGCCTTGTGCCAATATCGAGGCGCTCGCCGGCGAGGCGGATGTCATGATCATCGAACTCGGCATCCCCGACCATGTCGATAGCCCCTACCACTACACGCCC
>Ga0208879_1001303_pt1 | contig 23753 bp, 21 predicted proteins | sample Knorr_S15_td_Bot_FD_185605 | JGI IMG/M metagenome (GOLD analysis project Ga0208879, IMG submission 185605) | Marine microbial communities from Southern Atlantic Ocean transect - Knorr_S15_td_Bottom_ad_5009_LV_A (SPAdes) (version 2) | ecosystem: Environmental > Aquatic > Marine > Oceanic | place...
GGGCCTTATCAAAGATCAGTTTGACCTTGCGAATCGGATGACTTTTTGGGATTCTGTCTTCCAGAGAGACATAGCTGAACATGGAAGACTGATTGTCTGGCGCGCCTCGCATGACCGGGTCTCGTCGCTACTCTATTGAAGCATATTCTAACACAAATACAGAGGGGTTACGTCTAACAATTAGTTTTTCAGCAGCCTGCTAGAGATGAGAGATTGGATAGATCTTCAGCAGATCACCAGGTTTCACCTGCTGAGATATCTCGACTTCCGCCAGCGCATCTGCCCAGACTACTGAGGTCATAATGCCAGAGCCCTGATTCGGAAATTTATCCAACACAATTTCACCATCATCACCCATCCGGGTTCTCACTCGTAAGTACTCTCGCCGACTGCCACCCCTAAATTCAAACGAAGCTCGCGCTGAATAGGCTTGAAGGCGAACATCACTAAACCCCTGCATGGCCAGCAAATACGGTTTCGCCACAATGTGGAATGTGACGAACGTGGATACCGGATTCCCAGGCAACCCAAAAAACGGCACACCGTCGACGACGCCATAAGCCAGAGGTTTACCCGGTTTGATCGCCATTTTCCAGATATTGATGTGCCCGAGCTTCTCAACGGCCGCCTTGACGTGATCCTCTTCACCCACAGAGACGCCACCGCTTGCAATAATACAGTCCGCGACCTTCGACGCTTCTATCAAGGCCCGCTCTGTTTCTTCCGGCGTGTCTCCAACAATACCGAGATCAATGACCTGCATCCCCAAGTTCTTTAACATGCCAGCGAGGGCATATCTATTTGAATTATAAATCTGGCCCGGCGCTGGTTCTGATCCCGGTTCAACCAGTTCATCGCCGGTCGACATGATCGCTACTTTTAGTGGCGACATGACCTGAAGTTCAGACACGCCAACCGAAGCAACCAGAGCAAGCGCATTCGAACTCAATCGATCTCCCTTTCTGAGGATGATACTGCCTGCTTTAATGTCCTGACCTTTTGAGCGTACATTGGCCAACGGCTCTGGCAACGACAACAGGCGGACTTTATCTCCATCACTCTCGGTATTCTCCTGCATGATGACAGTGTCTGCACCTGCTGGAATTTGGGCACCTGTGAAGATCCTCGCCGCTGTCCCTAATGCTAACGATTTACCCATGTGGCCTGCAGGTATTCGATCAGAAATGACCATCCATTTATTCAATGCTGCGCTATCAATGGCTATCGCATATCCATCCATCGCGCTGTTATCACCTGGCGGCACATTGAGCGGAGATTGGATGTCTTCTGCCAGACAACAATTAAGCGAGTCATCGAGTGAACGGATTTCGGTTAGTGTGCCAGGACAGACAAGCGCCAGTAGTTCATCGGTCACCTCGTCGACAGGACGTAACGATGACACTAGTGAGTCCCTTTACGAATAAGCTCCGCGAAGTTGCAAGGACGATGGTCAATATCGAGTTGATCTCTCAATATTCCTGTCCACGCGGTTTTACAAGCGCCTGTGGACCCTGGCATGCAGAATACAATCGTATTGTTGGCTATCCCGGCGAAGGCCCTGGATTGGACTGTTGAAGTACCGATCTCGGAAAAGGAAAGCTGCCGAAACAACTCACCAAACCCGGTAATATCGACATCGAATAGTATAGCCAATGCCTCCGGGGTAGAGTCGCGACTGGTAAAACCCGTGCCGCCTGTGACCAATATTACTTCAATCTCAGAATCAGCAATCCATGCAGAGGCAATTGCTCTGAGATCATAAAGATCATCGATGACGATTTGCCTCGCGCTAAGGCAATGGCCTTCTGCTTGTAATTCATCACAAAGAAATTGACCTGAAGTGTCATCTTCCATGGTTCGTGAGTCTGAAACTGTCAATACAGCTATCTTCAAGCCGCCTGTCATCTTGTTCCCCGCTAAGTCATCTCTACGTCGTATTATTCTTGCCCAGTTTCGACAAGAAGCCCATGATAACCTGCCCCAATACAAGAAAATAGCTGACGAAATGAGTTCGACAATCGAAAAACTAATGCCGAGAATGGAGGTGTTTGAATTTCTTGCCAAAGCTGACTACCCGATCATCGAGAAGCACATGTTTAGTCACGATTACGATAAAGGCAGCTACGTTTTCAAAGAAGGGGCACACGGCGGCTACATGTTTTTCATTGCTAATGGGGAAGTCGAAGTCATCAAACAGTTCGACACAGCTAAACATACCATCGCGACTCTGTCGGCTGGCCGATCGGTCGGTGACATGTCCTTGATTGATGGCTCGCGAGATCAACAACAGTTCGGGCAAAAACCGCGTTGCAACTGATTGTGTTAAAGAGAGAAGACTTCAACAAACTCAACGATGAACAGCCAGCAATAGCCAACAAAGTGCTGATGGGAATCGCTTCATTGCTAAGCACCAGTCTTCGAGAAACGAATAACCGTTTTACCGAGAAACTACTCTCTATTTGCTAGCAAACGTCTGATTAAGATTCTGGACAAGGTGTTCTCGCTAACCGTTTACCAAATAATGCGCATAGATACTGCCCGCATATCCAAGGGCGATCGCCCAGCTCCACTTTAGATGACTAAAGAACGTATAGATCCCACGGGCCTGACCCATCAAGGCGACACCCGCTGCAGAACCAATCGATAGCAGACTGCCACCAACTCCGGTCGTCAGTGTTATCAGTAACCACTGGTAGGTCCCCATATCAGGATTCATTGTCAGGATGGCAAACATCACCGGAATATTATCGATGATGGCAGATAGTATCCCCATCGTGATGTTGGCATTGGTTGCACCCCAACCGTCATAGAGAAAGACCGACATGATTTCGAGATAACCAATAAAACCAAGTCCCCCGACACAGAAGATTACTCCGAAAAAGAAAAACAACGTGTCCCATTCGGCCTGGGAAACTTTGTTAAAAATGTTGAACTGATCAAAATCTGCATGATCCTCCGGGGCTGTCATACGCAGGAAGTAGCCAAAAAATAGCAGATAAGAAAGACCAGTCATCATGCCAAGAAAGGGCGGCAGGTCCAGGAACTGTTCAAACGAGACCGCTGTGGCAATGGTACATAAAAACAAGAGGCAGATCCTAATGGCACCTCTCTTCAGACCCACTTTATCCGTCGCCGTGTCGGGTGCTTCATTCGGAACGGCAAAACTCATGATGGTGGCAGGAATCAGGAAGTTAACGACAGAAGGAATGAATAGCCTAAAGAACTCAAAGAAGGTTGCATTACCACTCTGCCACACCATGAGCGTTGTAATATCGCCAAAGGGACTAAATGCACCACCCGCATTCGCGGCCACCACGATATTAACACAGGCAATCCCGACGAATTTTGGATTGCCTCCTCCAACTGACAGCACAACAGCTCCCATCAATAGTGACGTCGTTAAGTTATCGGCGATGGGCGAAAGAAAAAATGCTATCCCTCCGGTAATCCAGAATAACTTCCGGTATCCGAATTCTCGACCGACCAGCCAAGATCGCAGCGCCTCAAAAACATTTCGCTCTGTCATGGCGTTGATGTAGGTCATCGCGACCAGTAGAAACAGAAATAGCGACGAGTATTCAACCAGGTTGTGCTGCAATATATTTTCGAGATCGTGTTCATCCAGGGGAGACTGTTGCACCAAGACGCCAACAATGATCCAAATCAGACCTGCGGCGAGTATGACCGGCTTACTCTTTCGCAGATGAATAAACTCCTCCATCATCACAATTGAGTAAGCCAACACAAACACGGCAAGTGCCAGGAAACCCAACGCATGGGTCGTCATCCCCAGGCTTGGACTGGCGCCATCAGAACTGGCAAGCACAACGGTTGGTAAAAACGTGAGAATCAGCAATAAAATACTACGCACAATTTTTCTCTTTTATCGATGGGTATTAAAGGGCTATTCCCCTTTCCAGTTTGGCGCACGCTTCTCGGCAAATGCCAGAGGACCTTCAACAAAATCTGCACCCTTGCGCATCGCCTTAATTTGGTCGTACTGACCTTTGATGGCGGCTTCAAGGCTTTGCGCATTCATGCCAGCCATTGCCGCCTGCTTGCTTCCCCTTACAGACAAGGGTGCACATTCTAATATCTGGTTCGCCCAGGCTTTCGCACCTTCCAGCGCCTGACCTGGAGCCACAACATCATTGACAAAACCCAACTGCTTGCCTTCTTCAGCGCTCACTCGCCTACCGGTTAACAACATACCCATTGCCTGCTTCATCCCGATCTCTCTGGGTAGCCGATGTATGCCACCAGCCAAAGCAGCCAACCCTACCCTGGGTTCGGGCAACGCAAATAGCGCATTTTCAGAGGCAATGATCAGATCGCAGGCCAACGCGATTTCGAACCCACCTCCCATCGCAACACCGTTGACTGCGGCAATCACCGGTTTCGGATTATCAAATCTTGAGGTTAAACCTGCAAAACCAGCCGAAGGTTGGCCTCCCATGTCCCCACCAGAGGCCTGATACTTCAGATCATTCCCGGCACAAAACGCACGATCTCCAGCTCCGGTAATAATGGCCACCCATTGATCAGGATCCCCGACAAAATCATCAAAGATCTGGGCCAGCTCCGCATTTCCAGGCGGATGAAGAGCGTTCATCACCTCGGGGCGCTCAATGGTAATAATCGTCAGTCGACCCTCTTTAGTGACACTGCTGAACTCGCCCATGTTTTATCCCGATTCAAAAGGTTCCAAGTCTACCAGTTTGCCCGATGGTGACAAATTGGAGAGGACTCAGTTTGGCATGGCATATCGGATCCGGTCGAGGGCATTTTCCAGCGTGCGTTTAGGGCTGGCGAAATTCAATCGAAGGAACTGCTCATCGCCGAATATGTTGCCCGCGGACAATTCAACACCTGCATCTAACAGCTTCTGGTAAGGATCATTTAGTCCGGAATGACTAAAATCGAGCCAAAGGAAGTAAGCCGCCTCGGGGGAAGTCAGATTTATACCGGGAATACTTTTTAATCCATCAATCAAGAAATCACGATTTCCTGACAGGTATTCGAGTTCAGCCTGTAACCAATCGTTGCATTCACCATAGGCTGCCTGCATTGCAACCAGTGACATCGCATTAAAACCTGGCAGGATACCCGCTGCAGCCTTCGTGAATTTCAGCCTGAGATCCTCACCCGGAATAATCGCAAATGCACCCCCTAGGCCGCTGATGGCAAAAGCCTTGGTCGGCGACATCAGCGTAATGGATTTGTCGGCAATCTCCGCGCCCAGAGCGGCAATCGGATAGTGCTGACGGCCATCAAACAAAATATCGCAATGAATTTCGTCGGACAAGACAATCACATTTTCCGACAGGCAAATCTCTGCAATTGATAACAGCTCACTTCTCGTTAATACTCGCCCGAGCGGATTATGCGGGTTACATAATAAGAGAACTGAATGTCCCGGTTCCAATGCCAGACTCTGGAATTGATCAATATCAAATTCCCAACGATCATTGACACGTTTTGACGGTAATCTGGCGAGCCGACGGTCTGAGTTATCCGCCATAGCCAGAAACGGATAGTAAATCGGTACCTCTGAGATGATCGAATCGCCCGGATTGGTCACTGTGCGGCAGGCAATATTTAGACCCGGAACGACACCCGGAAGGAACACCAGCCAATCCTCATGAATCTGCCAGTCATACAATTCTTTGAGGCGAGCCATGATCAGTTCAATTGTGCAAGCCGGCATGTTGTCGTAACCCAGAACACCATGGCCAATACGACGTGTGAGGGCGTTGTTAACGGCTGGCGGCATTCGAAAATCTGAGTCTCCTAGCGTCAGTGATATGGTCTCACCGCTGCCCATCCAGCGAGTGCTATCACTCGAGGATCGGTCAATTTCTTCATCAAAATTCATCTCTATAGTTCCAGCAGCCGGCTCGGTAATACCCGGATTTCCCATTAGGGAAGGTCTGATTAAGGTCTATCTACGCCACTACCGCGTCGGCGCCGTAACTAAAATTATTAACTGAACGCATGTTAACAAAATACCCCGTTCGCCTCTTCCTTGTTCTAACAAAAGGGTTCTAACCAAAGGGTTCTAATCAAAGGGTTTGCCTAAAGTGTTCTGCTTAGGGTGTTCTGGCGAAAATATCCTCATAATCTAAAATTCCCTTGCCTCCCCCGAAGAACACAATCCGGTTATAATCTCCCTCTGTTGGTTTAAGGACATTGAACATGGGATTGTTCACCAAAAAACTTGAAATACCGAACGAAGAAAATGCACTGCCAGGCAGAGCGGAAACAATGCCGGTCCCTGAGTATCATTTTGTTAATGGTCATCCCATGCGGGGACCCTTTCCCGAATCAATGGCAAAGGCGATGTTTGGTCTTGGATGTTTTTGGGGTGCCGAACGCTGCTTCTGGGAGCAAGACGGCGTATATGTCACCGCTGCAGGCTATGCAGGCGGATTGACACCCAACCCGGATTATGAAGAAGTCTGCTCCGGCAGGACGGGCCATAACGAGGTGGTTCTGGTCGTGTTTGATACCAATATGATTAACTACCGGACACTATTGGCGCTCTTCTGGGAAAGCCATGATCCTACCCAGGGTATGAGGCAAGGCAATGACATTGGCACCCAGTATCGATCAGGGATTTATGCCTACACTGATGAGCAACTTTCCCTGGCACTCGAAAGCCAGGACAAATTTCAGTCCAACCTGAAAACCGGCGGATTTGATGCCATTACCACCGAGATTATCAAGGCACCAGAGTTCTATTTTGCGGAGCATTATCATCAGCAATACCTGGCAAAAGTGCCGAATGGCTATTGCGGTCTTGGTGGAACCGGCGTTTGTTTTTCAGACTAACAATCGCAGCGCCTCTTGATACCGGGCTAGTGTATTGGTAATGACCTCTTCTGGTAATTCGGGGCCCGGATATTGCTTATCCCACTGCCCTGCAGAAACCAGGGTCTCGGTATAGTTACGAACATATTGCTTGTCGAAACTGTTTTGTTCGCGCCCGGGCTGCCACTCTGCCGCTGGCCAGAATCGACTGCTGTCAGGCGTTAACACCTCGTCAATAAGGACAATCTCACCCTGCTCACCCCAGCCAAATTCGAATTTGGTATCTGCAATGATAATGCCGCGATCCAATGCATAGGCACTACCTTTTTTGTAGATGCCAAAAGAAATATCACGGATCTCCTGCATGACATTTTCACCGACCAACTCGCAGGCTTCCTCGAAACTGATATTCTCATCGTGGCCTTCTTCGGCTTTGGTCGACGGCGTAAAAATTGGCGAATCGATTCGATCACTGTTTGTCATACCAGCGGGCAGGGCAATTCCGCAAACTTCGCCGGATCCGAGGTAATCCTTGTATCCGCTGCCCGTCAGATAGCCCCGAACAATGCATTCGATGGGTACTACCTTGCTCTTGCGACAAATCATGATCCTGCCTTCAAGATCTTTTCTTTGCGAATCTGTTAAGCCATCTATGTCCGCCGGGTCAGTCGAAATCAGGTGATGTGCATAGTCATCTTTGAAATAATCAAACCACAACTTTGAGATCTGAGTCAGCAGCACGCCCTTACCTGGAATGCCATTGCCGAGGACGACATCAAACACGCTGACCCTGTCGGTTGCAATGATAAGGATACCAGCGCTTCCGTCCTTCAGCGGCAGATCGTAAAGATCACGTACCTTACCGGTTCTTTTGTTCGCAAGGGGTAGATCTGTGTTCATCAATGCTTCAGACATAACTGTTCCTCTAACCTAGACAAGGGCCTGCTCAAAATCGACAAGCAGGTCCTCAATTTCTTCGATACCGATCGAAAACCGTACCAGTGAATCATCGATACCCATAGACGCCCTTCTTTCCGGACCCATTTCAAAATAGATTGAATGAGCAACAGGTATCGCCAGGGACCGGGTGTCACCAAGATTGCTGCTGCAGATAACGAGATCCAGCCTGTTTATAAAGTCAAAACAATCCACATCATCTACCAGTTCGACACTGAAGATCCCGCCATGATGGCGGAATAAAGAGGTTGCCCGCTCATGCTCTGGATGTTCCGGCAATCCAGAGTAATAGACTTTTTTAACCCTGGCATGATCATTCAGATACTCGGCGAGCCGCTGAGCATTGCTGCTTATCCGATCCATGCGAAGCGCCAGGGTGTCTGATCCAATCGAAATATGATGTGCAGCTTCCGGGCCAAGAGACGCGCCAAAATCTCGAAGGCCTTTTTTCTTTATTTGTTGTATGGCCCATAGGCTGACATCACCCTTTTTGTAATTGTCGTACAGATTGGAAAATTTGTTCCAATCATAGACGCCAGTTTCGGTCACCGAGCCACCCAGGGCGTTTGCATGGCCACCAATGTATTTGGTCAACGAGTTTATGACCAGGCTTGCCCCTACATCACGAGGCAGAAACAGATAAGGCGTTGTCATGGTGTTATCAACAAAATAAACGATGTTGTTTTGCCGGCAGAGTTCACCAATACCAACCAGATCTGCAACCTGGGTTCTTGGATTGGCAATGGTCTCGACAAATACCATTTTCGTATTAGGACGAATTTCTGCGGCGACTGCCTCTGTTGAAGTCGCGTCAACAAAACTGACTTCGATACCATGGACGGCAAACGAATCAAAAAGGCTATTCGTATTTCCAAACAGGAACGAAGACGATATGAAATGATCACCCCTGCGCAATAACGCAAACAGCGTGGTGCCAATCGCTGCCATCCCGGTAGCAAAAGCGGCCGTCGCCACGCCTTGTTCCATGAGTGTGATTTTGTCCTGCAACGCTGTTACCGTCGGATTAACCTGGCGACCATAGGTATAGCCGCCCTTTTCACCCTGGAAGACCGCCGCTAGATCTCTGGCGTCGTCATAGGCATAGGTGACCGCTGTATGTACCGGCTTGTGAATCGACCCGTGTTCAATCAGCCCACGCCGATCTGCATGAACCACCTTTGATGTGAAACCCATTTTTTTAAGCTCCCAAACAAAAAAACCCACTGAGCTGCCGCTATAGTAGGTTTTCCCTCTTTAGCGGCATTTATTACGCGCCCGCAAGCTGACATCAAATCGGCGCGAACCCTGATTATACAATAGCCAGCTAAACCAGGGAACTTCTGATTAAGGTCGGTAGCCGCATCACTATTTCCGCCATAACCGCGTCAGAGTCGTAATCATACTCCGCTCGGCTCTTCCGGTGTGCCGGACCACTTGTTCTGACGATCCACTTAATCAGAGGTTCCCCAGTGCAATGAATCAGAAGCGGGGCAGATTAATCCTTGGTAGAATTCTAGCCTTTTCCGGACGCCTTATGGACACTGCGACATTCAACGATCAACTCATCGATTTTCTGGTTAACTCACCGACACCATTTCACGTTGCACTGAATATGTCACGCAAGCTCACAGAGCACGGATTTACTGAGCTCCGAGAGCAGGATTCATGGACCCTGGAGCCAGGCGGCTATTTCGTAACCCGTAATCAATCCTCCATCGTGGCGTTCGTCATGGGCACGGAGCCGATAGTTACGTCCGGTATTCGAATGGTCGGGGCTCACACAGACAGCCCTTGTCTCAAGGTTAAGCCAATTCCTGAACGGGACGGCCACGATTACCATCGCCTGGCCGTTGAGGTTTATGGTGGCGTGCTACTCAATCCCTGGTTTGACCGAGACCTCAGCCTTGCCGGAAGAATCACGCACCGGACGAATGATGGCAGCCTCACCAATTCCCTTGTGAACTTCAAAGATCCCATCGCGGTTATTCCAAGCCTCGCCATACATCTGGACCGCGACGCCAATAACAACCGAAAAATCAATCCTGAAACAGACCTGCCGCCCATTTTACTGCAGAATGACGATGACTTTTCCCTGTCAGGGCTCATCCAGAGAGAGCTTGATTGTAAAGAAGTGCTCGCCAGCGATCTTTATTTCTATGACACCAACCCGGCGCAGATTATTGGCTTGAATAACGAATTCCTGGCAGGCGCGCGCCTGGACAATTTACTCAGTTGTTTTACGGGACTTCTGAGCATTATTGATGCTGACCCTTCACTGACCTCATTGCTCGTATGCAATGATCACGAAGAAGTCGGTAGTGCTTCCGCTGCCGGCGCCGAGGGCACCTTCCTGAAAGATGTTCTGGCGAGAATTGCGCCTGACGGCGAGGATCGCTTGCGCACCCTGGCTAAATCGTTGCTCATATCAACCGACAACGCCCACGGTGTTCACCCCAACTATTCGACCAAACACGAGGAAAAACACGGGCCCATACTGAACGCAGGTCCTGCCATCAAATACAATGCTAACCAGAGATATGCGACTAACAGCGAAACTGCCGGCTATTTCAAATCCCTCTGCCAACTTAACGATGTGCCTTACCAGGAATTCGTGAACCGTGCAGATATGGCCTGCGGCAGCACCATCGGGCCGATAACAGCCAAAGAAATTGGCGTACGCACCCTGGACGTCGGCGTACCCACCTTCGCTATGCATTCTATCCGGGAACTTGCCGGTACTTCGGATGCATTCTCGTTATACAAAGTCCTCAGCAGCTTCTATCAGGATGCCGGTCAGTTAGGAGCTGGGACCGCCTAACAATGGCGATACCAGCCGTTACCAAAATGGGCATCGGAACATCGAGTACTGTCATGGGTTAGACTTGATCATCAACTGTATCCAGAATCGACATGCCGGCCCACCTAGAAACCCACGAAATTCGCGTCTTCAAAACCGTTTATGAAGAAAACGGCTTCAATCGCGCCGCAGAAAAGCTGTTTGTTACACAGTCAGCGGTAAGTCAGACGATCGCAAACCTAGAGCACAAACTGGATACATTGCTGTTTCACCGAAAGCCATTAAAACTGACCGAAGCAGGTATGCGCCTTCTGCACTATGCACAGACGGTGTTATCAGAAGAGGAAACAGTTCTCGCAGATTTGAGCAATATCAAAAATGGCGTGCTCTCGACACTGCACCTGGCGATGAATAGCACAGTCAATCGACTATACGGGTCTGCGCTGATTCAAAATTTTTGCGCGGCTCATCCACTAACCCGTCTGAAACTTTCTGTCCTGCCCAGTCGCCAAATAATTACTGCGGTGAGCTCGGAATTCTGGGAGCTGGGTATGGGTCCGTTTCAGCAAACCATGCCGGATCGATTCAGATCGATTGCGCTATTCGAAGAAACACGGCACCTGGTGATTCTAAAAAACCGAACTAAGCCTGGCGCATCGGCAGAAGACATACTGCACGATGTACCGTTGATCGTTTCTCATCTGGATGATCCGGACCTGCGTCCAACAATCGACAAGCTAAGGGACAGTTTTGGTACAATCTGGGAAGTTAACGATCTGAGCTTGCGTCTGGCGCTGGTGAATCAAGGCCTGGGCATGACCTACCTGGACGACCGACTGCTAGCAGATCAATCACAGCTGCAGAGGCTGGATCACTTTACCTTCTCAACGATTCCACTGACTTACGGGCTTTACTACCGGCGAGACAAGCGATTATCGACCGGTGGTCACCAGTTCATAAAAATCTGCGAGAACTACAATTTCCAGGTCTGATTAAGGTCTATTTGGCCGGTCGAGGGAACGTCAATAGTATCCTCTTAATCATAGCTTCCCTAGATCAACGATATACTTTTCGAGTTCGGCCAATACCAATCTGGATTCCTCATCACAATCAGACATTAGCTGCTCTATATCGCGGCTGACCTGTTCGATGGACCATCGTTCATATCGGTATTGATTCCAACGAAGAAGTTCGTCTTCATTGAATGTATCAAGATGGTTCCTGCCACGGAATCGGAACAACATTTCGTCCAGTCGGTCATCCTGGAATTTTCCACTAAATCTAACAAGTTGATCAGGCGGCGATACCAGCAGTTCACGCATTGTTGATTTGTCTGCCTCGGAGAAAAAACCACCCTGGTAAAGTTGATGATCCGGATCATCAACACTATCGAATTGATGATGGGCGAAGGCTTCCTGAATTTTCTCAACGACCCCGGCACTTTTCATGATTTCAGCCATGTGTTCCTCACATTGACGGAGGTCAATACCCAGACGTTTCGCAACTTCTGGCCCCAGGGTGCTAATGGGTGCGACGAACGGACACCGATTGATCTGGATCGTTTTAAGCGCAATGCGCTCTTCGGTATCCTTGAGCTCAACGGATTTTGTAAACACCAGCCGACCGAGTTCAGAAGGTGTCGCATGAAGCAGGTCTTCCGTAGATTGCGACAAATCAAAGCAGATGATTGCATTGCCATTAGTCGGATGCTGGCAAAGTGGTAACACCACAGCGGTACACCCTCTTGATGCAGGATACATCGACGAGACGTGTATCACGGGTTTCTTGCCAAGTGGATACAGTTGCTGTAACACCGCTTTCTTGTCCCGCAGGGCAAACATGAAATCGTATATTTTAGGTTGCGCCTGCCTGAGAAGTTTCGTGACGGCAATCGTCGCCCGTACATCCGCCAAGGCATCATGGGCATCGCTATGGGTAATGCCATTCTCCCGCGCCAGATCCTCCAGGCGAAAACTGGGGTCGCCGGTCTCATTTCTGGGCCAGTTCACGCCTTCCGGACGAAGTGCATAGGTCGCCCGGAACAGATCGATAACGTCCCAGCGGGAATTGCCATTACGCCATTCCCGGGAATAGGGATCATGAAAGTTTCGATACAACATCTGGCGCGTAAACTCATCATCGAAACGCAGACTGTTGAAACCCACCACACAGGTCTGTGGCTGGCTAAATTGTTCAAGAACCTTCTCAGCGAATGCCCGCTCTGATATTCCTTCATCAACGATCCGGCTCATCAGAATCTTCGTGACCAGCAGCGCCTCCGGTTGCGGCACAATATCAGTCCCGGGTTTACAGAGAATATTCTGCGGTTCGCTTACCTCATTCAATTCGAAATCTGTACGCAGACCGGCAAACTGCAAGGGCCGATCTACAACCGGGTCAATGCCGGTGGTTTCAAAGTCATACCAGTAAAGTGAGTCAGTCATGTCATCCCTACGGCGGGCGGGCGAAGTAAAGTGTGTATAATCCACGCTTTTTGGTCAAAGGCACAGGCGTGGCTAGAATTAAAGATCTCGTTGTGTTGATCACAGGACCCGTAGCCGCTGTGACGGCTTTCCTTACCTTAGAGGCACTCGGTTGGCAGACAGCTGCATGCTGGACCGCTGCAATCACCATGCTTTGTGCGATCTGGTGGATCTTCGAGCCAATCCCGATACCCGTCACATCTCTGATTCCAATCGCCACGCTACCCATCCTCGGCGTGCTAACCCCGGCGCAAGTCGGAGAATCTTACGGCTCGCCTTTAGTGTTACTGCTGATGGGCGGTTTTATCTTATCAACAGCTATGGCTAAAAGCGGGGCTCACCGACGTGTCGCCCTGAATATGGTTAACCTTTTCGGCGGCACAAGCAGTCGCCGACTCGTATTCGGATTCATGGCCGCATCTGCCGTTCTCAGCATGTGGATTTCGAATACGGCAACTACGCTCATGTTATTACCCGTCGCACTGGCAGTGATAGAAAAATCAGACGACGATGCCCTGGCCATCCCTTTATTACTTGGCGTTGCCTATGCGGCAAGTATTGGCGGGGTTGGAACACCCATCGGCACGCCACCCAATCTGCTCTTTCGTGAGATCTATGAACAGACTACCGGGATAGAAGTGGGTTTTCTCACCTGGATGAGTTGGGGCATTCCCATCGTGCTGGTATTTGTACCCATCATTGGCTTCTGGCTCACTCGGAAGCTTAGCTACCAGGGTCAAATCGACATGCCGGTTGTCGGTAAATGGCAGACGGAAGAAAAACGGGTATTTATCGTGTTTACATTGACTGCGCTAGCCTGGATGACGCGAAGCCAGCCATTCGGCGGCTGGAGAAGCTGGCTTGAGTTACCCACCGCCAATGACGCCAGTGTTGCGCTCATTGCGGTGATTGTCATGTTTCTTGTGCCCAATGGAAAAGGTAGTCGTTTGCTCGATTGGGAAACTGCTGCAAAGATTCCCTGGGGAATGCTCATATTGTTTGGCGGAGGTATCGCAATTGCCAAGGCTTTTGTCGTATCCGGGCTGAGCGCCGCTTTGGGGGATCTATTGGCGGGCATAGCGAGCTGGCCCACGCTCGCAATGATGGCTGTTATCTGCCTGGTCATCACATTTCTTACCGAGATGACCAGCAACACCGCCACCACCGCGCTGATGATGCCCATCCTGGCCGCAGCGGCAATTGCTGCAGGTATTGAGCCTGCCCTGTTGATGGTGCCTGCCGCAATGAGTGCGAGTTGTGCATTTATGCTCCCCGTCGCAACAGCACCTAACACCATTGTCTTCTCTACCGGTCGATTCACTACCAGCCTCATGGCGCGAGAAGGTGTTGTGCTGAATCTCATCGGCGTCTTCATCGTCAGCCTGACCTGCTATTTATTGCTATGAAATGACTAAAGGCCTGCCGGGGAACTGTTGGTCAAAGATTCCCCAGTGCCGTTTCACGGTCTTCCAGAGATAATGCTCCGAGCCGCTTCAAAGCCAGTTTGAATTCAACGAAACCATGCCCCTTCAACAGCTGACTGAGGCCAGGTACCCATTGGTTATAGTCTGCAACAGTTTCAAGCTTTGCGTTGTTTAATGGACCTGACATCCAGCCTTGAAACTCTTGCCCATCTGTCCAGGTGGCAATAGTCTGCTCATAACGTTCGACCAACTGTGCGAATATCTGTTGCTTCTCAGTTAACATTTGATCCCGGGGTTTATCTGAGCTGTACAGTTCCTTTAATTGCAAACGCGTATTGTTGATAAGGACCAGGACCATTTTTCGTCGATCCTGACTCTCCAGGTATCGATTAAAACGGTTCAGCTCACCTTTTTGCTGCAGCCAGTTTTTTAAAAAATACTGTTCTACCGTCGTCGCGACACTTTCATTGAATCGAGTATCGTTTTTCACATAGACCAGCTGGTGAGACAGTTCGTGAAATAGCAGCGCCGCTAATTGTTCCTCAGGGCGGAATAAAAAAGTATCCAGTAGTGGGTCATCAAACCAACCAAGTGTCGAGTAGGCGGCAACGCCGCCCACGTATACGTCGTAACCCCGCCCTGCCATCGTCCGGGCAAATCGATTTGCGTCTGACTTTTTGAAGTAACCGCGATAGGTCACACAGCCTGCAATGGGGAAACAGGAAGTCTTCAGAGACAATTCAAAAGGCATGGTTGCAAAAACATTCCAAATAACGAATTGCTGACCTGTCTCAACATAGCTCCTGTAAGCGCCCGCGCTCGGCAGACCATGGTCATCGGCAAAGGCCAAAATTTCATTGACCAACTCGATTCGGTGCTTCAAAGCCGGGTCGGCTTCAACCGAAGCCAGCAACACCTCGGTCGATTCTCGATTCCTGAGCAGATTTGTCTGACCAAGAATCGCCTGCTGATAGAAGCCGACTGCCTGGCATCCGGTTAACAGCATCAACGTAAACGTGGTGGCCAACAGCCGAAACCTTCTACCCGCCAACGGACATATCCCAACAAAAAACGACATCTTACTACCGATTCACTGGATGCCCAGTCAACGATGGGCGGAGTGGCGACTTGCCGGGTCGCCTGTTATGGTAATGACGCTCATTCTTGCCAGAAAGCGCATGTACACAGAACACTTTGGCCTACAAGAAGCGCCGTTTTCTATCGCGCCAAACCCACAATATCTCTACATGAGCAAGCGTCACCGCGATGCGCTTGCACACCTGCGCTATGGTGTACAAAGCGACGGCGGCTTCATTTTGTTGACAGGAGAGGTCGGTACAGGCAAGACAACACTATGCCGCTGTTTACTTGAACAAGTCCCTGCCAATGTAGAGACCGCCTTTGTGCTTAATCCCCGTCTTACAGCCATTGAGCTTCTCGCTACTATCTGTGATGAGTTCTCAATCAACTACCCCGCGCAGGCAACCCTCAAGACGCTGGTGGACAAGCTCAACACTTTTCTACTGGCATGCCACAGCAATCACCGAAGATCCGTTTTAATCATCGACGAGGCGCAAAACCTTTCAAGAGACCTGCTGGAACAATTACGCCTGCTGACAAATCTTGAAACCAATGAACGCAAGCTGCTACAAATCATTCTGTTGGGCCAACCCGAACTTCTGGACATGCTCGACGAGAGAAACCTCAGGCAATTCAGCCAACGGATTACCGCAAGGTTTCATCTGGAAGCACTCGATAGAAACGAGACGGAAGACTACGTGGCGCATCGGCTGGCTATCGCAGGCAGCGAACAGTCATTATTTACCAGGCCCGCCATCAGGCGGATTTATCACATCAGTGGCGGGGTCCCGAGAGTGATCAACCTCATCTGTGATCGGTCATTGCTTGGCGCCTATGCAGAAGACAAAAATCAGGTCACTGCCGCCATCGTCAACCGCGCCGCTACCGAGGTTCTCGGGAGCGCCCGAACTGGCAGGCGCCGGCAATTCACTATGGTTGCTGCCGGTGTTTTACTGTGCGCCAGCGTTGGCTTGTGGATTGGCGATCAGCTGGCCAACCCGGAATCATCCGCCAATGTCATCGCAGTCGCCCCAATGCTGCCTGCTGCACCACCACGTGCATTACCTCAAATTGCCTCACCGGAGATCATTGGTCACAGCCAGATACACGATGCTTACCACGATTTGTTTGCCTTGTGGGGTACCGCATTTGAAGATAAATCTACCAACCCGTGCGAGCTCGCTCAGACGATTGGCCTAAGGTGTCATCAACAACCCGCAAATCTTACCCAGTTAAAGGAATTAAACAGGCCGGTCATTGTTTCGCTGGACGATTCGTACGTCACACTCAGCAGTATTAACGGCGATGTATTCACGCTCTTTGCGGCAGAGAATCAATATGATCTGACCACAAACCAGTTTTCCGAGAAATACTCGGGTATGGTCAACATGCTGTGGCGAATGCCACCCGCTTATGAAGCCCCTTTGAAAGTCCATGACAAAGGCGCGGCAGTGGACTGGTTGGTGGTCCAGCTATCAGTCATTGAAGGGGACTCTCCGCCGATTGAAGCAGGCTTCGTCTACAACGATGTGATCGAGTCGCGCGTGAGAAGCTTTCAGTCCTCAGTGGGTTTGACACCAAACGGGGTCGTTGACGCCCTAACATGGATTCACATCAACAGCGTAGAAGCCATCAGCATTCCTACCTTGCACAGCAAAGGCCAGGGTTAACTGATGTCTTACATCCTGGATGCCTTAAATAAGTCTGAGCGAGAAAGATCACGCAAGCTAGCGCCGGGCATCAGTGTACTTCAGGGTGATGATCATCCCATTAGATATGGCATCAAGCACTTTCTCGCGGCATTAGTTCTACTGGCTTTTATTAATTCTGCCGGTGTTTACTTTTATTTCGGGGACCGAGGGTCAACATCACCATCGCCCGAGGCGATCGTTGACCGGACACCGACTCCGGCAACAACCAACCTTTCGGAAATACCTTCTCAGCCATCATTTCCGGTCCACGCTGATCCGGTGGACATCAATGCACTGCCTTCGTCAGTTCGCAATAGACTACCCGAGCTGGAGGTGACCGCGCATATTTATAGTTCAGAGGCGGTATATCGAATGGTCAAGATTAATGGCGTAGCTAGACATGAAGGCGAACAGCTCAATGCGACGCATCGGCTATTGGAAATTACTGAGTCGGGATTGATACTGAAATTCGAGAGCTACGTCTATATCCTTGATATCATTGAGGACTGGCAGATTGCTCTATGATTTTGCCTGGGAACGTTCGATTAAGAGGTTCCCTGGCTGGTGTTACAAGACCCGTACTGTCCATTGCCTGAATCTGACTCTGAAGATCCGCCAGTTTCTGGCTAATCTGTCTTCGGTGCTGATCTATTGAATCAATCGCTTCCTCGGTTTCTTTGACCTGTTGTGACAGCGAATTGATCTTGCGTTTGCTCGCTTCCTGAACCACAGCCTGATTCTGAACCTGACCACGCAGCAGGGCAATCTCGGTGAGCAACTCTTCATTGTCCTTCAGCAAGCCATCCCTTAGTCCGGATATTTCAGTCAGGGTAGACTGATACTGAGAAGCCATTTGTTCTACAGCGCTATCCATTGATGTGATCTTGGTGCCAAGGTCGCGATCCAAAGTGGCAATTGTCCGGGCATTTTTCTGAATGTCGGGCTTGTTTTGGCGATGGGCAACCGCCCAGAGTTTATCGATCTCAGAGAAATTGGTGCTGATCTGGGCTTTGAGATCCTGAAGCGTCTTGGAGACATCAGTACCGGTAGCTGCCAGCCGACTATCCAGCTGTCGAACATTTTCCTGGCCTTGTTCCAGCAGCTCATTCGAGCGTGCAAGATTTTCCTGGACTTCGTACAGGGTATAGCCACCTATCCCCATGATGATGGCCATAAGGACTATGACAAAGACAAGCAATCCATTGAAATTACTTTGTTTCGGCGCCTCCGATCTACCACTCCTGCGGTAGGACGCGACTTCATCTTGTGCCGGTTTGATCGAGGGAATAATTTCTTTGTCGTTTGCCATTACAAGCCTGTGCTTGAATAAAAAGGGCTCCAACCGGAGCCCTTTGAATCTACTGCGACGCCGTTATAGCGCGACCATTAATCCATAGAGGACAACCGTCAAGGCGAAACTGGATCCGATCACACCACCTACGGTCACCATCGGTCCCTGCTTGCCAAATATCGCATTCCCCTCAAGCGCCAAAATCAGCAGCATGATGACAGCCAGGGCAGCTGTACTGGCGTCCGTCACCAGGCCATTACCCAGGTGCGCTGAAGAGCCCATAAAAAATAGCATGGGGGCGGAAAACAGCGTGTTGGTTCTTGATGCGAGGGCAGCCTTGGGAGCCGCACCGGCTGCCTCGGGCAGCGCTTCCCCACCCTCGGCGACCTGCGTTGCCGAAGCGATGATAATCTTTTGATTTGGCCAGATAATGAGCCAGACATTAAGAAACATCAGGGTACCCAGCGTGGCACCAACAGTGATATCAAATGACAGGCCCTTATGTCGAAAAGCCAACAGGGCAACGCCCGTCAGGAACGTAAACATGGCGGACCAACGAAACCACCACAAGGCCCGTGGCACGAGCTTGCGAATCGCTCCGGCACGGTGCTCATCTTCAGCTTCCTTGAAGTACTCCGTTTGTACGAAGTTAAAGTAATACAGTATGCCGACCCAGGTGATCCCCGCCAGAAAATGACCCCAGCGGAATAGATAGTCGAGACCGTAACTCGTAAACAATGCAATTTCGTCCATGATATCTCCCTCATTATTATTATGATGGCGCCCGGTTCTAAAAAAGGGACGAAGTTAGATGGTGCTGCTTACACCACTCAACTGGACACGTCCGCTTTTTCCAAGACCTGACCCTTGTAGTACCTATGCTGATGATAACATTGAAAAATTTGAAAAACGACCGTTAACAATTCCCTTTTAAACCTGTCCCTCATCAGAGCGAAAAACACCTTCAAAACTCCGCCATTAAGACCAAAAAAAGGACCCCGCATAAATACAGGGCTCTAGTATAAAGGCAGAGAGCCATCAGCGTTACTTGGCTTGATCGTGAGGGACCTAAAATTCGAATACGGGATACCTAAGCCAGGTAGACGACCATAAAAAAACTAAAAAAACCCCGCGTAAACGCAGGGTTTTCCTTCGAAGGCAGTGAGCCTTCAGCGTTACTCGGCAAAACCCGTGAGGGACCTGGAAGTCGAACACGGGGTGAATATGCCTAGCAGACGGCCATAAAAACAGCTTTTCTACATCATACCGCCCATACCGCCCATGCCGCCCATATCCGGCATTGCTGGAGCAGGTGAATCGTCTTCCGCTTCTGTGATCATGCATTCGGTCGTGATCATCAGACCAGCAATTGACGCAGCAGCCTGCAGTGCAGTTCGGGTAACCTTTGCTGGATCAGGAATACCAAACTTAATCATGTCACCGTATTCATCGGTAGCAGCGTTATAGCCTTCATTTCCAGACAAGGCCTTAACCTTGTCAACAACAACCGAGGCTTCAGCCCCAGCGTTAGCAACGATTTGGCGCATCGGTGATTCCAATGCTTTACGCAAAATGTTAATGCCGACATTCTGTTCTTCATTGTCGCCTTCAAGACTATCAAGTCCCTTCACTGAACGAAGCAATGCAACACCGCCGCCTGCAACTATACCTTCTTCCACGGCTGCTCGAGTTGAATGCAGTGCGTCTTCAACACGTGCTTTCTTCTCTTTCATTTCTACTTCCGTTGCAGCGCCAACCTTGATGACCGCAACTCCGCCCGCCAGCTTGGCGACACGTTCCTGCAGTTTCTCGCGATCGTAGTCAGAAGAAGTTTCTTCAATCTGAGTGCGGATCTGGTTAACTCGCGCTTCAATATCATCTGACTGACCAGCACCATCAATAATGGTGGTGTTTTCTTTTGTCAGGCTGATTCGCTTGGCCTGGCCAAGATCATCAAGGGTTGCACCTTCCAGTGACAAACCAACTTCTTCAGAAATAACAGTGCCGCCTGTAAGAATCGCAATATCCTGCAACATTTCTTTACGGCGATCACCAAAACCTGGTGCTTTAGCCGCTGCAACCTTAACGATGCCGCGCATATTGTTGACAACCAATGTCGCCAGCGCTTCACCTTCGACGTCTTCGGCCACAATCATGAGTGGCTTACCCGCTTTCGCCACGGCTTCGAGCACCGGCAGCATATCGCGAATATTGGAGATTTTCTTGTCGAACAACAAAATGTAGGGCTCTTCAAGTTCAGCACTCATTTTGTCTTGATCATTGATGAAGTAGGGCGAGAGATACCCGCGGTCAAACTGCATACCTTCAACCACTTCGAGTTCATTCTCCAGACCACTGCCTTCTTCAACGGTAATCACGCCTTCTTTGCCCACTTTGTCCATGGACTCAGCAATGATGTCACCGACCTGTGTGTCGCTGTTAGCAGAAATACTACCTACCTGGGCGATGGCTTTTGAATCGGTACAAGGCTGCGACATTGCTTCGATTTCTTTTACGGCCGCAATCACAGCCTTGTCGATACCGCGCTTTAGATCCATTGGATTCATACCAGCGGCGACTGCTTTCAAGCCTTCGTTCAGAATAGACTGAGCGAGTACTGTTGCCGTCGTGGTTCCGTCTCCAGCGACATCAGATGTCTGTGAAGCAACTTCCTTCAACATCTGTGCGCCCATGTTCTCAAACTTGTCCTTGAGCGTAATTTCTTTGGCTACAGAAACACCATCTTTTGTGACGGTCGGCGAGCCGAACGACTTATCAAGAATTACATTTCGGCCTTTGGGACCGAGTGTGACTTTTACCGCGTCGGCCAGGATGTTAACCCCAGCAAGCATGCGTCGACGGGCTGAGTCACCAAATTTCACGTCTTTAGCTGTCATAATCGTTTAATCCTTTTTTATCTCTAATTTCGTTTTATTGGCCTATTCAACTACGCCGAATACTTCACTCTCACTCATGATGAGCAATTCCTCACCATCGAGCTTTACAGTGCTTCCGGCATACTGGCCAAAGAGGATCTTGTCACCCACATTTAGGTCGACGCCCTGAATGCTGCCGTTATCCAGCTTCTTTCCAGGACCAACCGCAATGACTTCACCCTGCGATGGTTTTTCGGCAGCAGAATCAGGGATTACAATACCCCCTGCTGACTTGGTTTCTTCTTCCGTGCGTCGAACAACGACACGGTCTTGTAAAGGACGAATACTCATTCGTTTCTCCTGATTTTTCTTAACCGGTGGGTCCAATACTACCCAGTGGCTTGAATGACAAAACAACGCTAGTCTTCGCTAAGGCCTTTAAAAACAGCTACTTTTACGAAAAATTAGCACTCTCCATAAGGGAGTGCTAATAATAGGGATAGAATTAGCAGAGTCAAGGTGAGACTGCTAAAAAAGACACAAAATAGCGCAAATTCGGGAAATGGCTAGTGACAGAAACACTGAAAGCATCCCAGGATAGAATCTGGCAGATCGTCCATCAAATCCCAGCTGGGAAAATTGCGACCTATGGGCAAATTGCGAAACTTGCGGGGATGCCCAGCCACGCGAGACTGGTCGGCAGGGTTATGTCCCGGTTACCGCCCGATACCCAGCTGCCCTGGCATCGCGTGGTCAACGCTCAGGGTAAAATTACCAACCCGGCTCGAAAACGCCAGCAGCAAAGGCTGGCAGAAGAAGGTGTCACCCTCATCAACGGCCGGGTCAGCCTTCGACTGTATGGCTGGGATTATTAAGGCGCTGATTGTTTAAGCGCTCTCTTGTCATCAGCCAGAGTACCAGCAAGATTGCTGGTACTCCCAGCGTTGCCGCCAGGACAAAAAACTCGAAATAGCCAAAACTGTCGACAACAATTCCTGAGAAGCCGGATATAAACTTGCCCGGTAACGTCATCAAGGAACTGAAAAGCGCATATTGGGTAGCTGTATAGGCCCTGTTAACCAGGCTGGACAAGTAGGCCACGAAAGCCGTTGCCGCAAAGCCGCCGGAAATGTTGTCGGCGGATATGACCAGTGCCAGGTATTCAATCCGGGGCTCCATTGTCGACAATTGTGCGAACAACAGATTGGTGACGGCAACAGCAACAGCGCCGATCAACAAGGGGCGCATAATGCCCCACTTGACCACAAGTGCCCCGCAGACGAATGAACCGGCAATACTCATAAAGAAACCAAAGAACTTGGCGATATTGGCGATTTCAATTTTTGAGTAGCCCATATCCAGGTAAAACGGGTTTGCCATGATGCCCATGACAATGTCACTGATTCGAAAGACAGAAATGAACAGCAGAATCACCAGTGCTGCGGCGCCATTTCGCTGAAAAAAATCTTGAAACGGTCCCACAATCGCAGATCGTTGCCAGGCAATCATTTCCTGGACAGACAGGCCAGGTTTGATAATCGGTCGATCACTTGTTCGTTCGGGCTCGCTCACCCATAGCACCGTTAACATGCCCACACTCATCAGCGCAGCCATCGCCATGTAGGCAATTTGCCAGTTGACGAACTCCGCGATATAGAAAGCACCGGCGCCCGCAACCAGCAGGGCCACCCGATAGCCGAATACATAGGTGGCGGACATGGCACCCTGAAACTCAGGGTCTACCGATTCAATTCTAAACGCATCAATCGCAACATCCTGAGTAGCCGAAGAAAAGGCAACGAGCAATGCACACAGGCTGAGCAGCAACAGGTTTTCGGGTCCAGAGATCGCCATCGCAACAAGCCCGACAGCAATACCCAGCTGACCCAGTAACATCCAACTGCGACGCTGACCCAATTTTTTAGTCAATACGGCGATAGGAACCGAATCAACAATGGGAGCCCACAACACCTTGATCGAGTAGGTAATGCCGACCCACGCAAAAAAGCCAATGGCCGTTCGACTCACATCTGACTCACGAAGCCAGGCGGTTAGTGTGGAGAAGACCAGCAAAAAGGGTAAGCCACCAGCGAAACCCAGAAATGCCATCGCTATCACCTTTGGATTGCGATAGATCAGTAGGGTGTCGGTCCAGCTAATGTCTGTCGACGGACTCAAATGTCAGGATCAATCGCGAAAATTGTTATATTGCAGCGGCACGTCCAGCTCAGCCTCTTTCAACAGTCCCATCACCTGTTGCAGATCGTCTCTTTTCTTGCCCGTAACCCGAACCTTGTCCCCCTGAATCGCGGCCTGCACTTTCATTTTCTTGTCCTTGATCATC
>Ga0208879_1001305_pt1 | contig 23734 bp, 29 predicted proteins | sample Knorr_S15_td_Bot_FD_185605 | JGI IMG/M metagenome (GOLD analysis project Ga0208879, IMG submission 185605) | Marine microbial communities from Southern Atlantic Ocean transect - Knorr_S15_td_Bottom_ad_5009_LV_A (SPAdes) (version 2) | ecosystem: Environmental > Aquatic > Marine > Oceanic | place...
AAATGAACAAATATTAAATAAAGTGATTGAACAAAATAAAAATATAAATATAAAATTAGATCAATTGTTAAATCAAGGAACTAATTGTATGGCTGTGGTAGAGATGCACAAAATTTATTTGGAAGACGTACGTCAAAGGTTAATAGCTCTCGATAAACCAAATTCTGATTATCGAGATTTCATAGATAATTTAGAGAGAATATTGAATAATTTAGAGAATAATTTACAAACATTATCTAATAAAGTGATATTTGTAGAAAAAAAAGATGGGGATAAAGATGGAGGTGTAGTAATATTGGTAAAAAATAAAGATGGGGATAAAGATGGAGGTGGAGTAATATTGGTAAAAGATAAAGATAAAGATGAAGATGAAGATAAAGTAATATTGGTAAAAGATAAGGATGAAGATAAAGTAATATTGGTAAAAGATAAGGATGAAGATAAAGTAATATTGGTAAAAGATAAAGATGGAGATAATGAATTAAAAGACTTAATTTTAACGGATTTCGATAGATTAAATTACTATAGTAATAAGGCATTTAATACAAGCCCGATGTTTGAAGAAGAAGATTGGAAGAACCCGTTTCAGGATAAAAGTATAACAGGTGGTAAGATAAGTTCAAGTGACCAGTTATATGAAGGGGTAATATTTACAAAAAATAATGTAAAGAAATTAAATATGAAAAAAGTAAAATATGAGAAAAATATCAATAAAGTAATAGATTCATTATTTATGGAGATAATGAATTAAAAGACTTAATTTTAACGGATTTCGATAGATTAAATTACTATAGTAATAAGGCATTTAATACTATAAAAAACATGATGATAAATATAAACAAATTGACAACAAAAGTACAAAAATATGAATATTAATGGATACTTATGTTAATATACCGAAGGATAGTCCACTAAAGATAGATGATTTTAAATTATTTTATGTTTTATCAAATAATAATACTTAATTAAAATGTTATGAACAATTAAAAACATTTGAATTATTTGCGAAGATGATAATTAATTTGACAGATACATAATAAATATAAAAACCATAATAAATATAAAAAATATAATAAATATAATAGTAATAAAGTATGGTTTTAAAAAAAGTGTTATTGGATGAACTTTATTGCAAATTAGTTTTTAGTATAGATTCAAAAAGAGTATTAGATGATAATAGAAATTATATTAAATGTTATTGTTGTCGTAATAATATAGTCAAACATATAATGTGTAAAGTAAAATACTCACCACATTATAAATATGTGAAGGGTAATAAAGGAGAGTATGAAAAGTATATGAAATCATCTGGTATTTATGCTGGTTATCGATTAGAGCATAATTTTAATACATATGATAATTTAATAAAAAAATTTGACGAAAGAAAGTTAGGTGTAATAAAAAGTATTTTACGTAGTGGTAAATATATAATAGTGGATGGTGTTCATCGTATTTCAATATTATTAGGTAATGGTAAGGAGAGTATAATGGTAGAAGTGATTAAATAAAGCGACTAATGATTAAGAAAATTATTGCGCATACTAATGCTTTAATACATATACCGATAATAGTGATATTTCCAGAATCGTAATCTACCATAAATGAAAGATATTTTCCTAAAATTGATGTAGTAAATGGTAAATGTAAAAGTGTAAATAATATTAATACAATAACGGTATTTTTAATATGATTAAGAGTGAATCCTAGGAATAAATTATTATTTTCATTATATTTAGTTATATTTGGTATAGGATAGTCTATATTAGTATTATTTTGTGGAAACATTATAGGTATATTTTGCATATTTTGCATATTTTGCATATTTTGCATATTGGGTATATTTTGCATATTGGGTATATTATATTGTCCCATAGTATTTTGAGAAGTTTGAATAGGTTCCATAAATGGAAGTTGTCCCATTTGTTCGTTAGTATATCCTCTTTCCGATTCTTGTTTGCTTAATTCAACTTCATCAAGAACTTGTTGAACAAGTTCATTATTTGAGTCCGGTAGGTCTGATATAGCAGTGGATTTAGACATTCTTTATATATTTTGAGTTCATAAATATGTATAGGTATTATAACGAACGAACGTATTTATGAGGATATAGGACAAATATATGGAATAGGTATGAAGGAGAAGCAAATTTTATTTTCATCTATATATATTTTTTTGCGAACAGAATTCGAATTTGGTCCTTTAAATTTATATTTTTGATTAAATAAGATATAAGTAGAAAAGAAGTAACTAATAAAGAGTCCAAGTATGATGGAAATTAAAGTATTAATCATTCTAATTATATAATAACTTAGAAAAAATAAAAAGTATTTAATAGTTATAAAGAAATAAATGAGTTTGATAAGTAATTTGATTTTATTAATGAAAACGGAATTTGGTAGTTTTTTAATTTCCATAATATGGGGTTTTGCTCTTGCTCTTCTTTTTAAAAGGAGTTGTAAAGATCGTAATTGTGTAGTGATAAAGGCGCCAAATGCGAAGGAAGTAGAGAATAATATTTATAAATTTGATTCTACTTGTTTTACTTTTAATACGAATGTATCAAAATGTAAAATTTAGAATTATTCATCAACTCCTAAATGGTTAAATTTTCTTAATGCTTCTTTTGAAGCTATTTGTTCAGCTTCTTTTTTAGAAGAAGCAACGCCAACACCAACAATATCTTGTTGTGTTATAATTTGTTTATTGGGTATTGTTTTATCATAAGATACTCTTGTAGCGTACATAGTAAAAGTTCTTTTATGAGATGGTCCAATCATATCGCCAGGTATATAAACGGGTGTTTCCCAACCTTGTTTTTGGAAAAAGCGTAATAATCTATCTTTAAAATTTACATCAATATATAGTAGTTTTGCGAAATCTGTAGTATTTTCCAAAACTCCTATTACAAAATTTTTAGTAATAACAAAACCAAGATCTTTATATAGTGCACAGATAAAAGATTCAAAAATATCTTCAAGTATTTTATCAGTGTTTCGACCATGTATATTTTCCATATGGTTTGATATTAGTATAAATTGAGAAATATCAATATATTTACTAAAATTTGCTAATGATTTTCTATCAACTAATCTGGTTTTTAGTTTTGTAAGAAAACCTTCATCTTTATCTGGATATCTATCATATAAATATTCACATATAATTTGTCCGATAATCGAATCGCCTAAAAATTCTAATCTTTCGTTAGAATTTTTTTGATATGGGACAATTTCATTCTTATTTTTGTTAAAAGTATAATTAGTTGATATAAAATTATTGGTATAAACGTATGATTTATGTGTTAATGCTCGTTGATATAATGAAATATTTTTAATTTCATCGTAAATTTCATGTGGAACAAGTATATTTCTAATATCATTTTTTGTTATAAATTTATTTCTGGTATTAATTTGAAAATTCATGGGATGTAAATGATATTTTTTTGAGGAATATTTTTTAGTTTGCATATTGTATGATATTTATAGTATATATTTATATATAAAAATATATTTATTTATAAAAAATCAATTTTATAAATGAATTATCTAATATTTTGATTATTATTGTATCTTAAATCAGAAACTTTGCTAGTTCTAGTAATATTTCGATAATAGAAATTTTCTAACATGTGTTTTAGAATTTTTTGTAATAAAAAACTAAGAATAAAGGATGCAACTAATGAATCAAAGAAAAAGAGTAGGAAATTACATAATATAAATATGCCAAATTTTGGAAATCCAATTTCGGCATAATTATTAAAGTAAGTATTTAATTTATATTTGTAATAGATATATATATCATGAATAATGATAATAATAGTGAGTGGGCATAATAATGTGATTACACTAAAAATATAATATTCTTGTGATTTTTCAAGATTTATTCCAAAAAGTTTATATAAATAAGTTCCATTAGAATCAATTAATTTATAAAATAAACTTAATAATATAAGAAAAATTTGTATAAGGATGAAAATAATAAATTTATTGTTTTCAAAAAAGCTGCAAAATGATACACAACATTTTTCAGTTAGAGATGTTGTATCAGATAGTTCGTATTCAAATAAACATTGATTACATCTTGTAAAATTATTTGAATTAACATCTTGTGATCTCCATTCTTGAAGACAAGTTCGGTGAACATATTTCATAGTTCCAGAACAATTACATGGAACTATGAAATCTTCTTCATTTTGTGATTCAAGGCAAAATCTACAGATTAATGTTTGATTTTCCTCATCATTTATTGGAGGAATAATTTCTTCAGAATTTGATTGATTATCAATATTTAAAGTATTATATAAGATATTTTTATTATTATTATTTAATGACATATTATACATTATAATTAAAATTATAGTTTCAATTAGAGTTTCAATTTTAATTAGTTTTGATTATAATAAAACATATTTTTAATTGAAATTTACAGTTATTGTTGCTACGTGTTTACTAATAGTTTTAGTGGCGGATACACATAATTGTCTACGTTTTCGCATTGGTTTTTCATCTTTTTTAATTAATTGTTCTTTATCTTTAAGATATTTGATTCTATTTTTTTTTGTGATTGAATTCATATCTTTTTCGATAATTTTTAAATTTTTTTTAATATATGTAAGTATATTATTTTTAATAACCCATCTGAAAAAATTTAGCTGTCCTACGGTTGTAGTTAAAGATAATTTTTTCTCGTTATCGTATTCAAATAAAATTCGTTCATCACGACGAAATGGATCAAATTGTTTTTTAGAAAATGATTTAAGTTGTGTTTTATAATTTAAATGAATATCAATTTGTTTTTTTGGTGAATTATCATTATTTATATAATATCTAACTGTATTTTTTTTACAATAATTGGTAACAAACCAATCAATAAGGCGTAATGATATTTCAGATTTACCTTTAATAATTGATAAAATAATATCAATATTTTTTTTAGTTGAGAAAAAATTTAATAATGATTGCATTAATAAGTCTTGTTTACAATTTCGTTTAGTAATTCTTTTAGGTTTTTTATTTATTATTTTAACATTCATTTTTTTATTATTAATATGCGATTTTTTTGATTGCATTTAATTATATGCATTATCCTATATTCTAAATTTTAATTACATTTAATCGTAATTTTTTAACGCATGTAATAAATAAAAATTATATATAAAGTAAATTATATATAAAATAAATTATATATAAAGTAAATTATAAAAATTCGAATAAATTATAAAAATTCGAATTAAAAATATACAGTAATTAGTATATGATTTTTATATATATTTTTCATTATAATAAGCATACAATATATATATAAATATATATAAGAATCTGCGTTCAATGATATTTATAAAAACATATAAATATATTATAAAATGCCTTCCCAAAAAGTATCTAAATCAAAAAAAACTAAATCTACGCGAGTTTCTACTCGTAAACCAAAAACAAAAAAAGTAGCACCAGTTGTAGAAGTAGCAGTTGTAGAAGCACCAGTTGTAGAAGCACCAGTTGTAGAAGCACCAGTTGTAGAAGCACCAGTTGTAGAAGCACCAGTTGTAGAAGCACCAGTTGTAGAAGCACCAGTTGTAGAAGCAGACATGAAAAAACAATTAGTAAAAACCGTTGCTAAATCACTTGCTGAAGACGAAGATCTTAAAATTGATATTGAATTTAATACTACTATTAATTCAATGAAAACCTTAATTACTGATGCAAGAGGTGTTCTCAGTTCATACAAATCTTTACACAAGCGAGTAAATAAAAGACTACGAGTATTAAACCGAAAACCAAAAGGAAAAAGAAAAGGAGGAAATCAAAAGACTAATCCAAGTGGATTTAACAAACCAACAGAAATTACAGATGCTCTTGCTACCTTTTTAGGAGTTAAACAAGGTTCTTTACTTCCAAGAACTGATGTCACTCGTAAAATTAATTCTTTTATTAAAGAACATGACCTTCAAGGTATGATGAAAGTTGATAAACATGGTATTGAAAAAAATGATAATCGTTATATTAATACTTCTCTTCCAAAATCGGATAAGAGATATAAATGGTCAAATACTCTCAACAACCTCTTAAAACCAACTGAAAATTTATCTTACTTTAACTTACAAACATTTTTATCTCCACATTTTTTAAAAGCAGTACCAAAAGCAGCACCAGCACCAGTATCAGCTTAAATTGTATAATTTTAAAGAATCATGAATAAAATTTAATAAAAATTTAATATTAAATAATATATATATATATGCGTTTTGTTTGGGACAAAAATTTGCATTGTAATTGAAATAAGATTATTGAATTACAATACAATATAATATCAAATATTATAATGAATAAATACGCATTTATCCTAGGATTGTCTGGGCAGGACGGATCTTTTTTAGCAGAACTTTTACTTGAAAAGGGGTATAAGGTTTATGGAATTATAAGAAGAGCATCAAATTTTAATACACAACGAATAGACCATATTTTTGATAAATTAGAATTATTTTATGGGGATATAACTGATCCTTGTAATATTCTATCAGTTTTAAACAAAATTAAAAATCAAATGGAAGATGATTCTATTTTAGAGATATATCATTTAGCGGCACAAAGTCATGTAAAAGTATCATTTGAACTTGCTGGATATTCTACTCAAGTAAATGCGTTAGGAACATTATATTTACTTGATGCGATAATGGCTAGTGATATGAAAGATAGAGTAAAGGTATATAATGCTGCAACATCGGAATTATATGGTAAGGTTCAAGAAATTCCTCAAACAGAAACTACCCCATTTTATCCTCGTTCACCATATGCTGTAGCAAAATTATATGCTTTTTGGATAATGAAAAATTATAGAGAATCGTATGGAATGTTTACTTGTTCGGGAATATTATTTAACCATGGTTCTATAAGACGAGGGGGTACATTCGTAACTCGTAAAATATCTTTAGGGATAAATAAAATTTTAAAAGGGGAAATAGAATATATAGAATTGGGTAATTTAAATGCTAAAAGGGATTGGTTTCATTCAAAAGATGCGGTAACGGCAATGTATTTAATGCTTCAACGAGATACTCCAGAAGATTATGTTATAGGTTCGGGCGAATGTCATTCGGTAAAAGAATTTGTAGAGGAGGCATTTAAGATAGTTAATATTAATATAAAGTGGAGAGGAGAAGGTCTAAATGAAGTAGGATATAATGAAGAAACTGGTAAAGTTTTAATAAAAGTAAATAAAAAGTATTATAGACCAGCAGAAGTAGATATACTATTGAGTGATCCAAGTAAAGCGATAAGAGAATTGGGATGGAAGCGACAATATAATTTTGCAGATTTGGTTAAAGAAATGGTAAAATTTGATTGTAATTTATAATAATTAAGAAAAACAAAAAAAAAATAGCAACTAATAATATAATGAATAGCTTGAATATAATTCAGATATTAATAGTTGCTATTTTTTTTTTAGTTTTCTTTAATATAAAAAGAGAAAAATTAACTTTTTATATGGAAAAATCTCCTTCTATGGAAACATTTATAGAAATCTCAAAAAAAATAATGAGTAAAACAGAAAGTGATGAAATTAAAAATCAACAATTAAAATATTGTAAATCATCAAAAGAAGCTATAAATGAACGTTTAAAAGATTTATTTACACAAATGGGTATTACTTATACTGATGAACCAAAAAAATGTAATTTTTATATACCATATTGGTATTCAGATGATGAATTATCGACATTTGTAAAAAAAAATTATAATCCAAATATGATATTGAATGTAATTCCGGGTGTTGATTATTTAAATCGTAAAAATAAATTATGGGAAATTTTAGTTAAAATTTTAGGAAGAAATATGGCAAGTGAAATAATGCCATCAAGTTATTCGCTTTTTAATAATGAATTTAAAATTTTTGAAAAAGAATTTAATAAAAATAATTCATATGTTTTAAAAACAGAAGAAGAGAATGCTCAAGGTATTTTTATATATAATGATTTAGAAAAAATTCAAAAAAAAATAATTGATGTAGATAAAACATTAAAATATCCAGTAACAATAATCCAAAAATTTATTAAGCCATTATTAATAAAGGAAAGAGCATTTAAAATACGTCTTTTTATGTTTATAAAATGTAAAGGAAATGAAAAATCTATTTATATACATAAACAAGGGGGGATATTTTATGCTAAGGACAAATTTGATATAAATAATTTAACATTTGGTTCAATTGTAGCTAATGCTTATTGGTTTAATAATACACCAATATCAGAAGTTAAAGATTTTTTATTAAAACATCCACGTAATTTAGTTCAATTCAAAAAATATTTAAAAGAACAAAAAATTAATTCCAAAATTCTATTTAATAGAATTAATATTTTATTAAAGAAAACATGTTCGGTATTAAAAAATCAAATATGTACAGATTCAAAAGTAAAAAATAGTATTAAATTAGGATTATTTGGTGTTGATATAATAATAGATGATAAATTTAAACCATGGTTAATTGAAATGAATGTATCTCCTTCTTCTCATGCTTTTGATAAACTAGGAGAATCTCAAAAAAAACAAGTATGGGTAGATAGTATGAAAATCGCTTTATTAAAACATCCATTAAATCATGAATTTATAAAGTTACAATAAATTTTCCAGTCCATTTTTTTTTTGTTAATCTTTCATCTTATTATCTGTATTATCATCGTCAGATACTTCATCTCCAAAAAATCCATAATCAGTCAAAATTTTAAAAAATGAATCATAGTCAATATACTTATCATAGTATGTTTCTAAATCATATTCAGAAATATTTTCATTAATTTCATTTTTGATAATTTCATGAAGCATCTTTTTACATATAGTAACAAGTTCTATAACACTATTGGATAATTTATTTTTATCTTTTGTATTAAATTCTGGAATCGTATATTCATTTTTTTTGCTTTCATTTTTAAATTTTTTAAAATCTTTAAATAAAGGTTTATAAATAAAAAAATATTTCATACGAGTTAATTCTTCATTAGTAATAGAATCTGTGATTTCAAATTTAGTAAAAGTTTCTAAAACTGTTTCTAAATAAGAAATTAATGTTTTAATAAAAATTAACATTTTAAGTAATTTAATTTAATTATATTAAAGTGCTAACTGTTTTTTGTATATTAACAAAAAACGAAATTATATCAAATAGTTTTTAGCTACTGGAATCAAAACTTGTCTTGACTTGTTTTTAGTAGATGTATACGCTTTGTTATAAAAATAATATAACAGTAATTAAAATCAATTTTTTAATTTGAATTTAATTCACGAATTTAGTAAATTTTTAAATAATTTACTAATGCGTATTTATAATAAATATAAATATAAATAGACATTATTATATATATAATAATGTCTAGAGTAGTTGATATTTCTAATATAGAAGAATTAGAAAAAATTGCTAAAAAATTTCCTTCTAATTTAATAATAATTGATTTTTTTGCATCTTGGTGTATGCCGTGTCAAACAATTAAACCAATTTTTGCGGAATTATCAAAACAACATGAAAATTGTATTTTTTTAAAAGTTAATGTAGATGAAGCAGAAGAACTTATGGAATTTTTTAGTCCAACTTCACTACCAACTTTTATTTTAATGAAAAATGGAAAAGCATTTTATAAATGGTCTGGTTCAGATGAAAATACTTTAAAACGTAATATTGAAAAATATATGAAATTTGATGTATCTAAATTGGAAGAAAATAATAGTAATAATCAGTCAAATAATTAAGATTTATATATATTGAAATAAATGAAAAAATTTTAATTATTTATTTATATATGTGTGTGTTTTATAATTAAAGATTATTACGTTTATTATAATATACAATGAGTTATATTCAAGCATTTAATAAACAATGTTTAAATTTTTTAGGAGAAATGGCGAAAACATATCCTGAAAATAAAGATATTTATCCTATTAAAAATCAATTTTTATTAATAACTAAAGCAAATGAAAAATGGGGTATTCAAAATTTTGTTGAAACTTGTTGGAAATATTATCCTAATGTTAAAGAAAATGATGAAAGTTTTTTTTTAAAACATGATTTATCTGGAACTATTTTAGATGATTTAAAATTAAAATTAATTTGGGAAGATGCAACTGATAATACAAAAAAACAAATTTGGTTATATATTAAAGTAATTTTCAAAATTACTGAAAAATATATTAATTCTAAATAATCTGCGTAAAGCTCGTTCTTTTTATTTGTATAGTAAAATATATATTTCATTATGGAAGGATTGAATACTTTTAAATCTTGTTATTGTGATTTTATTAATCAATTAGTATTATATGATGATAAAAATCAAACAATTAATAAATATATTAAACAAATTATTTCGTCAAATGATATAATTACTACAATACTTAATAATATGATTGATGAATTACCAACATATATTGATAAAATTAAAGAAAATGATTTTTCTATTTTTGAAGAAACTTCCGAAATTAAGTTTTTAAATGAAATCAACATTAAATCTATTTGGACGAAAATGCAAATTAAGGATAAAACACAAGTTTTCTCTCATATTAACTATTGTTTTACTATTGGTAAATTTGTTATGGGAAAAGCTACTCTTGATGATATTAGAGGATTATATAATATTAATGAATTATCAAATGTAATTGAAGAAAATGAAATTGAAGAAAATGAAATTGAAGATGCTGTAATTATTGATAATATTGAAAATAATAAAGGGCAAACTGAAGAACAAATTGATAAAAACCCAGAAGTTATGTCCAAAGAAGAAGAACATAAAATTATGCAAGATTTAAATGGAATTACAGATGAGTTAGAAACAATTGAAGAAAGTATTAGAAATACTCTTGGTGATGAAAATTTAGATAAAATGCAAAAACAAGTTCAAGATATATTTTCAAATATGTTATCCAATAAAACTAATGAAAATGAAAATGAAAATGAAAATGAAAATGAAAATGATAAAAATAATAAACAAGAACACCCGAAACAAAACGAAATAAATCAAGTATCTAAAGATATTATCTGCAAAGAAGAATCTCAAGCAAATACAACTGGGGAAAATCCATTAGCAGCATTATTTGGAAATAATGATAATGGGGAAAATCCATTAGCAGCATTATTTGGAAATAATGATAATGGAGAAAATCCATTAGCAGCATTATTTGGAAATAATGATAATGGGGAAAATCCATTAGCAGCATTATTTGGAAATAATGATAATGGGGAAAATCCATTAGCAGCATTATTTGGAAATAATGATAATGGAGAAAATCCATTAGCAGCATTATTTGGAAATAATGATAATGGAGAAAATCCATTAGCATCATTATTTGGAAATAATGATAATGGAGAAAATCCATTTGAAAATATGGCTAATGATATTAAATCTAAAATCGACAGTGGAGAAATTGATAAAGATGCATTAGATAATACTGGTGACCAAGTAATGAAAATGATTGGAAATTTAACAAATTCTATTGGACCTTTATTAAATAATATGATGAGTAATGGATTAGGTAATATGATGGGTGGAACAACTGGTGATAATAAAAATAATCCATTAGGTAGAGCTATGGGTGGAATAATGAATGCTATGAGTCAAAAAAATGGAGGAGAAAATCCATTATCAAATATTTTAAATTCTTTTGGTGGTGTTAAATTAAGTAACGATGAAAAAAGTGATATAAGAAAAGAAGAAAGATTAGATAGAAATAGAAAAGAAGCACAAAAAAAGTATAAAAAAGAATTAAGAAAAAAGTTGAGAAATAGACGAAAACAACAAAAAAAACAAAGATAAAAACAAAGATAAAACAAAGATAAAAAAATATATATAATAATAAATATATAAGATGTCCGAAGAAATTATCAATACATGTCAATCACCGACTAAATATTTCGGTAATACTAATAAAAATAATAGAAATATCAGTCGTTTTTTCATTATTCTATTAACTTGTATATTGCCGATTTTATTTATATTATATGCGATTCGTAATGTTTTAAATTTACAAGTTGTTCATTATATATTACTTTTTGCAATAGTATCTTTATCTATTATAACTTTATGTTCAGTTGAAGGTATTGCGATTGATAATTCATATATTATCAATCCAAATTAAAAAAAACTGTAATTGTGTAAATTGAATTCTAAATTATCTTTAATTGGTATTGAATTAAGTACTACTATAATTGTTTATGTTATAGATTTTATTATTTCTAAATTTTTGTAGCAAAACGTATACCAAAGAAAAAATAAGTAAAATTAATTATTATTACAATTTTGATTATAATTTATCAAAATTATAATAATTATACGATAGATTTTGGAGCAATATAAAATTTTATCATACCCGATAAATTATCTATTTTATATTCTAATAAAATCGGTGCGTCTGTTTTTAAAAATATTGAAACTTTTGAACTAAATGCACTTGATTTAGCATATTTTGTTAAATAATCAATGGAATAAGATGATGTAATATTTTTTGTTAATTTTAGTTTTGTATATTCATTTTTTGTCATTCTTATTAAAGCGTCACTATCAATACCACTGGATTTAAAATCAATATGATTTTCTTCTTTATTAACATTTATACATAAATAATCTCCAATATATGCTAAATTTTTTAAAATATTTTGTAATACAGATGACATAGTTTTTATACGACAATGATAATCGGATTTTGGAATATTTATGTCATGTGTTTCATGTTCTATTAAATTTAAATTAAATTTTTGATATGTATTTGTATCTAAATTTTGAAATATCCAAGTAATTTTATTACTACCATCTTCATGTGATATAGTAATTTGTTCTCCATTATTCAAACATTTTAAAATATTACATAAACTTTTCATACTAACCGCAAAATGTAAATCTTCTTCTCGTTTTTTATTGATTATGAATTTATGAAAGTCCTCTTTCTTTAATAACATTTGAATAAAACTAACATGACTCGAATCTAACGATTCTAATGAAATACCATCTTCATTTATTATGAAAATACCAATATCTAAAACTTCTTTCAATAAATCCATTATTTTTTTAAAAATATTCCCATCTTTAATACAAATAATGGTATTTCCATCAAATTTATTATCAGATTCTTCATCTGAATATTCTTCATCTGAATATTCTTCATCTGAATATTCTTCATCTGAATATTCTTTATCTTGTTCCTCATGGTCTGTACCTTCTTCTTCGTTAGAAACCGATTCTAATAAATTTTTGTTTTCTTTTTTAATAACTTTTTTTAAATTTGACATATTAAAGCGAAATTATCTTTGGTTAATTATATTTTATATAAATTATATAAAATCAATTTTTTAAACTATAAGTTATTTATACATAAAATATATTGTATAAATTATATAAAATGAGTTGTTTCCCATGTACTACTATTATACCAATATTTGGTATAATAATTATTATTGTTCTTTTTTTTTTCCAAAAAAAAACAGAAAAATACAATAATGAACCATTTCCAGCTGAAAATTGTAAAAGTTTAAAAAAAAAAAATAATATAGATTGTAAATGCGTTCGGAAATATAATAGTCGAAATCAATGTACTACAAAAATAAATTGTATAGAATCAACATCTAATATAGATGGAGGATATAATGGAGGTTATGCACTTTTTAATCCACCAATTAAATTTACAAATTGGATTAAAGAAAAAACTACTAATGAATATTTAGATACTAAAACAATACATACTAATATACCAAAAGATTGCTTATATCGTAATAGTATATTTAATTACGGTTGCATTGGAAAAACAAATATTGCAGAAATAAAATCCAAGGAAATTATTTTATCACCAGATGTTCCAAAAGAAAATGTTGTTCAATCGAATTATTATACTTGTAAAATGAATTGAATTTATTTTAAATGTGAAATAAATTTAAATATAAAATAATAAAATATTATATTAATTTTATCACCATTATATTATAAGATTATATAACATAACATAATGGTAATATTTTTAACTTATGATTTAACTTGTGGTTTTAAAAATATTTTTAAAAAATATTTTTAAACTTTTAATAGCATTAATTAACATATTATTTATAAAAATTAAATAACTAACAAAAAATCCTGACAATAATGCTGTAAAATACATTTGTTTTGTGTAATTACATCTTTGTCCGAATTTATTATGTGTCCATATACTATTTCCAATATTAAGTAAACAGAATTGTCCAATAGAACAATGACATATAATAGTTAAAAATACAACTAAGAATAATAATAATAATGTATATGTATTTACTTGTTTTGTTAAAATTATTAAACCAATACATATAACTACTATTATTGTAAATATAATGGATATTATTTTGCCAAAATAATTTGGATTTGTTTTTAAATTTGGTATTTTTGCTAATATTTTCGTCTTTTGTAAATCTTTTATTATAGTATCAATTTTAGGTGATAGAATATTTTCTTTTAATGTAGTATTTAATTTTGATAATATATATTTTTTTTTTATTGGTGATATTTCAGTAGAATAAATTTGTTTACGTAAAGATGAATCTAATATAGATTCATCTAACGTATTTTGATACAATTTTTGTTCTTTATCTAAAATTTCTGTTGAAGATATATTTTTAAAAGTTTCAAATTGTTTATATTTCATGTATATCTTTTCTTATACATAATAGAGATATTTTTATTGCACTTATTTTTTTATATCAACTTTTGATATTGGTAGTGTCCCAAATAATAAATTTTTTATAAAAACTCCAAATGAAGGGTCTTTATATGGATTTTTATTATGAGTATATTTTCTCCATAAAGCATTATCAATTCTTATATTTGATTCGGTATTATTCAATGTTTTATCTGTATGAAGACTTTGAATAACATCCTCTCTATTATTTTTTATATTAATTGCTTCTTTCATCATATCAGTATATACACCTCTATTATCGTGTAATATATTAATTGTTTCTTTTTCTGTATTTAATGTTTGTTGCATCATTTTAGTATATAAATCTCTATTTTCTTGTAACATTAATAAAATTTGTTTATTAATGTTTAATGATTCTTCTGTCATTTTTTCTAAATTACTAATTCTTTTATTTAATTTTACTTGTTCCTCTATAATTTTATCAACTTTATTAGATAAAATTTGATCCATTAATTCCCAGTCCTGAAAATTTCTATTCATTTTATTCATATGAGTAGACATATATTATAATAATATAGATATTTAATTTTTATTAAATATACTTATTATTTATTTCTATGTATTTTATATCGTAAATTATTTAAATAATTTTCCTCCATATTTAATAAAATATTATTTTCTAATGATTTTGTTTTATTCCATATTTTTATAATAGCAACATTTGTACGAGGACTTAGCGATATTCCATTTATATCTTCTTTATACTTATCATTTAATGTTATTATTTCACCTATCAGTTTGATTGACATTGCAATCCAATGTTTATTTATTTGCTCTTTTTCAATTATATATGACCAAGTTCCACCATTGCGATTTTTTGCATCTTCCCATAAAGGAAATACTCCCTCCCTCATAAGAAAAAACATATTTGTAGAATAATCGGGTATTACTTTATAAAATTTCCAAAATCCTTCGATTGTATTAAACGAATAAATTCGTTTATAACTTTCTTTTAGCCAATTTTTATCATAAATTTTATGAATCCAAATTACCCAAGTATTATTCAAAGAATGTTCCAATTCATTTTTTATCTCATTTTTTTGTTCCATTTCTATGTTTATTTGGTATTAAAATTATAATCTTATTAAATAATATTATTACAATATGCTTTCTTATAGATATAAAAAATCAATTTTAAGTTTTCTTACTTCATATATATATACACCAAGTGTATCAATATATAATTATATTTTTTCCTTTTATAATTATAATAATTCCGAAGAAAAAATAAAGGTAGATATTGATTCTAAAACAATAGAATTATCTTTTTCTTTTAAAGAATATGATTATAAAATAAAAACTAATCTTGTAAATAATAATCTTAAAGAAATATATGAAAAAATTCAATCTGATTTTAAAAATTATTCCTATAATGAAAAAACTTATTTATCGGCAGTTATTAATAATGAATATGATATTACTGATTTAATAAATCAATATTGTGGACCATTTGGTGATTTTTATCAAAAATATGGTTTAGATATGAAAGTAAGTTTTATTATACCAGACAATTTAAAAAAAAATTTTATTTCATTAAAATTAATTGATAATGAAGCTGAACTATATGAATTTACAGACATTAATAGTATATTAAAAACTAGCTATAATTTATATTGGTTTAATAATTTTAATAAGTATGAACAGAACAAAATTATTATGAAATGTCCTTATATTTAAAAAAAAGTTTATATTTATATTATTACAACAAAGACTATAATTGAATTATAATTCCATCTTATCATTAACTTATTAAAATTTTTTATAATTATAAATTATGTAGTTTATAATTAAAGATAATTACACAATAATAATTATTCAATGGCATCTTCTCTAAATAATGATAATGTGTGGGTTACTGTAATTGATAAAAAAAAAGAAAGATCAAAAAAAAGAGAGGAAAAAAAAGAATTAAAAAAACAATTCAATAAATATAAAAAATATCAATCTGCAAATAGTAATTATAAACCTAGAGATAATTCACAAAACGAATACAGAAACGGATATAGAAACCAACAAGATAATTCACGAAACGAATACAGAAACGGATATAGAAATCAACAAGATAATTCACGAAACGAATACAGAAATCAACAAGATAATCCACGAAACGAATACAGAAACGGATATAGAAATCAACAAGATAATTCACGAAACGAATACAGAAATCAACAAGATAATTCACGAAACGAATATAGAAACCAACAAGATAATTCACGAAACGGATACAGAAACGAATCCAGAAACGGATACAGAAACGAATACAGAAATGGATACAGAAATCAGCGAGAACAGCAAGAACCGCAAGAACCGCAAGAACAGCAAGAACAGCAAGAACAGCAAGAACAGCAAGAACAGCAAGAACCGCAAGAACAGCAAGAACCGCAAGAACAGCAAGAACCGCAAGAACAGCAAGAACAGCAAGAACAGCAAGAACAGCAAGAACAGCAAGAACAGCAAGAACAGCAAGAACAGCGAGAACAATCACAATTTAATTTGGCACAAAAATTAAAAGATTTAAATATAACACAAGATGGTAAAGCAAGATCGAAAGCAATTATTCTAGATAATTGTTATTCGGCATTATTAGATGATTCCGAAGATTCTGAATAATAAACAATTTTTTAACAAAAAATACTAATATTTTAATTACTAATATTATAATTAATAATATTAGTAATCAAATGAATATCTAATATATTAGATTTTATTATTTGATAACCATTGTATTTGTGGGAAACGATATATTTGCTTATTACTTGGATTATAATAAGGACGATATTTAATTGTAGGTGATGGTAATTCTCTCCAATTATCGTTTGTATGAGAATATTTAGCTTTTCCAATTGGTTGATATTTAAATTTTTTTGTTATTTTAAATAAAAAAATTAAAATTATAAATATTCCAATAAATAATAATAATTTTTTAACATTTAAATTTGGAATAAGATGAACTAGGCTTAACATTTGTTATTTTACAATATATTATTTACATAGTTTGAATAATAATTAATTGCATTTTTTTTAAAATATATGTATATATTTTTTCTTTATTATAAATTAATTTACTAAAAAAAAATTCTTCATTAAAATTTAATGGAACTTTTAAAACAATTAATTTAGATATATTTTGTAAAGAATTACAAATCTCCCACATAGGGATACATGATAAGTATAAATTTATTTTCTTTTTTAATTTATAATTTTTACCACCCCAAGGTGGATCGATATATATAACATCTTGTTTTAAATTATCTACAATTTCAAGTGAATTTCCTTCATAAACTGTAATATTTGTACGAGCATAAACATCAATATTATGTTGTAAAAATTTACATCTTTTACTTGATAGTTCAATTGAATTAATATGATTAAAAACGAATGAGAATCTTATAGTATCTCCCCCGATACATGCAGTCATATCTGTAATTATACTTTTTTTTGGAACAAAATTTAAAATTAATTGAATAATTCTTTTTGACTCTTCTAATGGTGTCATACTATAGACTGCAACATTATCCATTTTCAATTGTCGTAAAAAATTTTCGGTACCGTCAAATAAATATTGTAAATTTTCAATAGGTAGTGATTGAATAATATTTTTCATGATAATTACTTTAAAAAAATGTATTTATTAACATGTAATTTAGATTATTTATGTATTGTTATTTCACTTTTATTAAATATTTTTTTTATTTATATAGTTATAAAGAAAACGATTTTCATCAATTTAATTTTAATATAGTAATTATTTTATCTAATATTTTTGTAGTTTTAGCCGACTTTTTTTTATATTTAGTATTATTAATATATTTAAAAAATATATATTTTTAATTTTAAAAAATATATATTTTTAATTTTAAGTAAATTATTATATAAAATCTGAGAACGGATATTTAAATTTTCAAAAGTGTAAAATTTAAATAATCGTTAAATATTTAAAAAATATATATTTTTAATTTTAAGTAAATTATTATATAAAATCTGAGAACGGATATTTAAATTTTCAAAAGTGTAAAATTTAAATAATCGTTAAATATTTAAAAAATTAATATTGTATATAAATTAAATGAGTAGTGGTTTAGATTTAGAATTAAAAAAATTTGATCTTCGTTTAATAAATGATGATGCGGTAATTGCAGCAATTGGGAGAAGAAGAACTGGTAAATCGGTTGTTGTAAAAGATATTTTATATCATAAAAGACATATTCCATTTGGTACAGTAATTTCAGGAACAGAAGCAGCGAATGAATATTATGCTGATTTTATTCCAAAAACTTATATATTTCATGAATATGATAAAAAAATAATAAATAATGTTTTAAAAAGGCAAGTTAATCTTATGAGGAAAATCAAATCAAATGATAAACGATATAAAAATGTTGATCCAAGATTATTTTTGGTATTGGATGACTGTTTATTCGATGATTCTTGGACGCGTGATAAATGTATAAGAAGTGTTTTTATGAATGGTCGCCATTATAAGATATTATATTTTATAACTATGCAATATCCATTAGGGATTCCACCAGCTCTTCGAACTAATATTGATTTTACGTTTATTATGCGTGAACCATATTATTCAAATCGTAAAAAAATTTATGAACAATATGCTGGTTGTTTTCCAAATTTTCAAATATTTTGTGATGTCATGAATTCATTACAACAATTTGAATGCTTAGTCATTAGTAATAATGCGGAATCGAATAGGTTAGAGGATCAAGTTTTTTGGTTTAAAGCAACTATGCGAGATAAATTTAAATGTGGAAGTAAACAATTTTGGCAATATCATGAAGATAATTATGATAGTGATGAAAATAGAAAAAATTTTGATATAGAAAAAGTGAGTTCTACAAGAAGATATGGTAGTATTAATATTAGTAAAGTTGATATATAAATTAACAATATAATTCTTCAATAATTTTTTTATTTTTGTTCATTATAATAGTTCTTTTTATTTTTAAAGTTGGTGTAAGTTCATCTGATTGAACCGAAAAATCATCTAATAAAATTTTAAATTTTTTTACTGTTTGAGCATTTGATATAGCCTTTGTATTTGCTTTTTTAATACCATATTCTATGATTTTATTTAAAATATTACAATTTTGAGCTTCTTCTGTATTTTTAATAGTACTTCCTTGTTTTTCCAAAAATTTACAAACACTATTTTCTAAATTTCGAGTAGGAATTTCATCATCCGAAATTACACATTTTAATGTAATCAAACAAGTTAAGTATTTTTGAGCATCACCGATTACAACAATATTTGAAATAATATCAGATAATTCTTTTTTTATATTATTTTCAATTAAAACTGGGGCAATATTTTCACCACCGCGTGTTATTAAAATTTCTTTTATACGACCGGTTATTGTTAAAAATCCATCTTTATCTATATAACCAATATCACCAGTATGATAATAACCATTAACATCAATTACTTGTGATGTTTTTTCTCTTTTGTTAATATATCCCATAAAAATATGTCTTCCTTGACATATTATTTCTCCATTATTTTCCTCATCAGGAGAAAATAATTCCATTTCTTCACCTGTGAATTTATAACCACAACAAACTCGTTTTTGAGTATAACCTGGAATTTTGACATATAATTTGAAATTTGTTGGTATATTAAAAGAAATTGGACCACAACATTCAGAAGCACCATATAAATTCATAATTTGAATATCTAAACTAGAAAAATAATCTAATACAGCAGTTGATATTGGAGCAGCACCAGTCAAAAATAGATTACATTTATCTAAACCAAGACCTTTTTTAATTTTACTAAATACGATTGTATCAGCTAAATAATATATATATGGTAAATCTTGTTTTAATTGTTTTCGTTCTGTAGCTAATAAACCTATCCTTTTTGCTTTACTTCCAACCATTTTTTTTAAACAACCATTTTTTTTACCTAATAATTGCATTTTTTCAGCAAATTTTTCCCACACACGAGGGACACCAAAAAATAATGTAGGTCTTACAGAACATAAAGTATCTTTTAATGAACCTTTTAATGCGTCTGGTTGTGCAAATGTTGCTTGGGAACCTGTAAATAATGGATTATAAAAATCCAAACACTGTGCGGCTATATGGCTCAAAGGTAAATAACTAACTATCCTTTCTTTATTTGTTAATTTTAAATCACGAACTAGTGTTTGGGAAACCCATGAAATATTATCATGACTAATCATTACCCCTTTGGGGAAACCAGTTGTACCACTTGTATAAATTAAAGAATGACATCTCCATGGTGTTTGAGATGAAATTCGTTTATCCAAAATTGACTCAAAATTTTTATTGCCCTCTTTTTTTAAAAAAGACCACCAAGAATAAACAGGAATTGTAGAATTTACCCAATATGGATCTAATTTATCAAAATCTGACCAAACAATAAAAGCTTTTACTTGACCAACCAAATCATCTATATAATTTCTGTATTTATCCAACTGTTTCTCATTTTCTACTATAATAATTTGAGCATTACAATCATCTATCATATATTTGCAAGTTTCTGGTAAATTTGAAGTATAAACACCAGAAGATATACCGCCAGCAAAGATTGAAGCAAAATGTGAAACAACCCATTCATATGAATTAAAACCTTGAATCATTACACTTGAATATTCTTCTAAACCAATTGATAATAAAGCACAGGCAAATTTTTTAACATCGATATAAAAATTAGACCATGTTTTTGTAATAGATTTATCTCCAATAGTATAATTATAAGCAGGTAAATGACCATATTTACTTACTGTATCAGATAACGCATCAAAAAGTGTTATTGGGAGTATAGCATCTGTAACTTTTCTTCTAATTTCTACTCTAGGATTTGATGTCCAAACTTTATCTTCACCTATTAATAATTTTTCATAAAGACTTTCTGGAAAACTTTCTGAAAGACTTTCTGGTTCTTGAAGACTTTCTGGTTCTTGAAGACTTTCTTCTACACATTCAACCATACATTCACTTATATCATTAATACAATTTTCAATAACTTTTTCATCATTAGATGAAAAATTTGATGTTAAATTTTTTTCGTTTTTATCCATTATAATTAGATATATATTAATATCTTTAATATCTTTAATTAATTTTATTTAAATTTTACTATATATAGTTTCTAATAAATAATGTTTGTTATAAATTTGAAATAAAGATATTTATAGTAATATATATATTATAAAAATGAATAAAATGAATCCTATTATCGATAATTTAAAAACTGGGGATATATTATTATATAGTGCTCAATTGTCTTGGAATCCAATGAGCTGGTTTGGAAAACTGATTGAATATGTTACAAAAAAACCGTATTCTCATGTAGGAATAGTATTAAAAGATCCAACTTGGATTAAACCTGATATGAAGGGATTATATCTTTGGGAATCATCATATTCAGGAGTTCCTGACCCTCAAGATCATAAAAAAAAACTTGGTGTAGAAATCACACCAATTGCTGATGCGATAAATCAATGTCATGAACGAATTTATGTCCGTCAATTAGTTGATAACGAAAAGAAATTAACAATTCCAGTTTTACAAAAAATCCATAAAATAGTATATAATAAACCTTATGATTTTAATCCAATTGATTGGTTAGCAGCTTATTTAAGAAAAGATTTAGTAAAAAGAAAAGAATCACGATTTTTTTGTTCTGCTTTAGTTGCTTGTATATATGCTGAGGCAGGTATAATTGATTCCAATACAAATTGGACAATAATTCGTCCATCTGATTTTGATTTGGGAGATACTAATTTGACATGGGTTGGAGAATCCCATCTTGAAGGTTTATTTAGAATAGTATAAATTATGTTAAAATTATTATTTAATATAAAATATTATTTATATGTAATTTTATTTATAATAAAATTACATATAAATAAATATTTAATCATGATTCTACTATTTTCAACTCAAAACTTTAAGTTTAAGTTTATCGATATAAAATTTAATATATATAAATATTAAATATGTTTATATCAATTTTAATACCATTATATAATGGAATTGAATTTTTAATTGAATCGGTTGATAGTGTTAAAAAACAAACATATCCGCATTGGGAAATAATAATTGGTATTAATGGACATAAAAAAAATTCAAATATATATAAACAAGCAACAGATTTAGAAAATAAACAAATCAAAGTTATAGAATATCTAAATGCTAAAGGAAAACCACAAACACTTAATAAAATGATAAATGATTGTTCTTATGATTTAATATGTATATTAGATGTTGATGATAAATGGCTTCCAACAAAATTAGAAGAGCAAATTAAAGTAAAAAAAGATTATGATATTGTCGGAACTTTATGTCAATATTTTGGTTCTAAAAACTGTATTCCTAGAATACCAAAAAGAAATATACATAAAAAGCAATTTTTTAAAAGTAATCCAATTATAAATTCATCTTGTATGATTAATAAAAAAGATGCTATATGGAATGATGAAATTTTGGAAGATTATGATATGTGGCTAAGATTAAATTATGAGAGGAAAACATTTTATAATATACCATTAGTTTTAACATTACATAGAATACATGATAAAAGTTATTTCAATAATACAAATAATAAACATGTTGAAAAATTAATATTAAAATGGAAGCAAATCTATTAACAATTAATTATTAATATGTATGAATTCTAAAAATATTTTCTATTTAATAATTAAATGGTAGATCAACTTACAACATATTATACTCCAGCTGCAATTGAACGTCTAGAAATAAACTTTCAAAATAAAATTAAACAACTTAAAAATAATAATGAAATAAAAAAACAAAAAATTTTAACAAATATTAAAAATGGATTTAATAAAGAATTTGAAAATGATGATAAAGCTTTAATAAATACATTTAAACAACATTTAAAAGAAAATTCTGAAATTATTGATATAGCTATAAATAAAAAATTAGAAGAATATGATATAAAAACAAAAAATTTAGTTACAGATATATTAACTGATGAAGAACTAATTTCAGATATTAATCCTGATAATTGTCAGAATATTGATGATTATGATAAAAAAACACGTGAT
>Ga0208879_1001308_pt1 | contig 23685 bp, 23 predicted proteins | sample Knorr_S15_td_Bot_FD_185605 | JGI IMG/M metagenome (GOLD analysis project Ga0208879, IMG submission 185605) | Marine microbial communities from Southern Atlantic Ocean transect - Knorr_S15_td_Bottom_ad_5009_LV_A (SPAdes) (version 2) | ecosystem: Environmental > Aquatic > Marine > Oceanic | place...
TTTCTTTATGCAAAGATTTTGTGGGAGATGAAAAATTTATTGTATTTCTAGGTGATAATATTTTAAAAGATAATATTTCGAATTACATACAAGAATTTGAAAAAAGTACTGCTGAAGCATCTATTGTTCTTTGCGAAGTTAATAACCCTAGTCGTTTTGGAATTGCAGATGTCAAAGATGGAAAAATTATTAAAATTGTTGAAAAACCCAAAAATCCTACAAGTAATCTGGCTGTAATAGGAGTCTATCTACTAAATCCATCTATTTTTCGAATTATAAAAAATCTAAAACCCTCATGGCGAAATGAGTTAGAAATAACAGATGCATTACAAATGCTCTTAGATGAAAATGCTAAAATTATCTACAATACTGTTTCAGAAAATTGGAAAGATACTGGAACTCCTGAAGATATAATTCAAGCAAATAAAATTATCTTAAAAGATTTAGATCCTTATTTTAAAGGTAAAAAAGAATCTACAGTATCTTTAGAAGGTAATGTCTCTGTTGGAAATGGTACTTTGATTAAGGATAGAGTAAAAATAAGAGGTCCAGTAATAATTGGAAATAACTGCAAAATATATGGAGATGCAATAATTGGACCAAATACAAGCATTGGAAATGAATGCATAATTTCAGGAGGAGAAATTAAAGATTCTATTATAATGAACAATTGTGAAATTGAAAAAAATGTTAATCTAAAAAATAGCATTATTTCATCAAATTCAAGCATAAAACAAAATAATACTCAAAATGAGCAAATTTTTCTTTTAGGAGAAGGAACAAAAGTGTTATTTTAGTTATTTTTGATTGATGTATTTTTTAATATGAAAGAATAGTGGACTTGAGAAGATATGAATAATGACCAGAAAAAACCACTCGTTAGTATTATTATACTCAACTATAATGCTGGAAGTCTACTTCTTGATTGTATCAACTCCATTTTAAAAACAAACTATCAAAATTATGAAATTATTATTGTTGATAATGAATCCAACGATCATAGTCACACAAAATGTAAAGAAAAGTTCCCTGATATTCAGTTAATAGAAAATACCAAAAATTTAGGATATTGTGAGGGAAACAATGTAGGTATTAGAAAAGCTAAAGGAGATTATATTATTGTTTTAAATCCTGATACGATAGTTGATCCCATGTGGCTAGATCATCTTTTATCAGCTTATGAGAAATGTGGTGCTGGACTTTACCAACCCAAAATACTCTCTTTACATGAAAAAAATATTTTACAAAGTACAGGAAACATGATTCATATTTTTGGATTTGGTTTCTCACGAGATAAAGGTGTTCAAGATTATCATCAAACAAATATAGAAGAAATTGGATATGCATCTGGAACTTGTCTTTTCACTTCTGCATCAATTTTTGAACAACTAAACCTATTTGATCCATTTATTTTCCTTTATCATGATGATTTAGATCTTGGTTGGAGAGCAAAACAAAAAGGTTTAAAATCATATTTTGTTCCTGAATCAATAATTTATCATTATGAAAGTTATTCATTAAAATGGAGTCAAAAAAAATTTTTTTGGTTAGAACGAAATCGTCGATATTGTTTAAAGACTCACTATTCAAAGGAAACTTTTAAAAAAATTCGTTTTTATCTTTTTTTGAATGAACTTTTAGTTTGGATATTCTATATTTCAAAAGGTTATTTTTTTGCCAAATTAAAAGCTGAGATAAATTTAATGAAAAACAAAGATCATATCATAAAAAAATATGCTGATATTGAATCTGATAAAATCATTTCTGACATAGATATAATAATGTCATTTCCTGATAAAATTATGGTACCAAAAAATGTTTCAGAAGGTATTATGAGTCGAACTTTTATTAAGATTATAGAAAAATTAAGTTTTAAAGCAAAGATGAAACTACATTAGAAAGGAATGAACATGCAAGATTCTTGAATTTTCTAAATCTATAAAATCTACTGTTACGTAACTTATTTTATTATATATAAATAGAAATTTAATTAAGATTTTTATTTAGTTATATTAATTCAAAGTAAATTGTATTCTAAATTAAAAATTAGTTACATATTTTCTTCTATGAAATCTCAGAATTTAATAATCTTTTTTGGCATAGCATTCTTTGCTATTCAATCATTAATCTTCACAACATTATACAATCTGAATATGCCATATACTGTTGATTGGTGGGGGGTTAACTATCTATTAGATTATGTTACAATAGGGGTATTTCCATTTGAGGAACTTTTAAGACCAATAAATGATCACGTTATAATTTTTCCAAGATTACTTGTACTTCCATATCTACTTTTGAGTTCATTTGATTTTGGAAATTTGCTTTATATTCAATGGGGAATTATGTCTTTATCGCTATTTACTACTTATTTGATAATACGAAGATCTGAATCAAGACTTTATTGGGTTTTAATTCCAATATCTGCCTTCATTTTTAGTCCATTAGCAAACAGTAACTATTGGGCATTTATCATGTTAATTTGGTTTTTGCCATCATTGGGAATTTTTTCAGTAATTTGGTTATTAACAAAGTCAACAATAAATTTGAAAATTCTCCTAGCAGCAATATCTATTGCCATTATGGCTACTTTTTCATCTATTATTGGAGTTTTAGCATGGCTGCCAGGACTTGTAAGTTTAATTCATTTTAATTATGTTGAAAAAAAATGGACAGATAAAAAATGGCTTATAATTTGGATTTTGAGTTTAACTATAACAGGTTTGGTGTATTATTCATCCACCCCTTTAACTAGTAAAAATATAGACCCATTTTCAATATTTTCAATAGAAGGGTATAGCTTTATTGCAACTTTTGTTGCAGTACCGTTTAAACTAAAATATGATTTTTTGATGATTAGCGTTGGAACTATATCCATTATTCTATCTGGATTCTGTGTTTATTATTTTACAATTTTCAAAAAGAAAATTAAAATAGCTTTACCCTGGATGCTTTTTCTTCTAACTGGAATTGTTGGAGCAATTATGATTAGAATGGGAAGAGTATCTGATTATCATACAGGAAATCTTCCAAATTATATTCCCATTGGCGAACTTTTCCAAATAGGACTTTTAGTTATGATATCTTTAATCATTTTAGATATTAAAAAGAACTATAAAGGAAAATATAAAAAAATTATTTTGGTGTTTTTTTGGACTGTAATTATTACTCAAATGATTCTATTAATTCCATCTTATTATAATGGGTGGTGGAGAGGTGATTATTATTTTGAAGAAAAATCTGACATTTTAGACTGTTATTCATTATACCATGGTCAAAATTGCACCAAACAATTTTCCAGAGGTTTTGAATATGATAGTCCACAAGATAAATCATCTGCGTTAATGACATTTGGAATGTTAAATTATTGGTTAGAAAATAATTTAAGCTTTTTTGGTGAAAATAACTTTAATCAGCAACATATTGATGGTTTGAAAAAATTTGAAGAAATTTGGATTGATAAAAGAAATATTCTTTTAGGTGTTGGTGAAATTGAAACAATTAACAATATTGATGTAACAAATTCTATTAAATTCAATTTGGATACTCCTACAATTGTTATTACAGGTTGGTTTCTTGATCATAACGGACAACAACTAGATATAATTTATCTAATGGTTGACGAAAAACCTCTTTTACAGTATGATGATTTTCAACATATGTCTGATTTAACAAATAATCTAGAAATTAATAATGATTTAAAACCTAATTGGGAGATTTCTTTTCTATCTGGATATTTTCCAGAAGGGTGTCATGATATTACCATTGCTGGATTAAGTAATGGTAAAAAAATTATACTAGATCAAGAAATTCAGTTATGTAAGATTTCTTAATCATTACTTTTATCCAAAAAATTCATTGTTTACAATATTTATTTGATATTTTTTTACAATAAAATATCATTAAATCTAAAATTTATAATATTTCAATTATTTTTATGATAATTGATATATGACATTAAAAAAAAATATATGTTGTTATTTAAAAAAAAAACAAGATTCATTATGTATCCAGAGCACCATTTGATAAAAAATGGACATATAACTAAATGTCAGGTATGTAATTCTAGTAAATTAAATTTAATTCTTGATTTGAGTCATCAACCACTTTGTGATTCCTTGCTGAACGAAGAAATGCTCAACCAACCAGAAACAACGTATCCTCTTAGAATGTTCTGGTGTGAAGAGTGTTCATTGGCACAAATTGACTATTGTGTAGATGGCAGCATAGTATATCACCCAGATTATCCCTATAGAACTGGTGTTACAAAGGAACTTGTAGGATATTTGAATGAAATAAGTAAATCCCTTACATCAAAATATAATCTAAAACACGATGATTTAGTAATCGATTTAGGATCAAATGATGGAACTCTTTTAACTGGATTTAAAGAGTATGGAACAAAAGTGCTTGGCGTTGAACCCACAAATATAGCAAAAATAGCTAATCAAAACGATATTGAAACTGTACAGAAATTTTTCACTGTAGATGTAGCCAATGAGATTAAAAATAAACATGGAGAAGCATCTCTAATACTGTCAACCAACATGTTTGCTCATATGGCTACAATCGGCGAAGTAGTGTCTGGCATTGAAACTCTTCTAAAACATGACGGTGTATTTGTATTAGAATGTCATTATTTGTTAGATGTTATACAAGGTGGACAATTTGATACAATATATCATGAACATCTAAGAACATATTCTTTAAAATCTCTAATCAAACTTTTCAGCTATTACAACTTCACCGTTACTGATGTTGAAAGGGGTAGCAGATATGGTGGAAATATCCGATTACATGTCACCAAAGGTAAAAACAGATCTATTTCAGAAAATGTTATTGCATTGCTTGAACTTGAAGAAAATTCAGGTCTCTATAAATTAGAAACATATAGAAACTTTGCAGTTAGAGTCAAAAAAGCCAAAAAAGATTTTATGAATTTTATATTGAAAATTAAAGAAAATGGCAAAACTATTGTGGCAAATTCATGTCCTGGACGTAGTGTTACATTGTTGAATTATTATGGCGTAGATACTGATTTGATACCATACATTGCAGAACAACCAGCATCATTAAAACTTGGAATGTTTTTACCTGGAAAACATATTCCAGTAGTAAACAATGAGATACTCATTAAAGAACAACCTGATTATGTTATACTTTTGGCTTGGCATTATGCAGAATCCATTATGGAACAATTAAAGACAAGAGGATTAAAATCCAACTTTGTTATACCACTACCAGATCTTAAGGTTGTGGAAAATTAGATGAACACTAAAGTCGCAATAATAGGCTCAGGATTTGGAATGTATGGTTTGCTTCCATCTTTTAGTAAAGTTAAGGAATGTAACGTGGTAAGTATTTGTGGAAAAAATTCTGAAAGGATGCAAAATTATTGTAAAAAACTAGATCTTAAGAGATATTCTGATTGGCATGAAATGCTCCAAAAAGAAAAACCTAATGCAGTTGCCATAGCTGTCATACCTCAATATCAATATGAGATAGCTAAATATGCATTAGAAAATGAGATAGCTGTTTTTGCAGAAAAGCCTTTAACTACCTCTTTACATTCTTCGCAAGAACTAACTCTATTAGCTAAAAAAAAAGCTTGCCCAATATGTTAGACTTTATTTTTCCAGAAATTCCTGAATGGTATAAAGCAAAAAAAACAATTGACAGTGACTTGATAGGCAAAATTTGTAACATTAATGTTGACTGGACATTTTTGAGCTATGATTTAAAGAATAATATTAAATCGTGGAAAACAGACGTGAAACAAGGAGGAGGTGCACTTTCTTTTTATTTCTCTCATACATTTTATTATTTAGAATATTTTATTGGCAGGATCAAAAATATCCAATGCAACTTTTCCACCTCCCAAAAAAGTCTTAATCATGGTGAGACCGATGTTAACATGAATATCTTATTTGAAAACGGATGTAAAGGAAATGTGCATATGGATATTTCTGATATTGGTCAACCAAAACATGTAATAGAGTTTCATGCAAAAGTTAACTCAATAACACTACAAAATTTTAGCAACAATTATGTAGACAATTTTGAATTGATAGTTAATACTCCCACAGGAATACAAAAAATTCAACCTGACACTGTACATAACCTACTATATGATAAATCAGAAGACTCTAGAGTTAAAGTAGTCACACCTATTGCTGAGAGATTTATCAATTGGTGTAATACAGGAGTTGCAGCCAAACCAGATTTTCAAGATGGTCTACGAGTTCAGGAACTAATAGAAATGGCAAGAAGTAATTCAAATTTTTAACAATTAATCCATAAAATATCTCAGAGAAATAGAATTTATTGATGTTAGTGACACGAAATTATATGACTACAAATGCTGAGACTATATTTATGGAGGATATTCAAAATATTGCTGATGATTTAAAAAGCTTTTATGGTGAAATTGAGGGAAAAACAGTTCTAGTTGCAGGTGGAAGAGGTTTTCTTGGTACATATTTTGTAAATGTTTTGCAATATATTAACACAAAAATTTCTCAACCAATACAAATTATAATCTTGGATAATTTAATTACATCAAAAGAAAAAAAAACTATATCAGATCCCAATGTGATCTTTTTGGAACAAGACATTTCCCAAAGTATTGATTTTCCAAATGAATTACATTATATTATTCATGCAGCAAGTATTGCATCACCTCCAACATATAGAAAATTTCCAATCAAGACGGTCGATGTAAATTATCAAGGCACAAGAAATCTGTTAGAGATTGCAAAGAACAAGAATATCAAAAGCATGTTATATCTTAGCAGTAGTGAAATTTATGGCGATCCACAAATAGTGCCTACTCCAGAATCCTATTTAGGAAGAGTTTCATGTACAGGTCCACGAGCATGTTATGATGAATCAAAAAGGTTAGCTGAAACAATTTCAATTCTTTATTTTCAACAGTATGGAATTCCAGTAAAAATTGCAAGACCATTTAATGTGTATGGACCATATCTTAATCTAAATGATGGTAGAATTATTCCTGATTTTATGAAAAATGCAATTACAAAAAACGAAATAATTATTCATAGTGATGGTACTCCAACAAGAAGTTTCTGTTATGTAAGTGATGCAATAAGAGTATTTTTTAAATTATTGTTTTCAAATTATAATGGAATTATTTTTAATGTTGGAAATGATGAAGAAGTTTCAGTAAAAGATGTTGCAGAGATGATTAAAAATACAATAAAAAAGCCTATTGATATAAAAATAGCTAAAAGTAATGATCCAAATTACATCATAGATAATCCTCAAAGAAGATGTCCAGATCTCACTTTAATCAAGAAATCTGTAAATTATGTTCCACAAGTACATTTTGCAGTGGGACTACAACGTGTGTATAATTGGTATAAAGGTAATTTAGAATGAAAATAGGCGTAATTGGTGCTGGATATGTTGGATTAACAACTGGAATTAGTTTAGCTGCAAAAAAACATCAAATCATTATTTTTGATATAGATGATGCAAAAATTAATAATATACGTAAGAAAAGAATGCCATTTTTTGAGATAGGGTTACAAGAATTGTTAGAAAATACAACATCAGAAAATCATCTTATATCTACTAATGAATTAGACTTTTTAGTTCAAAATACTGATGGTTGTTTTATTTGTGTTGGAACACCAACAAAAAATAATGCAATAGATGTTTCATACATAAAAAATGCAGTAGAATCTTTATCCTATTCAATTAAACATCATAATAAAGAAAATTATGTTATAGTTATTCGCAGTACTGTTGTACCAACAACAACTCAAGAAATATTGTTACCAATTATTAAAGAGATTTTAGTTAATCAAAAATTTCATTTATGTGTAGTTCCTGAATTTTTAAGAGAAGGAAACGCATTAGATGATTTTATGAATCCTGATAAAATTGTTATTGGCAGCATAGATGAATACGGATCTAGATTTGTAGAGGATGTTTTTATTGATTTTAAAGATAACTGTGAGTTTATTCATACAACTCTTGAAACAGCTGAACTAATCAAATATACAAACAATTCATTTTTTTCAATGTTGATTTCTTTTTCTAATGAAATTGCAAATATTGCAGAGAAAATTCCAAATGTTGATCCATATAAAGTTCTTAAGGCTCTTGTCTCTGACAAAAGAATTACATCAAAAATAAATGGCAAGAAAATTGTACCTAGTTTAGATTCTTATTTAATTCCTGGTTGTGGATTTGGGGGTAGTTGTTTTCCAAAAGATGTTAGGGCCATTTTGAATTTTGCTCATTCTCAAAAAATTGATACTCCTCTATTAAATGCAATTTTACAAATTAATGATGAGAGACCAGATAAAATTGTTACATTATGCGAATCAATTTTAGGTACTTTACGAAATAAAAAAATTTCAATACTTGGTTTAACTTTCAAACCTGATACTGATGACATAAGATCATCCCCATCTATTGATGCCATTAAATTATTTCTACAAAAAGGAGCTACAGTTTCTACATATGATCCAGTCATCAAAAATATTTCTAATGTAATTTCATTACCAAAAGAATGTGAATCTAGTTTAACAATTGAGGAATCACTCCAAGATTCAGATGCTGCTGTCTTATTTACAAAATGGGCAGAATTTAAATCACTAAATTCAGAATTTTTGGAAAAATTTATGAAAAAACCTCTAATCATTGATGGACGCGGTTTTTTAGAAAAAGAAAGATTTCAAGTTGGAACTTATTATAAAATTGGTTTTCTAGAAAAGTAATTATTGGATTTTTAGTTATTATGAAATCATTTTAAGTATGTTATTTTTCAAATTAAATTCTTCCGTCTCAATTTAGAGTTATTTAATTACTATAAATTTTTTTAAAATTTCAAATTATGGTTTACCATTTTTTCCATGGTGCTTGATCTTCTTCCCATAATTTATTTAGATGAATTTTATCACGAAGTGTGTCAACTGGATGCCAAAATCCATTATGCTTGAATGCTCCAAGCTTTCCATCTTTAGCAAGATTCTGAAGTGGTTGTTGTTCAAAAATAGTTGAATCATTTTCAATATAATCGATCATTTCTGGTTCACAAACAAAATATCCTCCATTAATCCAATTTGAGTCTCCTGGAAGTTTTTCTTGAAAACTTGTTATTTTGTTTTCATTAATTACTAATGCTCCAAATCTTCCAGGGGGTTGAATGGCAGTTATTGTTGTGGTAAATTTGTTTTTGTTATGAAATTCTATGGATTCAGAAATATTTACATCACTTAAACCATCCCCATAAGTAAGACAGAAAGTTTCATCAACGTGTTTTTTTACTCTTTTAATTCTACCACCCGTCATAGTTTTTTCTCCTGTATCAACAAGAGTAACTAACCAAGGTTCTGTATTGATCTGATTAACTTCCATTTTGTTATTTTTGATATCTATGGTTACATCAGAATTGTGTAAAAAATAATTGCTAAAATATTCTTTAATCATATATCCTTTATAGCCTAAGCAAATTACGAATTCATTAATGTTGTATAAAGAATATGACTTCATTATATGCCATAAAAGAGGGTGCCCTCCAACTTCAATCAAAGGTTTAGGTTTCAAATATGTCTCTTCTTCAAGTCTTGTACCTCTACCACCGGCTAAAATAACTGCTTTCATAAAAAAATCCACCAATAATTAATTAATAAATGATTTATTATTCATAATTAACAGATTTAGATGCGAAAAATTTTTTTCCTTTTAACCACTTCATTTGGAATTTTGGTCATAATTAATCTTGTTTGGATAGGATTTACTCTTTATTTTATGGCTAGCGATGGAATCCAATCTCTTTTACAAGGTAGGAATCTAATTGAAAGTATTAATTATTCCATTTATCTACGTTGGATACTTTTAGTTGATGTATTATGGTTTGTTTTTATGTTGTTTTTTATATTTCGAAGAAAGAGCTATAAAACAAATATTTTATTACATTACTTGGATTATAATCCGATTACAAATCCAACTATTACTATGATTATACCTACCTTTAATGAAGAACTTTCAATTGGTAGTGTAATACAAAATTTTTCAAAAGAAACTCATGTGAAATCTATAATTGTAATTGATAATAATAGTAGTGATAGAACAGTAGAAATTGCAAAAAAAGCAGGTGCAACTGTTATAACAAAAAACGAAAATAAAGGATATTCTCATTCCCTCGTCTTGGGTTTAAAGGAAGCATTAAAAACAAATTCCAATATTATTGGAGCTACTGAAGCTGATGGAACTTACAATTCATATGATATTCAGAAAATGATTCCATATCTAGATAATTGTGATATGGTAATTGGAACAAGACAAAATCAGATCATAACTGAAAAAGGAAATCAAAATAGCATAGTTCATGTATGGGGAAACTTTATTCTGGCAAAATTAATTCAAATTAAATATTTTAATTTGCACCATATGGGCATTGTTAATTTGACAGATGTAGGATGTGTATATCGTCTTATGAAAAGAAATGCCTTAGAAAAAATTATAGACGAACTTACATATCCAAATTCAGATAAGGCTGTTGGCGGAATAGGAATAGGTCTATATCTTACAATGTTAGGAATAGAAAAAGATCTTAAAATATTAGAAATTCCTGTAACTTTCAATAAACGAATTGGTGTTTCCAAAATTGAATCTAATAAATTTCCAAAAGCAATAAGAGTCGGACTTAGTTTTCTTAGGTTAATTCTTTCTAGTAATTAGTAGGAAAAAAATTGAAATTAATTTCAAAACGAAATATCTTTATCACACTTTTTCTAATTTTCTTATTTTATACTGCATTTACTTTATATTCTGGACATGAAAAAATCTTACAAATTTTTACAACAATCAATTGGTTTTACTTATTTCCAATATTTACTATATTATTTCTTACAGTATTTTTACGAAGTTTAGTCCAACGTTTCCTATTAAATAAAATTGGAATAAAATTAGGCATTAAAGAAAATTTTTTCCTTTATTTATCAGGATTATCGATGATAATTAGTCCAGGAGGTTCTGGAGTTATAATAAAATCATTTTTTATAAATCAAAAGTTTGGATATTCTATTTCAAAATCTTTACCAATTATTTTTATTGAAAGATTTTTTGAATTAGTGGGTATTATACTGCTTTTATTTTTTACCTTTACACTGATTTATTCTATAGAACCTTTCATTGTAGTTTCAATCGTCAGTATAATTGCTAGTTGTTTGTTTTTCTTTTTAAAAATTAAATCTTATAACTTTCTATTTAAAATAACTAATAAAATAAAATCGCTGAAGGAATTTAGTAATAATAATGAATTTACTGAATCTTTGGAATTATTATTGAAAACTAGAACTACAATAGTTATGGTTTTTGTAATAACTGCCATTACATTTTTGGAATCACTAATGTTTTATTTTGGCTTTCTGGCTTTTGATTTGGAATTTGATTATGTAGAATCTATACAAGTTTTTTATTCATCTATTCTGTTTGGCTCCTTATTTCTTATACCTGCAGGAATCGGTGCAACCGAAGGATTTTTTGCATCATTATTAATCAACAAAAATATTTCGCTTGAATTAGCTACTTCTCTTATTATTTTTTTACGAATGACAACAATTTGGATTATTGTAATTGTTGGTTTAATAACATCATATGTAATTTATTTTAGGAAGCTAAAAACTAAATCTTAGATGTTCATTTTAACTTCGTTGTGATTTTAATTTTTTTTAAACATTCAATAAACATAGATTTTTAAAATTTTAATTATTTTTTTCAGAGATGGCTATCCCTATTGCAACATTTTTTTCATGACTAATTGAAATTTTAAAATAATATTTTTTTGAGTATTTGTTTGTTAATTTTATTGTTGGTTTTGAATCAATAATTTCAGTTTTAATGTCACTTAACTTGATCTTATCTTTTATTGATTTTATTACTGCTTCCTTCACAGCAAATTTTCCAGCAAAGTGAGGATATGGATCATTAAATTGTAAACAATATTCTATTTCTTTTTTATTAAAAATTTTTTCATAAAACGTTATTTTTTCTTTGTAAGGAATCTCTCTAAATCTATTAATATTAATAATATCTATTCCAATTCCAAAATCTTCAATCATTTTTCATTTCCACTAACTCAATTAAATTGAAATTAGTTTTTTTCATATTTAAAAAAATAAATGCTATTTGTCTTCCATCAAACCCTTCTACTGGAGAAACTATTAACCTTCCACCTTTTTTTGTCATTTCATCAATTGTATAAGACAAATTTTCTACTTCAAAACATATGTGATTGAATCCTCCTCCTTTTTCTAGAAAATTTAAAACAGGTGAATCATTTCCAACAGGTTCAATTAATTCAATTCTTAATTCACCTAATTTCATGAAACAGACATTTACCTTCTGAGATCCAATCAAAGTAGGAATAGTTGTCTCATCAAACTTGATGAATTTTGAAAATTCTCCAAGTGAGTCTTGTATGTTATTTACTACTATTCCTATATGATGAATTTTCATCTTATTCTTTGCTTGATTTTTATTCAAAATTTATGCCCTTTTCTTTTAGAATTTTTTTGAAATCTCCTACATTCTCAATTTCTAGTGCTTCCTCCAATGTGATACTTACGTTAAAAGCTGATTCGATTTCATCTAACAGAACATATCCAGTAAAAGAATCCCAACTTGGAATGGTTTTTGGATTTGATTGCTCATCAATTTCTTCTATTGGAGTATTCAAAACTCTAGCAATTATTTCAAATAGTTTGATTTCACTCATTCAAATCTCACCGTTATATGAGTAGGAATTTTTATTGGATTTTGTAGTGAAAATATCCAATATTTCCCTTCTTTTTGAAAACCATAATTTGAAAGGAAATTTTCAGCAGGTTTATTTTTCTGAGTTGGAATAAACTGTGCTTTAATTTTTTTAACTCCTTCTTTTTTTGCCATTTCTATTATTTTACCAAGAATTCCTTCCTCAATACCTCTTCCTATAATTCTACAACTAAGAAGAAATGTATCTAAAATCCATTCTTCATTATTTTTTTTTATAATGAAAATATTTGTTATACCACTTTCCCCAAATTTATCTTCCACTTCCGCACATCCAACAATCATTTTATCATCTTTTACAAATTCTTTAATTTCTTCCTCTTGATATCTTTTAGTTGTAAGATTGAATTGATTAGTTTTTAATGATAGTTGAGAAATTCTTGGAATCGAAAATTTATCTGCAAGAAGAACTTTTACTCTAATATCTAATTTTTTAAGATATTCATCCAAGTTTTTTGTTGTTGATTCTAAATCATGTCTTTCCTGTTCTTGGCTGTACATTTTTGCTCTCTTAAAATCATCATCAGTTATTTTTAATACGTTAAAATCATTCAATTCTCTTAAGATTAATGCATAGGATGATGGATCTTGTGGTAGATCAATAGTCTTTATTTCTGGAATACTCATCTTAATCAGTTCTCTATTTACTGGATCATCATCGAAGAAAACCATGCTATCTAACCCAATATTCAATTCTTTTGCTATGTCTCTCATATTGGCTATTTTATCATTCCAATTTATCTTCAAACAAGCAAAATCTTCTTCTTTAAGAACCATATGAGGATGTTTTTTAATCACCTTCATGGCATCTTCTGAATTATTTTTACTGTTAATTGCCAAAATTATGCCACTTTTCAATAATGATTTTAGTACTCTTTGAAACTCAACAAAAGTCCTTCCAGCAGGATCTGGTCCTAATTTTATTCCTTCAAATCCATCTTCTCCAACTATCCCTCCCCACAATGTATTGTCTAAATCTAAAACAATACATTTCTTATTCAATCCTAAAAGAGGTTTTAGATAACCAATAAATTCATAAATCAAATATGGAATGATATCAAATGTTATTTTGATGTCTCCAAAAAACATTTTTTTATATTCTAAAACATTTCTTTCTCCAAATTTTGTAACAAATGAATTAAAGTCATACAAATAAACTGAATCCTGGTTTTTACATGCTTCTTTTAATTTTTTATTCAAATCTAAAACAATATCTTTTAAACCAAATTCTACTTTTGATTCAAATATGCCAAATGGACTATAAGTGGGAATCACAAAATTTGTTATAACAAGTTTTGATTGAAGATTTTTAGAAATAGTTTTAATTAAATTTTTAAGTTCCGAATATTTTTCCTCAACAAATTTTCTTCTATCATCTTCAGAATATTCATATGGAAAATAAAATAAATTATCAAGAATTGTTCGATTATCAATTAAGAAAAAAATGATATCAGGATTAAATTTATACAAATCACTATTTTTATTTAAAATTTCCTGATTATATTGATTGTATGGTGCATTGTATGTTATACAATTAATTTTTTCTTCGTTACATTGAACTTGAATAGTTTCCTCAAATCCATTGAGTGTAAAACTCCCAAGAAATGCAATACGTACTTTTTTATTATGAATCTCTGGCTTGATAAGTTTTGCCTGATTTATGTAATGAGATAATTTTTTTATTTCCATATTCCATTAAAATTCTACTTCAATGATAAAAACTCTATGCACGATTATTTTTTTCTCAATTAAATCATCAAATGTTTTCTTCTTAAAGGTTAAAGGGATCTTATATTATTTTGAATTAAATGGTTACAAAATTTACTGATGCCTTTTCCATGAATGAGGCAGAATTAATGGAATTTTATAATTTGAAGGGAATATTTGGAAAATTCAGACTAAGAATGTTTGTTCTTAAAAATTGGATACTTCATTCTTTGGCATATTTTTCTCCACACTCAGGATTTGTCATAAAAATGCAACAATCTAGAGGAGTTCATATAGGTAAAAATTGTCATTTTTGTCCTTATGTTCAGATTGATCTCATTTATCCTCAACTGGTGAATATTGGAGATAATGTCACTTTAGGTGCTAATTGTATGATTTTTGCTCACATGAATCCTACTGCAAATTTGTTTTTAAAAACTGGAGAGTACAAACGTAAAGTTGAACCTGTTACAATAAAATCCGGTGCAGTATTAACCCCTGGTTCGATTGTTATGGCTGGAATAACAATTGGAGAGAATTCCATTGTTTCTCCAGGAAGTGTTGTCACACAAAATGTTCCAGATTACTGTGTAGTAGTTGGAAACCCAGCAAGAGTTGTTAAAAAAATAAACCATTAATTACTAAAATGATTTCAAAAATTTTTAAACAGATTAAATTAAATGAAATAGATTGAATATTCTTGGAATAGATTTTGAAGACTGGTATCATCCTGAATTAATACAAAAATCATTAACTACAGAAAAAAAAATACCCAAAGTCATTCAAGGGATTGAACAAATTTTAGAACTCTTGAGAAAAAATGATACATTGGCTACTTTTTTTGTAGTGGGTGAATTATTAGAGTATAAACCACAATTAATTGATGATATTTTATCAAATGGACATGAAATTGGTTTTCATACCATGCATCATAAGAAATTAGATTTAATGAGTCCGACTGAATTTTCAGATGAACTAGTTACTTTTGCAAAACTTACAAACAACAAATCTAAAGGTTTTCGCGCTCCTACTTTTTCATTGAATTATTCCAGCAATTGGGCTATAGATATTTTAGACAAACATGGATATGAATATGACAGCAGTATTGTGCCTGCAAAGACAAGTATGTATGGATTCTCAAATGCAGAAATTAAACCATTCAAAATATCAAGTAATTCTTTAGAATATAACGATCCCAAAGGAAAATTATTTGAATTTCCCTTAATGGTTACAAATTTTCTTGGTAAAAAAATCCCTGCTGCAGGTGGATTTTATCTAAGAACCTTGCCAATAAAGATAATAAAAAAAGCAATTCAAAACTATGAATCAAAGCAAATCCCAGCTACATTTTATATTCATTCATGGGAGCTAACTCCTGAATTTATGCCAAAAATTTCATTACCCTTCAAAGATAGTTTTATCACATATCATAATCTAAAAAAAACATACAAAAAACTTGATAATCTTTTACATGATTTTAAATTTACTTCTTTTCAAAATTTTTTATCAAAAATGTGATTTTTTTATTATAAAATCTTAATTCTACATATTAAATTTTTTCATCTTCAAAATATTTTATAGTTTTTTTAATTCCTTCTTCTATTGATATTTTTGGTTTCCAACCTAGTGACCTTAGTTTCGAATTATCTACAACGAAATTTCCAACATCTACCTTTTTTGTATATCTGGGTGTTTCTACAAACTTTATTTTTGCATTAGTTAATTTTTCTAACATATTTCCTAATTTATAAAACCAAGTTTTTTTGTTAGATGAAATCCAATACAAATTACCTGACTTGCCTTTTTTCATAATAATTTTAATTGCTGAGATCACATCAGAAATGTAAATTAGATCCCGAAAGAACTTTCCTTTATTAAATATCGTGATTTTTTCTCCCTTGTATGCTTGATGTATTAAAAAATTCACTGCATTTTTTTTTGAAATAACTTGTTCTCTTGGTCCAAATGAATTAGTTATACGAAATGAAATTGTGTCTATGCCATAAACCTCATGGTATATTTTACAATATTGCTCACTTGTTAATCGATTTACACCATAAATTGTTGTGGGATTGCATGGAGAATTTTCATTTACTGGTAATTTTATTGGTTTACCAATAACGATAAAAGTACTGCCTAGAATAAATCTACATTTTAGTTGCATTTCTTTAATTTTTTCTAATAAAAATAGAGTTGATTTTGCATTAGAATCAATATTTTCCAATGGATTTTCAAAAGATTTTGAATGAGATGTTTCTCCAGCTAAATGAATTATTATTTCAGGTTTGTATTTTTTCAAACATTTTCCCATTTTTGAAAAATCTGTAATATCTATTTCTTCTAAAATTATTTGTTTTATTTTATTTTTTAGATTTTTTATTTTTTTCTTACTTTTTGTTACAACAATTACTTTATGATTATTTTTTAATAATTCTTCTGTAAGATGGCTTCCCACAAAACCTATTCCTCCAGTAATCAAAATTTTCATAATGTATCAAAAAGATACATGTCTATTAACTTTCAGCATATTAGAATAATTTAATTAAATCAATTAATAAAATAATGAAAACGATAGATTCTTACACTAAAATCATAAAATTTTAAATGGTAGCTTGAACAAAATTAGATTTTTAATTAGTGCATATCAAGAATTAAAAAATTGGTATATTGTTCCAATGGTATATTTTGGGTTATTAAATAGAGAATATTTTATTTTAAATTTTAGAAATGGTTTAAAATGTAAATTGAGAACAAAATCAACAGACATACATGCATTTGCAAATGTTTGGCTAACACGAGAATATGAAAATGTGGGGTTCAAAATTGATGAAGATATTTCTATAATTGATGTTGGGGCACATGTTGGATTATTTGCATTATATGCATCTCAATTTTGCAAAAATGGAAAAGTTTTTTGTTATGAACCAATAAAAGAAAATTTTGATCTTTTGCAAAAAAATATTGAAATTAATAATTTAACAAATATTATAGTGTATAATAAAGCTGTTTCAAGTAAAAAAAAGAAAATCAAAATTTTTCTAGATAAAGATGACTCATCTGCACATAGTATGTTTGGAAATAAAACTGAATTTCAAGAAATAGAATCAACTTCTATTCAAACAATCATTGATGAAAACAATTTGAAAGAATGTAATATTAAATTAGATTGTGAAGGTGCTGAATATGAAATACTCCAAAACATTCCAAAAGATTACTTTAAAAAAATTAAAAAGATTTGCCTAGAATATCACATTATTAATGAAAATTGTGATGAATTAAGAAGTCTGAAAAGAACTCTGAATGAGAATTATTTATTAACGGAGTTTAAAACTTCGCCAAAATTAGGATTATTATTTGCCAAGAAAAATGAGTGATATGATTAAATTTTTGTTTTTACTTTCTAAATAATTTTAATTCCATATAGTCTATTAATGATTAATCAAGAGAAAAATTATGAAAATTGCACTGGTTTGTCCTGCTTCGTTACCTGCAACTCAATTTGGAGGAATAATGTTTTTGTGTGTAGATATTGCTAAAGAATCCTCAAAACTAGGACATGAAACAATAATTTTTACTACTGATTTGGATTTTGCAAATAATCCCAAAACCTTTAACAAAAAATTACCTAGAATTGAAAAATTTGATAAATATATAATTAATCGCACACATTCTTGGCTCTCTTATAATCTATTTTTTATCAATCCTGGAATATATTCACAAATTAAAAAATTTCATCCAGATGTAATTCATTCAATTGGCGTAAGAAGTTTTCAGACATTAATGGCAGCATTTGTTGCAAAAAAAGAAAATATTCCTTTGATAATTTCAGATCAGGGTGGATTAACAACACATCCTGATCTAAATAAAGCAAGCAGAATTAAGAAAATTTTATTTAAAATTCAGCTACCGATGATAAAATTTATTGTTAATCAAGCAACAAAAATAAGCGTTGCAAATGAATATGAAAAAAAAATTTTTGAAACTTTTTGCGATTCATCAAAAATTACAATAATTAGAAATGGAATTGATTTAGAAATTCAGAATCAATCACTAATTGACTTTAAAAAAAAATATAACATAAAAAATTCATTTATCTTATTCTTAGGTAGGTTTCATACCGTTAAAGGAATTGATATTTTATTAAAATCAATTCAATTAATTCAAGATTTACCTGCATTTTCAAATATACAATTAGTCATAATGGGTGTTGATTTTGGATTTCAATCTGAAATGTTTAGAATGATTGAAGAATTAAAAATTAATGAAAAAATAATTGTAATAAAAAATCCTCCAAGAAATCATGTTTTGTCAGCTTATAGAGAAAGTGAATTCTTAGTGTTACCCTCTAAATGGGAACTTTCACCATTAACTCCTCTAGAAGGTTTTGCTTTTAAAAAAACTGTAATTAGTACAACTTCTCATGGAATACCTTATACAATAAAACATGAAGAAAATGGACTTTTAGTGGAACCTGAAAATTCTGAAAAACTTGCAGAATCCATTATTTATCTACTTGAAAATAAACAAAAATCTGAAGAATTTGGATTAAACGGATATAATCTAGTTCAAGAAATATGTAATTCAAAAATTATGTGTGAAAAAACCTTAGATATGTATAAAAAAATAATTAACAGATAAATTGTTTCTCTTTTAATTTGTCATATTGAGAATCAGAAATAAAGATGCATTTAATAATAAATCCATTAAAGTGCCATTTTTTTTGCCACAAATTACTAGTGATGATAGAAAAATAATTCAAAGTGTACTTAAAAATACTCTGCTCACTGATGGCCCTATTCTAAGAAATTTTGAATCTGCATTTTCAAAATTTACTAACACAAAATATGCTATAGGAGTTTCAAATGCAACTTCTGCATTACATTTATCATTAAAAGCAGTGGGAATAAAAAAAGGCGACGAAGTAATTATTCCTGATATTACATTTATTGCTACATCTAGTGCCATAATGTTAACTGGGGCAACCCCAGTTCTTACTGATGTTAATGATGATGATTTCAATATTTCTATAAAATCTATTAGAAAAAATATTACTTCTAAAACCAAAGCAATTCTTCCTGTTCATTTTGCAGGACAATCATGTGATATCAAAAAAATTGCAAAACTTGCAAGATCAAATGATTTATTGTTAATTGAGGATTGTGCACACGCTTTAGGAACAAAATTTGAAAATAAACATGTTGGAACATTTGGAAATGTTGGATGCTTTAGCTTTTACCCTACAAAAAATATTACAACTATAGAGGGAGGTATGATTATTACAAATTCCAAAAAAATTGCAGAGTATGTAACTTCTGCAAGAAATCACGGTCTAACTAAATCATTAGTGAGTAGATTTTCTAAAGGTAAACCTTGGGATTATGATGTAATTGAAGCTGGATATAACTACCGTTTAGATGAAATACGTTCTGCTTTGGGTATAAATCAATTAAAAAGAATCAGAGCAATTAACTTACAAAGAAAAAACGCTTGTGATTATTATAATTCTAAATTAAAAAACATTAAAGGTTTAATCATTCCTAATTATCCTAAAAATTCTCTTTCATCATATCATCTATATATTATTAAAATCACAAATAATTTCAAACTGTCCCGTGACCAACTTTTCAAAAAATTATTAGATTCTGGAATTAGAACATCTGTACATTACAAACCACTTCATGAATTTACTATTTTAAAAACTAAAGGAAAAATAAAAGACAAATTAAAAGTTAGTAAAAAATTATATGATGAAATGCTATCATTACCATTATACCTAAACATAACAAAAAAAGAACAAAATTTAGTAATAGATTGTATTAAAAATTAATTTTTTTCTCGAATTACACTTACAGTAGAAAACAAAATTATTGCAGTTAGTATCAATAGTGATCCCAGAAATATGCTACTAATTGCTGCTAATGCAATGTTAGTAATTATTCCACCTGATTCTGCAAATATTTGAAGCGTCCAAACAAGAAAAAATAATCCTATTCCAAACAAAATAATTCCTGGAATTCCATAAAATACTAAAGGCCGTTCTATAGAAACGTACTTCATTGTACTTAAAATCACTGAAGCACCATGAGAAACTGGATGATGTGTTGATGTATCTCCATCATATAATATTGTAATCGGAATTTCAGAAATCCTAAATTTTAACTTTGAAGCTTTTATCAAAATTTCAGTTGAAATTCCCATTCCATATTCTGATGGATTTAAATTTTCCAAAACTTTTTTGTTATAACATCTAAAACCACTTTGAGCATCAGTAATTTTTGTCCCTGTAGTAACATTGGTTAAACTGGTAATAGCTTTAATTCCAATTTCTCTGTATTTTGGCACATTTTTTGATTTATTTAAAAATCGTGAACCAATAACAATATCTGCATTTTCATCCTTAATTGGTTTCAATACTTTTTCAATATCTTCAATTCGATGTTGACCATCTGCATCAAAAGTTACAAGTGCATCAACATTCATGTCTCGTGCTTTTAGAAATATAGATCTTATTGCTGCTCCATATCCTAAATTCTTTTTATGTTTAATTAATTCTGTTCCCAGTTTTTCTGCAATTTCTGCTGTCATGTCTTGGGAACCATCATCACAGACAATAATATTTTCCGTAATTTTTTGCAGTTGTAAAATAACAGACGCTATATTTTTTTCTTCATTAAAAGCAGGAATTCCAATTGCGATTTTCAAGTAACTAACAAACTTTAATTTAACTATTTAAATTACAAGATGAAATATCCATTTTTTACAATCGTTTTTTAATAAAATCAATTGATTCTACTGGGGTAGGATCAATTTCTGAAAATATGGCTCTATATATTGATACAAAATCAAGCAAATAAATCAAATATACAACCTTTGATAAAATACTATTACTTTTAACTAAAACTTCTTTGTATTCAATATTTTTAGAATCAAAATACTCTTTTAAAATAGACCATCTTTCCTTTGTTTTTTCATAGTCATCCTTTCCTTCTATCAAAATTGGTTTGACAATTGATGGTTTTTCCCACGCAACAATTCCATTATGCGATGCCTCTACAACATCTTCTGCAATAGCATGCATTTTTGCATTTTCCTGAAGTGAATTTTTAAAACGTATTGCTGATGCTTGAAGACCATGAGGATAATAAATTACAGGAATTTCTTCAATCCATTTTGCTAATTCCAATGCAATATTTGTATTCGTTAAATTATTTGAAGAAATTTCATTTTTTAATTTTTCTAACTCATTAATTGTTTCAGTAATATCTTCAATTTTTAATGGTATGAAAGATTGTAAAATTTTTAACATTGAAAAAAGGAATGATACAAGTGATGCTCTTGGAGAATGAATTTTATCAATATGGTAAAATTCTAGATTATTGTTTCTGCAAAATTCTTCACATTTACCCCCTGATGCAAAGGTAATCACATTAGCTTTTGATTCTTTTGAATTTTCTAATATCTTTAATGTTTCTGTTGTATCTCCAGATACACTCGTTACAATAATCAGAGTTTTTTCATCAATTGTTTTTGGAAGCAGATAACCTTTGATCACAGATACATGAATATTGGTTTTTGAGAGTATTGATGCAAAAATATCTCCTATTGTTCCTGATCCACCCATTCCCGCAAAAACAATATGGTTTACATTTTGAATCTGTGAAATTTTATAGTCTGAATAAAATGCTTTTTTTGCTATTTCTGGCCATTTTTCATACACCTTTATCATTCCATATTTGTCAAATTTTTTAATTGTGTTTAATTCAAGCAAGTTGAAATTCAAAATATGATGATAAATATAACATTTGATTATTTTTAATTTAGATTCATTTTAAATATAGTATTAAATTCGATTATACATGCCTAATCTAGCATCAAAAAACACTTCATTAAAAACAGTAGAATGGAAAAATAATAAAGTAATAATGATTGATCAGACAAAATTACCAAATGAACTTATTTTTGTAGAATATGATGATTTTAATCAAGTAGCAGATGCAATTAGGAATCTTGTAGTGAGAGGTGCTCCAGCTATAGGTATTTCTGGTGCTTTTGGTTTAGCATTAGCAGTTTTACAAAGTAAGGCAACTACAAAAGAAGAATTATTATTAGATTTGGAAAAGGCAAGAAAAATTCTCTTTGAAACAAGACCTACGGCAGTAAATCTAGGATGGGGATTAGAAAAAATTATGAATGTTGCAAAGTCTGAAGATTCAGTTGAACAAATTAAAGAATTTGTAATTAATAAAGCCAAACAAATGGCAGATGAAGACATTGAAATTAACAAAACCATGGGAAAGATTGGTTCTGTTCTTTTTGATAACAATGATACTATAATGACTCATTGTAATGCAGGTGCATTAGCTACTGTAGCTTATGGCACAGCATTGGGTGTTATTCGAGCAACTAGAGAAAGTGGAAAAAATGTCAAAGTAATAGCTACTGAGACAAGACCTGTACAACAAGGTTCCAGATTAACAGCATTTGAGCTAAAACATGATGGATTTGATGTTAGTCTTATTCCTGACACTGCAGTAGGTTATACTATGGCAAATGGCCTTGTTGACAAAGTTATAGTTGGTGCAGACAGAATTGTAAAAACTGGACACGTCTTTAACAAAATTGGAACCTATCAGGTAGCAACTATGGCAAAACAACATGGAATTCCATTTTATGTAGCAGCACCATTATCCACAATTGATATGAAAAGTAAGGCTGAAGATGTAATTATTGAGATGAGAAAAGGATCTGAAGTCACTGGAATTGGAGATAAAAAGACTGCTCCTGATGGCATTAACGTGATAAATCCTGCATTTGATATGACTCCACCAGAACTAATTTCTGGAATTATTACTGAAAAAGGAATAGCTCAGCCTCCATATGAGGAATCTATCAAAAAATTATTTGAAGCTAATTAATAGAAAGTTTTTATTGTTTTTTAAACGCATTTTATAATGTGAGTACAGTTTCTGCACAAGCAATTGAAGATTCTCTTAAACAATGCATGGATCCTGAAGTTCCATTAAACATTGTTGAGATGGGACTAATCTATGGAATTGATGTTACAGAAAATAATGATGTAAATATCAAAATGACAATGACCACACAAGGTTGTCCACTACATGAAACACTGATTCAAGATGCAACAAGATATGCCAAAAAAGTTCCAGGAGT
>Ga0208879_1001309_pt1 | contig 23683 bp, 25 predicted proteins | sample Knorr_S15_td_Bot_FD_185605 | JGI IMG/M metagenome (GOLD analysis project Ga0208879, IMG submission 185605) | Marine microbial communities from Southern Atlantic Ocean transect - Knorr_S15_td_Bottom_ad_5009_LV_A (SPAdes) (version 2) | ecosystem: Environmental > Aquatic > Marine > Oceanic | place...
TATCAAATTCTTTTGAGTTGTGCCCACACAATACTTGTTGGGGATTGCTAAAGAAATTCCCGCTTAATAATTCTGCAAACTCACCCAATAAAACGGCTTCGTCGTGATTGTAAAAAGAGCGCAGGCGGAAATTTTTCATCCCATCTTGATAGTGTACAAAGCCCACTGAGATACAGACTATTTTTCCAAATTCAGATAAAATACCAGCCCTCTCAGAATAGTAGTCTTCTGGCGTGAACTCTTCTTTGCGTTGCCATTTGGTTTTATCAGCCCAAAGATACTGCATCTCCTCGCTGAGCTCCTCAAATTTTGCTGCCCCACTAACGGTTTCTATGTCTAGGAATAGGATGTGTTGAATGTCTATATTATTCATATCAATAGTTATTAGTTGATGGTTCTTCTTTGTTAGAAAAACACATTATTGAATGTCGTATTGTTTAATTATTTCTTCAATATAGAGCACTAAATCTGTAGCGGTGTTATTTTGATAGCGCTCGAGTTTATGACCTAAACGCACAGCTACCAAGTCTATTTCGGGGATAACAATTACATATTGCCCGCTTACGCCACGCATAGTATAAACCGGGTATTTGTACTGTGTAGGATAGAGCCACCACGAGTATCCATAGTGCGATTCTAAATCTCCTTTTAATGAAGATGCTACATAAGCTGAATCGACTAACTGTTGTCCTTTCCAATTTCCATTATCTAGATAAAGTTGTCCGAACCGTGCAAAATCCAGGGCGTTAGAATTGAAACAACAATAGGCTTTTTCAACACCATCCACATCATCAACCATCCACTCGGCATCATCAGAAGCTCCCATCGGAATCCATAGTTTTACTGAGGCGTATTCACTCAATGATTTTCCTGTTGCCCGAGCTAATATTACGCCCATCAACTGAGTACTCCCCGATTGGTAATGCCATTTTTCACCGGGTTTTTCAGTGAAATCAATACTAAACATGAGTTCTTCTAAGTATTTAGTAAAATAGGACTCGGCAGTAACTCCAAAAGGATCGTAGTAATCTTCGTGCCAATCCATCCCAGAGCTCATCGTAAGCAAGTGCTTGATGGTTACCTCTTGGTTGTAATGATCTCCTTCGCGATCGTATTCAGGAATAAAGTCGATCACCTTTTGGTCTACACTTTCGATAAATCCTTCGTCAATGGCAATTCCAATAAGCATACTCACAATTGACTTCCCCATAGAAAAAGAGTTGGTGCGCGAAGTACGAGAACCAATGCCCCAATATTCTTCATAACGAATACTATCGTTTTGGATTACCGTAAAGGCAATTGATTTTGTTAGCTCTAATTTCCCTCTGAGACTTTTAGAGATTTCAGCAGAATTATAGTCTGAAGCCTCTGGCCATAAATCTGGCGTTTCTGCTTCTACAATACGCGTATCGAAAAACTGAACATCCTCAATGGTAGCAGTGTTATGCCCACGCATATAGCCAATTTTCACGGCTTTATACACATAGGTTTTTCCAGTCACTAAAATGTACCCGTTTAGAAGGATAAATAAAAAGAGGACTGTTTTGAGTAGTAGCTTTATATATTTCATGAGATGAATTGAAGCTTAAATGTAAGAAAAAAGGCGCTAGTATCTAGAAAAAAACTTACTAGCAGATACTAATGACGCGGTACTTAAATCAAGTTCATTTCAAAAAGTACAGCCAAATGTTTCTTCATTTTCTCTTGTACTTCAGCCATATCTACCCATCTACCTAGTTCTTTTTGTAGAGAGGTAACCGCTTTGTCTGTAATTCCGCAAGGGATAATGTTAGTGAAGTAGTCTAAATCTGAATTCACATTAAAAGCAAATCCGTGCATGGTAACCCAACGACTTGATCGTACGCCTAAGGCGCATATTTTTCGGGCTTTAGGATTCTCCCCATCGAGCCAAACCCCAGTGGAACCATTAATTCTACCTGATTTTATACCGTATTCGGCAAGGGTAAGAATTACAGCTTCTTCGAGGTAGCGCAGGTATTTATGAATATCTGTAAAGAAGTTGTCTAGGTCGAAAATTGGGTATCCAACTAATTGTCCAGGACCGTGGTAGGTAATGTCGCCACCGCGATTAATTTTATAAAAACTCGCCCCTTTAGCGGCTAATTGTTCTTCGTTGACCAACAAGTGTGAGAGGTGCCCGCTTTTACCTAAAGTAAATACGTGAGGATGCTCACAGAATATAAGCTTGCTTTGGGTTTCTTCTAAAGCTTCCCCTTCTTGCTCGCGTTTTCTGTTGGCGCGTTTCACATCAATAACAGCCTGGAAAAGCTCTTCTTGAAAATCCCAAGCTTCTTTATAGTCGATAAGACCTAAGTGGATGTATTTTACTTGTTGCATTCTTAAACTATTGAAAGTTGAAGATTAAAAATTAAAAATCAGCTAGGGCATCTTTAAGGTTGTCGATGACTTCAATTTCCTCAGCGATGACTCCATTTCTTTTTGAAAGGATATAAGAGACGTGGTCGCCAACATTTACAAAGTAGAAGGTCTTTTCGATCATCGATTCACCTTTGGACCAGTATTCCATCACCGAAGAAGTATATTTAGAAATCACCTCTTTATTGATTTCCAAACGCTTTTGGTTGCGAGTATAATCGCTGTCGTTACGGAAAAAAATTACGGCTAAGTTTTCATCTTTATTTCTCCAACCCACCAATTCATTATGGTTCATTTCGGGTACTATATGATGCCAGCAAAGCATTTTTGCATTTTCGTTTATTTGCTGACGGAAGCGAACCGCCATACCTTCGTAACCATCGCAGGCATAAATTATAGGCATCTTACCTTCCAGGTGATCGGCAATGCGTTCTGCATCTGCTTGAATTTCTTCTTGCAAATCGTCAATCAAAGAAGCTGCTTTATCGAGTTCTGTTTTAAATTTATTGCTAATTAAACCGTAGTGGTTTAAGAAATGTAACAATTGGGTAATCGAATAACCCATCATCGTTCTAGGAGACTCTGCAGTAGGCAACTGAATATAATTCAAGTTGTTTTCTATTGCCAATTCTAGTAGCTTCCCGCCTGAGGTAACACAGGCAATTTCAGCTCCATTTGATTTAGCTATTGCGAAAGCTTCTAATGTTTCTTCAGTATTTCCTGAGAATGAAGAGCAAATTACTAAAGTATTTTCGTTGATGTATGTAGGTAAGTGGTAGCCTTTATTGGTGCAAACAGGAACAATACATTCTTTTGCGACTAATTCAGAAACGATAGTACCTCCAATTCCTGAACCACCAAGTCCTGTAATCATTACATTATGTATTTCTTTTTGATTCTCCTTCAATGAAGCCTTTGCTCCAATTTCTAAAGCGTGACGTAGTTGGTTTCCAAAACCAGCGATTAATTTTTTCATCTATATATAGTCCTGTTTTAAAATCTTTTTTGCATTTGCAAAGTAAGTATAAATCTTTCGAATTTTGGTATATTTGCGCAAATTTCAAGCTATGAGTACTCCATTATCAGAACAAGAATTAGGGCGTAGAGAATCTCTTCAAAAATTGAGAGATTTAGGTATAGACCCCTATCCTGCTGCTGCCTACGACGTTAGTATTTACACCAAAGAGTGTAAGGAAAATTTCGAAGCAGGGAAGAAGGTTTGCTTAGCTGGTCGTCTGATGAGTCGTCGTATTATGGGGAAAGCTTCATTTGCCGAATTGCAGGATGCCGAAGGGCGTTTACAGCTTTACTTCAACCGCGATGAGATTTGTCCGGGAGAAGACAAGATGATGTACAACGATGTCTTCAAGAAATTGTTAGATATGGGGGATTTCATCGGTGTTGAGGGAGAGCTTTTCAAAACTCAAGTAGGTGAAATTTCTGTATTGGTGAAAAAATTCACTGTCTTATCAAAGTCATTAAAGCCGCTTCCAGTTGTAAAAACTGATGAAGATGGAAATGTCCACGATGCATTTACAGATCCTGAATTGCGTTACCGTCAGCGTTATGTTGATCTGGTGGTGAACGAAGGGGTAAAAGAAACGTTCATTAAGCGTGCTAAAATTATGAATAGTATGCGTGCTTTCTTTAACGAGAGAGAATATTTAGAGGTAGAAACGCCAATCCTTCAACCTATTGCTGGGGGAGCTTCAGCGCTTCCTTTTATCTCTCATCACAATGCATTAGATATTCCTTTATATTTAAGAATTGCCAACGAATTGTATCTGAAAAGATTAATTGTAGGTGGTTTTGATGGGGTCTATGAATTTGCCAAAGCATTCCGAAATGAAGGTATGGATCGTACGCACAATCCAGAGTTTACGATGTTGGAGATTTATGTAGCCTATAAAGACTACAACTGGATGATGGACTTTACCGAGCAAATGATTCAGCGCGTAGCGATGGATGTGAACGGTAAAACAGACATCGTAATGGGCGAAACTGAGATCAGTTTTAAAGCCCCTTTTGCACGTGTAACCATGACGGATGCGATTAAAGAGCATACTGGAATAGATATTTCGGGGATGGATGTACCGCAATTACAAGAAGCTTGTAAAAGCTTAGGTATACCAATAGAAGATAGTATGGGTAAGGGGAAATTGATCGACGAGATTTTCGGCGAGAAATGCGAACCACACTATATCCAACCGACTTTCATCACCGATTATCCAAAAGAAATGTCGCCTTTATGTAAAGTGCACCGTGACAATCCAGAATTGACTGAGCGTTTTGAATTGATGGTTAACGGTAAAGAGATTGCCAATGCCTATTCAGAATTAAACGATCCTATAGATCAGCGTGAGCGTTTTGAAGAGCAATTAGCACTTTCTGCTAAAGGTGATGATGAGGCCATGTTTATCGATCAGGATTTCTTGAGAGCTTTGGAATACGGTATGCCGCCTAGCTCAGGTATGGGCATTGGTATCGATCGTTTTGCCATGCTGTTAACCAACCAGTCCTCTATTCAGGAAGTCTTGTTCTTCCCGCAAATGCGTCCTGAACAATTTGATGCTAAAAAAGCATTAGACTTAAAGGATAATGAAAAAGTGATTTACGATATTTTGGCAGAGAAGAAATCTATGGATTTAAACGAGCTGAAATCGCTTATTGAATTGAGTAATAAACAATGGGACAAGAGCCTTAAAGGCTTGGCAAAACAAAACCTTACTCAAGTAGAAAAAACGGATGCAGGTTTGATAATTAGTTTATCAGAATAAGTCCTACTATATATAAAAAGTCGCTCTTAGAGCGACTTTTTTTGTGGCTAAAAAAAGCTTTTACTAAGATTTAATCTAAATAAGGATAAATTTCATATATTCGCGCCAGATTTCTGTTAATCAATCGTTTAGCGTGAGTAAGAAGAGGGATAAATCTTGTAAAGTGAAGAGCGAATGTTGCGAAAAGCACCTTCGCAAAAACAAGATGTGTAAATCTTGCCCATTGCGTATGTTACAAGAAAAGATAGCTGCTTAAAGCTAGTCGGCAATTGTTCCAACTAACAAGATACATTCCGTATCGCTAGGATTCTCAATACTGTGTTTTATGTTTTTCGGCAAAGTGAAAAAATCGCTTTTTTCACCTTTATAACTATTCTCTCCGATCACAATTTTTGGAGCCCCCTTAAGAACAAAAACAAACTCTGTTTTTGTTGGATGAAGATGCATAGGGTATATCGCAAAAGCATCTACTTTCACCATTTTCAAACCACCATTGGCTAGGTCAATTAGGTTTTTGCCGGCAAAGCCTTTTACCTTCCCAGATTCCCATTCTAATAAATCGCTTTTTTTGTGCTGCTCCATATCATTTCGCTAAAGCCCAAATTTACATCATTTGAAATAAATTCAATAAGAGTAAGGTAGAGCTAAATAGTAGAATGCTAAGATTCAGGTTTTTCGATTTTTTCTGGTGAGATTTGAGGTTTTTACCACTGAACACAATAGCTAAAACACATCCCGCTAGACTCAAAAATAATACGCTGTATTGGCCGTGTAAGAAGTCTGGGAAATAGGCATGAAATAGTTCAAGTCTGTCGGCTTGGTTACTTCCCATATTGAAAACATAAATCCATAATCCAAAAATAGTAGCTGGGATTAATAGTGAGCCTAATCCTAATAAGGTATAGGTTCTTGTACATTTACTGCTTTGATTTTTCATAATAATCGTTTATTATTAAATAGTAAGGTATATTACCTTAGCCGATTACTCAATTGCTCTGCAATTTTACGATCGTTCGCTAAGCGTGGGACTTTATTTTGCCCACCTAATTTCCCTTGTGATTTCATATAGGCAAGGAAAGCCCCTTTTTGGAGTGTTCTTAATATGAGTGGGCGTAAAACCTTGCCTTTAATAAGGTCTTTATAATAGACATTGAGTTCTTGTAATTTCTCGTCTATCAAACGCGTAAAATCAGCATGGTCATTCGGTTCTTGTTCAAACTCCACAAACCATTCGTGGTAGGGTAACCCTTCTGTGGGCTCTACTTGCGGTGCCAAGGTAAATTCACTCACCTTTACTTCGCGGTGTACGTGCATGGCATGCTCTAGGGCTTGTTCTACTTCCGAAGCAATAACATGCTCGCCAAAGGCAGAGGTGAAGTGCTTAATACGCCCGCTAACAATTATGCGGTAGGGTTCTAAAGAGATAAACTGAACGGTGTCACCAATATTATACGCCCAAAGCCCTGCATTAGTGTTTAGAATGAGGACATAGTTCACCCCTAGTTTAACATCCTTTAGGGAGATGCGTGTCGGCTTTTCGTCAAAGAATTCATCAGCAGGGATGAACTCGTAAAAAATACCGTGGTTTAAGAGTAGGAGTAATCCTTTTTTCTTGGCTTGATCTTGATAGGCAATGAATCCTTCAGAAGCAGGAAAGAGTTCTAGACTATCTACCTCCCCACCCATTAACTCTTCAAATTTCTTGCGGTATGGTTCGTAGTTTACACCCCCGAAGACAAAAAGTGAGAAGTTGGGAAATAAGTCTTTGATATTTTTTCCACTGCGCTCTTTTAAGCGCTCAAAATACATTTGAACCCACGAAGGGATACCACTAATCAGACGCATGTCTTCGTTAATGGTTTCGTCAACAATGGCTTCTACTTTTTGCTCCCAATCTTCAATGCAATTGGTGGCGTACGAAGGAAGTCGATTCTTTTGTAAGTATGCGGGAATAAAGTTGGCTACTATGCCCGACAACCTACCATTAGGCACATGTGGAGCATCGGTCAATTCTGGACTACCCTGCAAGAAAATCATTTTACCATCCACAAAACTACTGTTCCCTGTATTGTGCATATAGTGCAGTAGCGCATTGCGGGCAGCTTGAATTTGATAGCCCAAAGACTCTTTGGTTAATGGGATGTATTTAGCTCCCGAGGTAGTACCCGAAGTCTTGGCAAAGTAAAGCGGTTGACCTTTCCAAAGAACATCTCGCTCCCCATTTCGTATGCGTTCTATATAACTTCTCAGCCCTTCGTAATCACGTACAGGAACCGCCTTTTTAAAATCTTCGTAATTATCAATGGCATCGAAATTGTGATCTTTCCCAAAGGCTGTTTTAGCAGCTGTTTTAATGAGGGCTTTAAAAACTTTTTCTTGTGTTTGAAGAGGTTTATTGCTCCAAGCTTTTGTTTTTGCAACGATAGTTCGCGCAAATATTTTACCTGCAAATGCTTTGATGCTCATTAGAAGAGAATGTGATGTTCGGGGTTAATGGCTTTTCCTTGGTGCCATAATTCGAAGTGTAGGTGAGGGCCAGTACTTAGCTCTCCACTATTTCCAATAATGGCGATTACTTCTCCTGCTTGCACAAGGTCTCCTTCTTTTTTGAGGAGTACCGAACTGTGCTTGTAAAGAGAGAAAAGGTTGTTTTCGTGTTGAATGGCTAACACATATCCGGTGTCGGAAGTCCAATTCGCAAAAACCACCGTGCCCGGCAGTGTTGCTTTTATGGCTTCATTTTCTGGAGCAACTACATCTACTCCATAATGTTTGTCAGACATGCTAAAGCTAGAGGTGATAAGACCTTTTATAGGCGCGTAAAAAACGGTATTCCTCAAGCTCACTGGTTTCCCAGCATCTTCGGAAAGAATATTAAAGCGATCTTCACGTTCTACTTGTTCTCTGAAAATGGAATCTTCGGCTGAGGCATTTAGTGCATCGAGCTGTATTTCTATATCGGGATTGCTATCTAATAATAAGGAGTCATCAAAAGCTTCTCCTTTAAGGATTTTCTCGATGATAAACATTTTTTGATCTTTCAGTCGAAGCTCGTACTCTAGCGAATCGGTTTTAAACGAAAGGTCAATCAAATCGCGCGATAAATGTTTGGGCGAATAGCCAGGGATGTATTCTTTAAGGGGTGTATATGCGATGATTGCCGTAGTAAAACCCGCAATAAACAGCAAAACAGCCAAAACGCTGAGCCAAAGTTGGAAGCGACTGATAGAAGTGCTAAAGAGTTCTTCGTAGGATTGTTCGTTCAACAAAACCAAGCGGAAGCGCTGCCTCAGGCTTTCTAAGAATGAATTTTTATTGTTTTCTTGTTCCATATTTTAGTGCGTATTGCAAATATCGTAATAGTTTAATCGTTGGAAATAACTATCAATAGAAAAAATAAAATATTTTTGTAAACTAATAGTTATAATTGTGGCTAAAGAAACCCTTTTGAGAACAAAAAGATTATATCGCTTACTTTTAGTGCTAACCCTAGTTATTTGGGGTTGTTCTACCCATAAGGATGCTTTTTTAAATAGAAGCTATCATAGTACGGCTGCTCACTATAATAGCTTTTTTAATGCATCGGCGAGTTTCGAGGAGGGCATTGCTAAGCTTGAAAAGACTTATCAAGAGGATTATAGCTTGCTTTTACCTTCACATGTTTTGGGGGATAAACGACAGGCTCAAAAGGTTTATCCGCAGATGGATCGTACCATAACTAAAGCCTATAATGTTATCGATTTCCACTCGATGGAGTTTAAGGGTAAGGAGCGCAATAAGTGGGTAGACGATTCTTATTTTTTGATTGGACAGGCGAATTTCTATAAGCAGGACTATACCCTTGCCATTGAAACCTTCAATTATATTTCTAGAGAATACAAGGAGCTTAAAGATGTTTCGGTACTTTGGGCTACAAGAGCACATATTGAACAGGGGAATTATACTACGGCCGATAAAAACTTACAGTACCTATACGAAGAAGCTCGATTTAAGTCGGAAGAAAAAGCCTTGTTGGCGGAGGTAAATGCAAATTTATCGATTCATCGTAAAGACTGGGAAGAGGCGATTGACTACCTCAGCCAATCTGTGAAGTTCGATTCGGACAAGGCTAAAAGGGTTCGATTTACTTTTATCATCGCGCAACTTTATCAGCTTACAGGAGATTACGATGAGGCTTATGAGTATTTTGACAAGGTGGTGCACATGAACCCAGACTATGAGTTCTTGTTTAATGCATCTTTGAGTAGAGCGCGTGCTTTTAATCCCGACAAAGACAATGCCGACGATTTGATTCGCGAAATCAAAAAGATGCTAGAGGATGATAAAAACATCGATTATAAGGATCAGATTTATTACGCTTTGGCAGAAATCGCTCTCAAGGAGGATCATCGTTTAGAAGCCATGGAGTATTTACATGCATCTACGGCTTCGAGCATTAATAACGATAGTCAAAAATCGATTTCTCATTTAAAGTTAGCCGATTTATACTTTGACGAAGCTCAATATTTACCAGCTCAAGGGCATTATGATACAGCGATGATGTTTGTGAGTACTTCGCACGAAGATTATGATGCTTTGATGAAAAAGCGCAACAGCTTGAATCAATTGGTAGAACTGTATACTACGATTCAAGTTCAAGATAGTTTAATAGAACTTTCACATTTACCAGAAGCGGATTTATTGGCGGCTATCGATGCGATAATTGAGCAAAGGAAAGAAGAGGATGCTGCCGCAAAAACCGCTGCTCAGGCAGCTTTGAGAGGAGGAAGTAGATATAACTCTCAGACTAGTGGAAACCAGAGGAACCCTATGGGGGGCATGTCGGGAGCTTGGTATTTTTACAATACTTCGGCCGTAAGTTTTGGTTATTCGGAGTTCTTAGCCAAATGGGGCGAGCGTAAGTTGGAAGATAACTGGAGGCGTAAAAATAAAAATCAAATTTTCTTAGATGAAGATGGCGAATTGCTCGATGATGACGAAGACAAGGATGTTTACAGTAGAGAGTATTACCTCGATCAGATTCCCCTTAGCGACTCGGCACGACTTGCTACCCAGGATATAATCATTCAGGCTTTTTATCAGCTTGGGCTCATTTATAAAGAAGAACTTCAGGATTACGACGAAGCCATTGAGGTGTTTGAATTGTTGAAAATCTCTTATCCTGAGAACGATTACGACCCCGCTACTTATTATCAATTGTACCGTTTGCGCAAATTGCTTGAAGAGGATTTAGCGGCAACTACGATTCTTCAGGCATTGATGAAGAAGTATCCTAATAGCGAGTTTGTAGAAATGATTCTTGAGCCAGAGGCCTATGCTCTTCGAATGGAATCGGCAAGCGTTGATAGCCTTTCATTGTATTATGAATCGATTTACGATTTATTCCTTAAAGAGCAATATGACAGCGTGATGGTGGTTTCGGGACAGGCGAAAAAGGATTATGCCAATCACAGTTTAGGGGCTCAATTTTCGATGCTCTACGCACTTTCTTCTGGTTATTTAGAAGGCGAAGAGGCTTTGGTTACGAGCTTAAATGATCTATTAAGTGAACACACTAAAGGTGAAGTGAGCGACCTAGCACGCGCAATGCTTCAAAGCATTGAGATGATGCATGAGGAAGTGGTGGAGCCTAAATATAGTGTTGAAGAGGATGTAGATCATTATTATATTTTGGCAGTAGACAGCGAAGGGCCAAGCATCAATCAATTGAAAATAGCTATTTCCAATTTCAATTTAGAGTATCATAAATTAGAGCAGTTAAGCACGCAGAGTTTAATGCTCAACCTCGACCATCAGCTTATTATCGTGCGTAAATTCTCGAATAGCGAAGATGCTTTATTGTATTACGACGCCTTAAAGAATTTAGAAACACTTGGTCCTTTATTGGGTCTTTCTGAGTATGAACATTTTATCATATCTTCGAATAACTTTAGTGACTTCTATAAAGACAAAAAGCTCGATGAGTATATCGTTTATTTTGAAGATCTCTATCTGAATCTCGAAAAATAATTGAACGATGTTTTCTAAACCCAAAAGCGACATGTCGAAAATCAACGAAAAAGCAGGTGCAACTATTAATGCCATAGGCCAGGGTAGTGTAATAAGAGGAGATATTAAAACGCAAGGCGATTTGCGCATTGATGGAACTCTAATAGGAACAATCGACACCAAAGGGAAATTGGTTCTTGGCGAATCGGGTGTGATTGAGGGCGAGGTAACTTGTCAAAATGCACTGATTGCAGGAAAGTTAAAAGCGAAGATTACCGTTTCAGAATTGCTAAGCCTCAAAGCGAGCGCCGAGCTTACAGGAGATATTATTACCAATAAACTATCTATTGAACCGGGAGCAAATTTTACAGGTTCATGTAGTATGGGAGCCTCTATAAAAAACATCAAGTCTACCGACGCACATGGAAAAGCCCAAGAAAAGACCGCTTAGTAAATTTCTTAAATTTTCGAACATGGCTCTTCAAATGGGAGTGATAATCGGTATCGGCGCTTATGCCGGGATTAAATTAGACGAGTATTTGGAAAAGGATAACCTTTTTACGGTCATCTTATCGCTCCTCGCTGTTTTTGGAGCATTGTATCATGTTATTAAAGAAGTGACTCATTTAAGTAAATGATTAAAGATATTCTCCGCTTCTATTCGAAGCTATTCGTTTTTGCAAGTATTGTTGCACTTGTACATTACACTCTTCACTATTTTGATTTATGGGTTTTAAATGCCCGCGATTTTAAGCGCATTCACGGCTTTAATTTCTTGGCCTCTGTATTTTTGTATCCTGTTTTAGCCTATTCTTTTCATTATTTAAAAGATAAGGCTGGTTTTGTGTTTTTAGCCCTGAGCCTTTTTAAAATGCTCATGGTGATGATCTTTATGGCGATTTTAATTTTGCCCAACACTGAGCCCATGCAGTCTTTTGCGCTTCAGTTTTTAATTGTCTACTCTTTTTACCTCATTTTTGAGTTGCTGATAACTGTCAGGAATTTAAAGGACTAAGCCATTTATTAAGGCTTATTTTGTCCTTCTATCGCCCGACATTATTCGCATTTTAAATTCAGCTGTTGATAAGTATGATTTTTGCTTTCTCTTTTGAGAATATTGTCTATTTTTGCAGGGATTTTTTGAAGGGGAATATATAACCACTTGAAAACTACATGAAAACTGTACTGAAGTCTATTACATTAGCCGTAGCATTCTTATTAACGAATGTGAATTTATTTGCCTCTGAAACAGAAGCTAAAGGTGGCGCTGAAGAAGAAAAATTCGACGCTGTTGAAGTGATTATGCATCACATTTCTGATTCGCATGAATTTCACATTTTAGATTACACCAACGCTAAAGGAGAAGAAGTACCTGTATCTATTCCGCTTCCTGTAATTTTATTTACAGATGGGAATTTAGATATTTTCATGTCGAGCGAATTTAACCACGGTCACGCTGATGTAGTACGTGGAGATCGTACGTATCATATCGAACACGATCATATTACTGAGTTGGGTGGAGCTCACCCATTAGACTTCTCTATTACTAAGAATGTATTCTCGATGTTATTGTCGGTAATCATGTTAATATTGATTTTTACTGCCGTTGGAAGATCTTACCGCAAAGGTTCGGGCGCTCCTAAAGGCTTAGCCTCTTTTATGGAGCCTTTAGTATTGTTCGTTCGCGACGATATTGCTGTTCCTAATATCGGCGAGAAAAAAGCCAACAAGTTTTTACCTTATCTGTTAACTGTGTTCTTCTTTATACTGATGAACAACCTTTTGGGATTGATTCCTTTCTTCCCAGGTTCTGCCAACTTAACGGGTAATATCTCATTTACGATAACATTATCATTCATCACATTCTTGATTACCAACTTGAATGGGAATAAAGATTACTGGAAACACATTTTTGCTACTCCTGGCGTTCCGTTGTGGTTAGCACCAATCATGATTCCAGTTGAATTGATGGGTATCTTTGCGAAACCTGTCGCCCTACTGATTCGTTTGTTTGCTAACATTACTGCGGGTCACATTATCATCTTAAGTTTGATCTCTTTGATCTTTATCTTTAAGACGATTATGATTGCTCCTGTATCGGTAGGATTTGTATTGTTTATGAATGTATTGGAGCTATTAGTAGCTGCACTGCAAGCATATATTTTCACGTTATTGTCGGCGCTATTCATTGGAATGGCGGTAGCAGAACATGAACATCACTAAGTAAGTTTTTTGTTTAACCCTAAATTAAAATTATTATGGGACCATTAGCTGCAATAGGTGCAGGTCTAGCTGTAATCGGAGCTGGTATCGGTATCGGAAAAATTGGCGGAGCTGCAATGGAAGGTATTGCAAGACAACCTGAAGCGACTGCAAAAATTCAAACTGCAATGATTATTGCTGCTGCCCTTGTTGAGGGTGTAGCTCTTTTCGCGGTAGTTGTATCTTTGTTAGTAGCAAGCAACTAATTAATTGCTTAACAAACCTTTCAGGGATTGCCTGAAAGGTTTGTTTTTACTCTCGTTAAAACGAAAACAAAAATATTTAAGACATGGAATTAGTTACTCCGCAAATAGGATTGATATTCTGGACATCACTATCATTTTTGATCTTGATGTTTATCTTGAAGAAATTCGCATGGTCTCCAATCTTGGGTGCTGTAAAGGAACGTGAAGCTTCTATTAGAGAAGCTTTAGAGTCTGCCGACAACGCACGTCTAGAGATGGCCAACTTGCAAGCCGACAACGAACGTATTTTGAAAGAAGCACGTATCGAAAGAGATGCTATGTTGAAAGAGGCTAGAGCGATGAAAGAGAATATCGTTTCTGAAGCTAAAAATAAAGCAAATGCTGAGGCCGATAAATTGGTTGCTGCAGCTAAAGTGATCATCGAAAGCGAAAAGAATGCTGCCATTTCTGAATTGAAAGATTCTGTAAGTGCTCTTTCTATCGAGATTGCTGAAAAAGTATTAAGAGCTGAATTAGCCGATTCTGATAAGCAAAAAGCTTATACTGAAGAATTGCTTAAAGATGTTAAGCTTAATTAAGACAGGAAGATGAAGGAAACTAGAGTTGCCCTGCGTTACGCAAAGTCCTTACTTTCTTTAGCCCAAGAAAGTAATGTTCTTGAACAAGTTAAAGATGATGTGCTGACTATTCAGTCGGTATGTGAAGAGTGCCCTGATTTTATCAGCTTGCTGAAAAGCCCTATTGTTAAAACTGATAAGAAGTTGGCAATCATCAATGAAATCTTTGCAAAAGAACTGAGCGAACTAAGCCTTAGCTTTTTGACTTTAGTGACTAAAAAAGGTCGTGAAGCTATTCTAGGATCTATTGCAAATAACTTCATTGCATTATATAACGAATCGAAGAATATTGTGAAGGTTAGTATTACTACTGCCGTAGCGATAGACGAAGATTTAAAGGCACAAGTATTAACGCAATTGGCTTCAATTGTAAATGCTGAAGTGCAAATCGAGGAATTAGTTGATGAAAACCTTATTGGTGGATTCGTTCTTCGTGTAGGCGATAAAGAGTACAATGCTAGTATCGCACAAAAACTACAAAAATTGAAAAGAGATTTTGTTTCGAACCCGTACATAAAAGAGTGCTAAGATGGCAAACGTTAAACCAGCTGAAGTATCAGCAATCTTAAAAGAGCAACTTTCTGGCCTTAAAACTGAGGCAGATTTAGCTGAAGTGGGTACCGTTCTTCAAGTAGGAGATGGTATTGCACGTATCTATGGACTAAGCAATGTAAGTTCTGGTGAATTGATCGAATTCCCATCAGGTTTACAAGGTATCGTATTGAACTTGGAAGAGGACAATGTTGGTGCTGTATTGTTAGGGTCTTCAAAAGGCATTAAAGAAGGAGATACTGTAAAACGTACCGGACGTATTGCATCTATTAACGTAGGTGATGGTATGTTAGGTCGTGTTGTGGATACCCTAGGTACCCCAATTGATGGTAAAGGTCCAATTCAAGGTACAACTTACGAGATGCCTCTTGAAAGAACTGCTCCTGGAGTAATTTACCGCCAGCCGGTAAACGAGCCTCTACAAACAGGTATTAAAGCCGTAGATGCCATGATCCCTATCGGACGTGGACAACGTGAGTTGATTATTGGTGACCGTCAGACAGGTAAGACTTCTGTGGCTATCGATACTATCATCAACCAGAAAGAATTCTACGATGCTGGTGAACCAGTATACTGTATTTATGTTGCAATTGGTCAAAAAGGATCTACGGTAGCCAATATCGTAAAGACTCTTGAAGAGGCTGGTGCAATGGCTTATACAGTTATTGTTGCTGCCAACGCTTCTGACCCTGCTCCAATGCAGTTTTATGCTCCATTTGCAGGTGCCGCAATTGGTGAGTTCTTCCGCGACTCAGGTCGTCATGCATTAATTGTATATGATGATTTATCGAAGCAAGCGGTTGCATACCGTGAGGTATCGCTTCTACTAAGACGCCCTCCAGGACGTGAGGCTTACCCAGGTGATGTATTCTTCTTACACTCAAGATTATTAGAGCGTGCTGCGAAAATCAATGCATCTGATGTGATTGCGCAATCAATGAACGATCTTCCAGAATCTATCAAAGGTATCGTTAAAGGTGGAGGTTCATTAACAGCCCTTCCAATTATCGAAACTCAAGCTGGTGACGTTTCTGCTTATATACCAACAAACGTAATTTCGATTACTGACGGTCAAATCTTCTTGGAGGCCGACTTATTCAACTCTGGTGTTCGTCCAGCAATTAACGTAGGTATTTCCGTATCGCGTGTTGGTGGTAATGCACAGATTAAATCGATGAAGAAAGTTGCTGGTACCTTGAAGCTTGACCAAGCACAGTACCGCGAACTAGAAGCATTTGCTAAGTTCGGTTCTGATCTTGACGATGCTACCCTATTAGTAATTAATAAAGGTAAACGTAACGTAGAAATATTGAAGCAAGGCTTGAACTCTCCACTAGCTGTTGAGTATCAAGTAGCGATGATTTACTGTGGCACGAAAAACCTAATGTCTAAAGTTCCTGTATCAAAAGTAAAAGAATTTGAAGTTGAGTTCTTGTCTTATATGAGAAACAAATACGCTACTGAGTTGGCGAGTTTGAAAGCTGGTAAATTGACAAGTGAAGCAATTGCTGCTATTGAAAAATCAGCAGCTGAAATTTCATCAAAATACGAATAAGACTGAACTAGTGAAGGCTTCGGCCTTCACTTTCAATAGATTTTCAGATGGCTAACTTAAAAGAAATACGTACTAGGATTAGTTCAGTATCGTCGACGATGCAAATTACCAGCGCCATGAAAATGGTGTCGGCTGCAAAGTTGAAGAGAGCTCAGGATGCAATTGTTCAAATGCGCCCTTATGCTGAGAAACTGCGCGAGATCTTAGTCAACATTAGTTCTACTCTCGAAGGTTCTGCCGAAGGAGTATACAGCCAAGAAAGAGCAACCGAAAAAGTATTGTTGATAGCGATTACTTCTAACCGTGGTTTGTGTGGTGCCTTTAATGCACATGTATTTAAGAAAACCGAAAAACGCATTAAACACTTTGCAGGTAAAGCCGTTCAAGTTTACCCTATCGGGAAAAGATCTGTAGACTACTTTACAGGCAAGCACGAAATATTCAAGTCGGAAGCTAAGATTTTCGATAACTTGAATTATGATAATGCTGCTGCTCTTGCTCAAGAGGTGATGTATGCTTTTGTTGATGGTAGTTTCGATAAAATCGAAATTATCTACAACCAGTTTAAAAATGCGGCTACTCAATTAGTGGTTACCGAACAGTATTTACCTGTTCAAGCCGACGAAGAGACTGAAGTTGAAATGAACGTTGACTATATTTTTGAACCTTCAAAATCTTCTATTGTAGTTGATTTGATTCCTAAATCATTAAAGGTGCAACTTTATAAAGCACTATTAGATTCTCATGCTTCTGAACACGGCGCTCGTATGACGGCAATGCATAAGGCTACCGATAATGCTGAGGATTTAAGATCAGAATTGAAACTGACTTATAACCGTCAGCGTCAAGCTTCTATTACCAACGAAATCCTTGAGATTGTTGGTGGTGCCGAAGCTTTGAAACAAGGATAAATTTTACCCTTATTTATATAAAAAGTCTCGTAGAAATACGAGACTTTTTTTTGCTGCTTGTTATAGCTATCTGCTCGTCGCTCACTGTTCACACTTCACTGAATTATAATCTTATATTTGTTGAAAATATTTCAAAATGAGACTATTAATATTCTTTATCTCCTTCGGATTCTTTTTCACAGTTCAGGCACAAGACTGTAATAAGGTGAGCAAAAAGATGGTTAAGCGACTTCAGCTAGATATCTCCACGCTTGCCGATGACCAAATGGAAGGTCGTCAAGCGGGAACTTCGGGTGAGGTAAAGGCGAGAGATTATATAGTGAGCAGAATGAAGGAAATCGGACTCGAAGCCGGAGGAACCTCATCTTATCTGCAATCCTTTCCTTTTAACGAAAATGTAAAGCAAAAAGCCAATAGCACTCGTTTGAGTTTGAACGGCACAAGCTTGAGGTTAAACCACGAATTCTATCCTATAAATTTATCCTCTAACGGTAAATTAAACGATATCCCCGTTATCTGGATATCATACGGGCTGCATGCACCCGAGCTCGGTTATTCAGATTACGATCGCTTGGAAGCTGATGTGAATGGATATATTGCCTTGATGGATATTGCTAATCCAGAAGGGATTCCTACTGAACAGAACTTGCTTACCAAAGCCATTGAAGCTTTGGATAGAGGAGCGCTCGCTCTACTCTTGTACAAATCAAATTCTTCAGTAGAAATTCCAGAGTCAAAATTTACTGAGATTAAGGCTTTGGGAATCCCAGTGGTATTCATCAAGAATAAAGCCTTCAAAAAAGTTCCTAGAGATTTTGTTGAGAACGCGAGTGTAACCGTTTCACAATATGAGGTTCCTAAAAAGGGATATAATGTATTGGCTTATTTAGATAACACTGCCGATAAAACTGTTGTTATTGGCGCGCATTACGATCATTTGGGTTGGGGCATAGATGGCTCGCTACACAAGGGTCCTCGTAAAATACACAATGGTGCTGATGATAATGCTAGCGGAACAGCAGCTCTATTGGAGCTTGCCTATTTTTTGAAAAAGAACAAAACAACAGAGAACAATAATTACCTTTTTATAGCCTTCTCGGGAGAAGAAATGGGACTCTTGGGTTCTCAATATTTTGTGGCCAACCCAAGCATCGACCTTAGCGAGATTAATTATATGCTCAATATGGATATGTTGGGTAGAATGGAAGTGGGTATGGCATTGTCGGTAAACGGTACAGGCTCTTGTTCCTTATGGAAGCAAAGTTTAGAGGAGGTTGACTGTGATGCTTTCGCTTTAACTATGAAGCCAAAGGGCTTTGGCCCTTCCGATCACGCTCCTTTCTATTTAAATGGAATTCCTGCATTACATTTTTGGACAGGAGAACATACTGACTATCATAAACCCAGCGATGACGTAGAAAAGATTAATTTTGAGGCAGAATCGCAAATCATTTCTTTTATAGAGTCTTTCATCCTATTGATGGATACCAAAGGAGAAGTAGACTTTCAATTGACCGAATAAGATGAGTATAGAAAAGAAAATAGCCGTTATAGGTGGTGGTAGTTGGGCAACAGCTATCGTAAAAATGCTTTCGAACAATGTTGAAGAATTATTGTGGTGGATGCGTAATGAGAACGCTGTGGATCATATTCAGAAGACATTTCACAACCCACGATACTTAAGTAGTGTCCGCATCAATACAGATATAGTTAAGGTGACTAGCGATTTGAAGTCTGTTTGCGAGCAAGCAGATATCATTGTAGTAGCAGTTCCTTCTGCATTTCTGCACACGACCTTGTCGTCAGTAGATCTCGACTTATCTAAGAAGATTGTTTTTTCTGCAGTAAAAGGAATTGTCCCTGAATTCAACCAAATTGTTGGGGAGTATTTCCAAACGAGTTTTAAGATACCTATTAATCACATTGGTGTAATTACGGGCCCTTGTCATGCCGAAGAAGTAGCCTTAGAGCGTCTTTCTTATTTAACGATAGCTTGCGAGGATGCTGATGTTGCTAAGCAAATGGCAGATAAATTATCTTGTCGTTATATTAAGACAACAACTTCAGATGATATTTATGGAACAGAGTATTCTGCAGTACTAAAAAATGTGGTGGCTATTGCGGCAGGTATTGCACATGGATTAGGCTATGGCGATAATTACCTTTCCGTACTAATTTCGAATGCCATTCGCGAGATAAAACGTTTTGTGGATACGGTTCATCCAATCACTCGTGATATTAAAGATTCAGCTTATTTGGGCGATTTACTAGTTACTGCTTATTCGAAATTTAGTCGCAACAGAACTTTTGGTACTTATATTGGTAAAGGTTATTCGGTAAAAGCGGCGCAAATGGATATGAATATGATCGCCGAAGGCTATTATGCCGTGAAATGTATTAAGGAGATCAACAAAGAATACGGCGTGTATATGCCAATTACCGATTCGGTATATCGTATTGTTTACGAAAAGATGGCTCCTAGAATTGAGTTTAAACTCCTTGCGGAGGAGTTAAATTAGAGAGAACGTCTAATTATTATGCATAAAAAAAGTCCCGAATTGCTTCGGGACTTTTTAAAATACGTAATGAAAATACTTATAGTACTCTAACCTTAACAGCGTTAAGACCTTTTCTACCTTCTTGTAATTCATACTCTACTTCGTCACCTTCTTTAATTTCGTCAATTAAACCAGTGATGTGTACGAAATATTCTGTTTTAGAATCTTCGTCTGTGATAAATCCAAACCCTTTAGCATCGTTAAAGAATTTTACTGTTCCTTTGTTCATCTTGTAAATAATTTATTTAAGAGGTCAAAGATAACTAATTTATTTAATCTAGCGCTTTTTTCTATTTTTTTTGATTTGATGGAAATGAGAGAGAGATTTTTAAAATCTTAAAGCAATCATTTTCAGTTTATGAGCTCTCTTTCATGGGTTCTTTTCAATAGTCTGTAATTACTTGGTATTCATTGAATAAGAAAAGGTATTTTTGCCAAAATTTTAGTGAGATGAACGTTATCCTTACCGGAGTAACTGGAACTTTAGGTTCTCAGATTATTTACGAATTACTACAGCAAGAAGAGCTGAAGAATATCTATCTGTTAATACGTAACAAAGGTGCTATTAGTGCGAAAGAGCGCTTTAATAGTGTCTTAACGAATGAGGCAGCGCCAGAATATATCCTGAAAAATAGCACTGCAATCTTAGAGAAAGTAAGCGTTTTAGAAACTGAAGCGTTTTTAAATCCTTCCGCTTATCTAGATGCTTCAGAAACCAATTACTTTATTCACTCTGCAGGTTGTGTAAATTTAACTACCGACAGTTCTCAAAAGGATTTGCTCTTTGAAGAGAATTTGGAACTCACCAAAACGATCTTTCAAGCTTTTTCATCTTACATTACTAAGTTTACTTATATCAGTACAGCCTTTAGCATTGGTGATATTGGAGGCTTAATAGATAACGATTACCATACGAATAAAGAGCCTAAATACAGAAACTTTTACGAAGCCTCGAAACATGCTACCGAGAAGTTCTTGAGAGAAGAGGAAAGTAAAACAGGAGTTCAAATACAGATTTTACGTCCGAGTGTTTTGGGGGGGAATATCTTTAAAACTTCCAAATACTTTATTTCTAAGTATATGGTGTATTACCTCGTAGGAAGGTTTTTCCACAACAATCCGTTAGGGAAAAACAGTACGATGCGTTTGGCTTTAAATAGCGAAACAGGTTTGAATATTGTCCCCGTTGACTATGTAGCGAAAGTTATTGCTAAGGTATTTACTAAAAATATCGAGCAGTTAAACATTGTTCAAAGTAAAAGCACCAATGTAAGGAATGGGATGAAGCGTATTGTTGAAGCCGTAGGCTTTAATGATTATAGCTTTGTGAATACCTTGGATGGCAACTTTGTTTTGGATGCGAAAAACAAGCTTGAGGACATCTATTACCGAACCATCGGTTTGCACTTAAACAGGTATCTAACCTCTAATCCTTACGAGTTCGATACGACGCTCTTAGAGTCTATTGTGCCAATGCCTGTATATAATGTGGAAGATTATTTAGCCGACACGATTAGCTACGCTAAAAACAACAATTTTAAAAGTGCTTGGTAGATTTCAATTTGAATATTTGATGATGTGTCGATTTGAAGATGATGAATTCTACCACCGTCCAAAGACTATCGACCAATAATTACCGTCTTTTAAATAAAGGTACTTTAGAACAAGCCTCGCCATAGCTTAAGGTCTTCACTACGGGTTGTAGTAAAGTACAAAGTTCCACATAAGTTGATTCGGGAACTGGGCGATTAGAACAGCCTTTCACGATTACAAATTTGTCTTGTAATTCTGTCAAGTCAATTGTTTGAAGTGCTTGTGTGTAAAGGTGTTTGTTAAGATCTTTAAGAGAGCCTTTAATAACTATTTTTGCAAAAGAAGAAACGGCAGATGCAATGAGCATAAATGCCCAAGCCGGAACGATGGCATCTGTAGTGATGTCGATGGCGATATTGCAATCTTGGTATTGAGCCCAATCATTAGATTTTACAAAAGCGCGAAAGTCTCGCTCACGAAGAATTAGTCCTTCGTAAAGGTGATCTTTCAAGTCGATGAATACACGCTTATCCTGGTCGTAATAATCCTCCAGATTAAGGGTAATCAATCCCGACTGTTCAACTTTGTTAATGATTTCGCTCATTTTTATAGAATTCAGGGGACAGAATATAGTAATTAGTAGTCAATCATTATTAATTAACAATTGATTAAAGAAATCCTAGCTCCAATTTCGCCTCTTCACTCATCATATCTTTGTCCCATGTAGGTTCAAAAACCATGATAACTTCAACCTTTTTCGCTTCGTCTAGAGAGCTTACTTTTTCTCTTACCTCCTCAGGCATGGTCTCTGCCACAGGGCACGATGGTGAAGTCAATGTCATATCGATTTCAATATCACCTTGGTCGCTTACGCGAACATCGTAGATTAAGCCTAGTTCATAAATATCAACTGGAATCTCTGGATCGTAAATACTGTGGAGCACTTCAAGTACTTGGTCGCCTAAGGCTTGCATTTGGTCTTCGTTCATCATCTCTTTTTGGCTTTCAGCAATCAGTGCTCAGCTTTCAGTTGTTATACGTAACTGATTTTGAGCTAATGCTAATTTTGTTTTTATCTAGTCATCGTTAAGGTTAAGCTGATGGCTCAAACCTGATAGCTGACTTCTACTTAGCTTGAAAAGCCAAGGCATAAAACTTCATTTGTTTAATCATCGATACCAAACCGTTAGAACGTGTCATCGACAAGTGTTCTTTGAGTCCTATTGCATTGATGAAGTGTAATTCGTTAGCGACGATATCTTGACATTTTTGCCCGTCGAATACGCGAACCAATAAGGCCACAATACCTTTAGTGATGATAGCATCGCTATCGGCAGTAAAACGAACGGTGTCGTTTTCTTTAGTAGCGTGCAACCAAACTTTCGACTGACAACCTTTGATTAGATTTTCATCCAATTTATTGGCTTCATCTATCTGCGGAATATCTTTACTCAATTCAATCAAGTAATCGTATTTCTGCATCCAATCGTCGAACATGTCAAATTCGTCGATAATTTCTTCTTGTATCTCTTGAATAGTCATCTAGCCGAACATTTGTTTCACCTTGTGAATCCCTGCTATAAATACGTCTATTTCCTCTTTTGTATTGTATACCGCAAAAGAAGCGCGCATAGTTCCAGTAATACCAAAACGATCCATAACAGGTTGTGCACAATGGTGACCTGTACGGATGGCAATTCCCAATTTATCTAATGTGGATCCAGCATCGTAAGGGTGAATGCCATCCATAAGGAAAGAAACCAATCCTGCCTTATTTTTTGCTTCACCTATGAAACGAATACCACCCACTTCTTTTAATTGTTCTGTAACGTAAGCCAATAATTCATCTTCTTGCTTGGCAATGTTTTCTACGCCTAGTTCTTCCATAAAACGGACAGCAGCTTCCAGACCTATACCACCAGAAATATTCGGTGTTCCACCTTCAAATTTAAAAGGCAAATCGTTGTAGGTAGAACCTTCAAACCTCACCTCTTTAATCATTTCGCCACCACCCTGATAAGGAGGCATCTTCTCTAGAATGTCTTTTTTCCCATAGAGTATACCTACACCAGTAGGGCCATACATTTTATGAGCAGAGAAACAGTAGAAATCTGCATTTAAAGCTTGCACATCTACTTTAGTATGTGGGACAGCTTGTGCACCATCAATCAAAACTAAAGCACCCTTAGCATGCGCTAGGGGGATCATTTCTTCGATTGGGTTTATAGTTCCCAAAGCGTTCGAAATATGATTTACAGCTACCAATTTAGTCTTCTCGTTTAGTAAATCGCGGTAAGCATCCATATCGAGCTCACCAGAATCTAATA
>Ga0208879_1001310_pt1 | contig 23680 bp, 20 predicted proteins | sample Knorr_S15_td_Bot_FD_185605 | JGI IMG/M metagenome (GOLD analysis project Ga0208879, IMG submission 185605) | Marine microbial communities from Southern Atlantic Ocean transect - Knorr_S15_td_Bottom_ad_5009_LV_A (SPAdes) (version 2) | ecosystem: Environmental > Aquatic > Marine > Oceanic | place...
TTTTCATTTGTATAATCGATTATCGACTTTGCCAAACTTCTCCCCTTTGCCTTAACAAGCTCTGCTGAATTTTCAACATTTGCATTGGTCAAGAAATTAGATACTTGATTTAAATTCGCCTGAAGCCTCATTAATTCTTCCTCATTCCTATTGGTAGTAATCGAAACAACCTTTACAGCAGCTTTCCATAATCGGGATAATTCAATAGCGTGAGAGACTTTTTCTTTAGTTTGTTTTTCTAAATCGAGTGGCAGAATAATATTTCTACAGCCCCTATAATGTTCCTTACCTTTAATAGTAATTACAGGGCATGGCGCTGTGGTAACTACTCTAAAAGCATTCGAACCAATCAACTTCTTGGTAAACTCCGATGGCTGACCATTGGTTCCCATTACTATCAGCTTGGCGTTAATTAAATCGGCAACCTCTGTAATTTTCTGATAAACCTTACCCTTCGAAACCATTGCATTTACCTTAATGCCCGATCTTTGATGCACTTCTTGGGCTAGTTTATCAAGCTTAGATTGTACATTCAATTTCAAATCGATGTACTTTTCATCATCTTCACCAAAAAGTCTCTTCAGCATCCCCGACATTTCCACCACAGATAAAAGGGTGATTTCGGCATTACTTAATTTCGCCATTCTTTCAGCTTGCTCCAAGGCAACCAACGATTGATCAGAAAAACCTATTGGAACTAGAATACTAAAGCTTGTTGAGTTCATATATGTATATTTTACTACTTTTAATGAAGTCTAAAAATAGTAAAAGAATATGGAAGAATTTCCCTCTTCAGAGTTAATTTTAAATAGCGATTTATCCGTTTATCATCTTTGCTTAAAGCCCGAGGATATAGCAGATACCATTATTGTTGTTGGCGATCCCGGGCGAGTTTCGATGGTCTCCAAGCACTTCGACTCTATTGAGCTAATAAAGTCTAACAGAGAATACTTAACACACACGGGTTATCTCGGAAAAAAACGTTTAACAGTACTCTCAACAGGTATAGGTGTTGATAATATCGATATCGTTTTTAATGAACTCGATGCCTTATGCAATATAGACCTCAAGTCTAGAACAACTAAAAAAGAACATCACAAGCTTCAAATTATTCGATTGGGAACCTCTGGTACGCTTTCAAAAAACATCCCATTGAACAGTATATTAATCTCTAAGTACGCAATTGGCATCGATGGGATTCCTTACCACTACCAATTTGATGAGCAACTTTTTGAACAAGAACTATCTGAGATTTTCCTTAAAGAAACCAATTGGGATCCACGACTCGCAAAGCCCTATGCCGTTTCATGCTCCGAAAAGCTATGGGATTTATTTATGGAGCCAAACATTGAGTCAGGCATCACACTTACCATGAATGGTTTTTACGCCCCACAAGGCAGAGCACTCCGAAATCCGTTAAATAAGCCCTCATTGAGCAGTTCTTATGAAAGAGTTGAATACAAAAAACTAAAGCTTACGAATATGGAAATGGAAACAGCAGGTCTTTATGCCTTTGGAAAGATTTTCAATCATGAAGTTATTAGTTTAAATGCTATTATTGCAAACCGCAAAGAAGGAAGCTTTAGTGAAGAGCCTTTGCAATGCATCGAAAAAATGATCACATTTGCACTCTCAAAAATAGAGAAATAGAGTTAGGAATAATTTTTGCACCACACTAAGAAACTTACATACAAAATGTTACGGAAATTATATTTCATAATCATCTTAATATCCCTCCCTTTCTCAATTATAGCTCAAAATGCTCCAAATTTGGTTCTAACTGATATGGATGGGCAAACACACGATGTGTATAGTTATTTAGAAGAGGGGAAAACGGTTCTCTTAGATTTCTTTACTACATGGTGTATGCCCTGTAAAGACGGGGCTCCACATATGGAAGGGCTATGGAATACTTATGGGCCAGAAGGTGACAATTCTCTAATCGTACTATCAATCGAAGTAGCAGAAATATCTGATAACGAACTAATTGCAGTCACTAATGAATGGCCAATCGTAAATCCAGTTATCAATTTAAATGGAATACCTGAGGCTTATGAGTCATTTGTGATGGGCTATCCTACCTATGTGGTTGTTTGTGGTGACCAAAGCACAACTACTTCTGTTGGATTTGGCTATCCATATTCAGTTGTAAACTGGCACAGTATGGTGAATACTTGCACTAAAGAAGGTATTATTAACGATGCACTACTACTAGAGCCCATTATCACTAGATGCGACAACAGCATGAATGTAATTATGGACATCGGAAATGCTGGTAATGTACCGATGTATGATTTTACAATTAACACCTACATGGACTCTAATTTAGTAGATTCCTATACCTGGAACGGTGGTGCGATTATGCCCGTTAATAACCCAGATGATTTCCTGAACACTTCCATTGAATTTAATATTGATGAAGCTGATGGTGAGGCCGTTGAATTTGTAATATCCACAGAAAACGATATGAATAGCCTAAACGACAGTTATCAAAGAACTTTTGATGAAGATGTCGTTTCTGTAGAATCTGAAATTACCATTACCATTAATACTGACGACTATCCTTCCGAAACATCCTGGAACTTGGCAAATACAATGGGTACTATAGTTGCCCAAGGTGGGGGTGGTACAGAAAGCATCACACTAAGCCTCCAAGACCATGCTTGTTACACCTTCACTATTGAAGATAGCTTTGGTGATGGTATTTGCTGTAGCTATGGCGATGGAAGCTTCACCATAGAAAACCAAGAAACCATATTAATTGAAGGAGGTCAGTTCGAGTTTATTGATCGTTATTCCTTCTATACAATGACAGATTTCGCAATTGGTGAATTAAACGGAAACCCACAACTACTTTATTCTGAATACTACAATATCAAAGGACAACAAATTAATCGTCCATTGGAATTAGGTTTGACTATCCGCAAAGATATCTATGAAAATGGCCTAGTTAAATACGAGAAGATTATTCAGCTGCAGTAAGAGCTTGCACCTTATTTAGCACCCACTGCAATTGCTCTTTAGGGCTCAATTCGCTATTATCCAACACCAAAGCATCAGCAGTTTTTATTAGAGGAGCCACCTTTCGTGTGCTATCCTTATAATCTCTGTCTTTAATATTTTCCAATACCTCCTCAAAGCTAACGTGCATTCCTTTTGCACTTAACTCATCAAAGCGTCTTTGTGCACGAACTTGCTCCGAAGCTGTCATGAATATCTTTAGTTCAGCATCAGGAAATACTACCGAACCGATATCTCGACCATCCATCACAACTGCTTTTTGCTTTCCAAATTCCTGTTGCTGCTTCACTAAAAAAGTACGAACTTCTTCAATTGCACTAACGGTACTCACTAAATTCGAAACATCCATAGCACGAATCTCATCTTCCACTTTTTCACCATTCAATAACACAAATGATTGCCCGAGCACAGCTTTTGAGAAACTAATTTTCACATCTCCAAGACAAGATTTTATAGCCTCTACATCAATTTTTGAGCTCGAAACATAAGACATGCGCCGCGCATAGAGCGTTACCGCTCTGTACATAGCACCCGTATCGACATAAGTATAATTCAGCTCCTTGGCTAAAGCCTTAGCCATAGTGCTTTTCCCTGTTGACGAATGCCCATCGATAGCTATAATTATTGCGCTCATTTCCTTCTGAAATCGTTGATATTGGTAAGAATAGAAAAACTATGCATCGGCCCAGCAAGATGATAGGCTACACGTGCATAATTAAAGTGAAACTTTGAAACTTTCATAGTAAATCCCCATGTTAGACCAATAGATTTTTTCAAAGTCTCTAAGATCATCTCTTGTCTTCTGCGGAAGTTATAGCCCACACGAATATGAAAATTCTGGCTAAACAACAACTCTGCACCCACACTTACATGCGATAATACTTTGTCCTTAACAGATTTATTAGATGCAACACTTTCTCCCGAAAGGATGTCGGTAGTTGAAGTATTGCTATTCACATAATCGAGATTCCATTGCTCGAGATGAGCCCAGGTAATAGACCATCGAAAGGGAGCATGTTCAAATTTATTGCTAATACCGAGCATCAGCTCAAAGGGCAATGGCTCTTGATGCTCGTTATAGGCTTTAATTTGAAAGCCCATATTTTTCACCAATACCGACGCCATCATATTTCTATTATCAAACTTATAAGTAGCCGATAAATCCATTAAAGCACCTAATGAAGTATAAGATTCTAGATGTGAGTATACCGTTTTTAAAGCCCCACCAAAATGCCAGGTAGAATCAATATGATAAGCTGAGGAAATATTTAAGGCATAATCGCCGGCAGTAAAAGTTCCGTTTTTATCACCAAATTCATTCGCTTCGGTAAACTCTCCATAATCGAAAAAATGTAGCCCAATACTGATATTCTCCAAATACTTATTAGGCATACCATACACCACCGAACCAAAGCGAATTCCAGAATAATAATTCACAAAATTAGTGGATAGCTGATTATTCATCCCTGCATGATTTAATGAAGGCAATTGCTGAGATAAATTAACATCATCGTCCCAAACATTCAAAAGGCAATTACCCAATGAAGCTATACGTGCTGAGCTAGTTAAATTAAGGAATTCATAAGTATTACTACCTCCTATTTGCGCACTCATATGTAGAGTACAAAACAATAGAATACTTAAAAGGGAAAATTGTTTCATGCTGGCTAAAATACTAATCTATTCTTGAACGAAGTCAAGCCAATCTTAGTATTTTCCAAAAAGCTTTTTAGCTTTGTTTGCAGAATGAGAAAAAACAAAATCATGAAAAAATTACTCCTAGGCTTATTCTTAAGCTTCAACTTTATCGGCTTTGCTCAACAAGAAGCCCTAAGTCTTGATGATGCAATTATGAGTCGATGGTCTAAATTTGCTCCCGAAAGACTCAGCAGATTGCAATGGATTGCCAACAGCACCAGCTATTGCTATGTGAAGGACAATACACTTCAAATTCAAAATCTAGAAGGCTTAACAAGTTCCCTAAGTCTCGATCTACTTAATGCGCACTTTGTGGCTGACAGCCTTAGTTCTTTTCCGGGTATTCACTGGATGGACGAAAGTAGCTTCCGTTTTTCAAAAGGGGGCAGTCATTATCGCTACAATGTCACACAAGATAAGCTGACAGAAATTTTAAGTTACAATAGCAAGGCACAAAATGCTGAATTCTCAGATGATGCTATGGCTATAGCCTACACTATCGACAATAATCTCTTCATCCAAGACTCTAATGCTAAAACTCATCAAATAACAAATGATGCCGATAAAGCTATTGTAAACGGACAAGCGGTTCACCGTTTTGAATTTGGAATTTCTAAAGGTACTTTCTGGTCTAATAATGGTGAAAACCTTGCTTTCTACAGAAAAGACGAAAGCATGGTTAGCGATTATCCTTTGGTAAACAACGATGCGCGTATTGCAGAGGCCAATATCATTAAATACCCAATGGCGGGAATGAAAAGCCACCATGTTACTTTGGGGATTTACAATTTAGAATCTGGTGAAACAATATTTGTAAAAACCGGTGAGCCCAAAGAACAATACTTAACAAATATTGCTTGGGGTCCTAAAGACGAATATATCTATATCGCTGTATTGAACAGAGATCAAAATCATATGAAGCTCAATAAATACGATGCTAAAACTGGTGGTTTTGTAAAAACTCTTTTCGAAGAAACACACGAAAACTATGTTCAGCCCTTACACCCTATGCTCTTTGCGGAAGGCAACGACAATGAATTCCTTTGGAGATCGGAGCGAGATGGCTACGACCATTTTTACCGTTATAATACCAATGGTAAACTCATGAACCGAGTTACTAAAGGGAAATGGGTTGTTAAGGATTTTATCGCTTTTGATGGGAATTCTATCATCCTCACAGGAACACATAACAATGGATTAGAAACTCAAGTGTATAGAAGTACGATAAAAGCTTCGCGGTCGACGATGATTACCAGCACCGAAGGGGTTCATAGAGTACAAGCCAGTTTTAACGGACGCTTTTTACTAGACTCCTACAATAGCCTCGACAATCCTGGAACTATTGAATTGATTGATCATATCGGAAATTCGATGCGCACACTATTACAATCGAAAGACCCTTTTGAAAATACCGAAATAGCACAAACAGAGCTTTACACTATAGAAGCTGAAGATGGTACTGTGTTGAATTGTAGAATGATTAAGCCTTCTGATTTCGATGCAAATAAAAAATATCCAGCTTTAATATATGTATACAACGGACCTGGGGTGCAATTAATCTACAATACAAACCTTGCTGCAGCTTCACTGTGGATGCATTATTTGGCTAACGACCAAGACTATATCGTATTTACTGTTGATGGGAGAGGTTCTGAAAACCGCGGTCGTGAATTTGAGCAAGCCTTGTTTAGAAACTTAGGAGATGTTGAAATGCGCGATCAAATTCGTGGTGTAGAACATTTAAAATCGCTTGGATATGTTGATGCTGATAGAATTGCCGTTCACGGATGGAGTTACGGAGGCTTTATGACAACCAACCTATTATGCTCTTACCCTGGAGTTTTCACTTGTGGTGTAGCTGGTGGTCCAGTAATCGACTGGAAATTTTACGAGGTAATGTACACGGAGCGTTTTATGGATACTCCCCAAACAAATCCTGAAGGATTCGAAAGCTCGAGCTTATTAAATAAAGCTAAAAATTTAGAAGATGACCTATTGATGATTCACGGGACACAAGACGATGTGGTGGTTTGGCAACACTCCTTAGCATTTGTTCAAAAATGTGTGGAAGCTGGCGTTCAACTCGACTACTTCCCTTACCCTGGACATCCACATAATGTTCGCGGTAAAGACCGTGTTCACTTGATGAGACAGGTGATTGATTATGTTGTTGATCATAATAAGTAGCGTTAGACGTTAGACGTTAGACGTTAGACGTTAGACGTTAGACGTTAGACGTTAGACGTTAGACGTTAGACGTTAGACGTTAGACGTTAGACGTTAGACGTTAGACGTTAGACGAAAATAAAATTGTTGACGAATAACTCCAAACTGAGAATTGAAAATTGTGAACTGCAAACTTAAAAACGCGCTTCAGCTCACTTTTTTTTTAGCCTGCGTAAATATTCTCTCCCATAACAACTAAGCCCAAAACATCTGGATATTTCGGTAAATTGTTTCCAATTAAGCCTAACAAGTCAGTGTCTCTTTGATTTTTCAACATACCATCAATAAATTGTTTGATGTCTTGATCTTTGGTGAAGGTTCCCATAAACTCATTCCAAGTTTGGTCGGAAATTACCAATTTAGTAACCACAGAAATATATACTGCTCCAAACTTACGAGTTTGAAAATAATACTCTCGCTTGTTTTTACCGTCAATCAAATCCTCCATTTTCATGGTATTTAACACTCCGTAGTGATCGTCTTTTTTTGAATAATCTAGTCCGAATGGTAAAAACTGATTTGTGCTTTGTCTTAGTGCGTAAGTAGTAGTCATGATGTATTTGTTTAAATTCTACCTTACAAATGAACAATATGGAATTGACAACTTGTGTCACAACTATTCCTTTGATATGAGCTAAAAAATTGTATATTTGGATTAATGAGCTGTACTAGAAACACATATTACTACTATTATTCAAACCGAGTTCCGAAGGATCTGGGATGATTTTGTAGTATATAAACAGATATAAAGCAAAGCCCCAATCCAATCGGATTGGGGCTTTGCTTTTTTTATACCCCTAACATTATGAAACAGAATTACAAAGACTACACAAAGGAAGATCAAGAAGTATGGAACTTGCTCTTTAAACGACAAAGAGAAAATCTATCGGATAAGGCATCTAAGGTATATCTAGACTGTCTAGATAAGATGGCTCCTTGTTTGAATAATAAATCGATACCAGATTTCAAGAAGATAAATTCATTCTTCGCAATACATACGGAATGGGAAATTCATGTTGTTCCGGGATTAATTCCTGTGGATGAATTCTTTGAATTACTTTCTCGAAAGAAGTTTTGTTCTTCTACTTGGTTGCGTAACATGGAACAGATAGACTATTTGGAAGAACCCGACATGTTTCACGATATCTTCGGACATATTCCACTATTACTAGATCCTATATTCTCAAAATTCGCTCAAGCATTTGGGAAATTGGGACTTCAATTTAGTGGTAACGAACAGATACAATTGCAACTACAACGCATTTACTGGTTTACCATTGAATTTGGTTTGATGCGCGAAAATGGAGAATTGAAAATCTATGGTGCTGGTATCGCCTCTTCCTATGGTGAGTCAAAACATATTTTTGATGAGGAAGTTCAAACGATGCCTTACAACATTAAAGAGGTTATAGAAACTGACTTTGATACCGATCATATTCAAAACCAGTATTTCATTATTGACTCCTTTGAGGAATTATTCCTAAGTCTAGAAATCTTCAGATCACAGATTGCTTTACAATTGGCTAAAGCTAGCTAATTGATCTTTCAACTCGGCTGGTTTAACAATAGTTGCCTCGTCGGGGAAGGCCAATAAAAAGCGAACTAAGTACTCAGACAAGTACACCTTAGCAGCGAATGTATAGTAATCAGTTTTACCTTTTAATAAGGGTTTAGTTTGTGGATAGAACTGGATAAGGTGTGCATAAGCTTTGCGGTGGAGAATTAATTCTACATCGCAGAGCTTTTCTCCTTTATAACCAAAAGCATCTATAGGTTGTACTTCTATCTCCGATGCTAAACATTGGTCTTTATCTAATATCTCCACCTGACCAATACGATTGATATTGAATATACGCGCTTCATCGGGAGCATTATCCACATCCACTCCTATTACACCCGTATAGTTTGTGGTAAAGGTGATGGGCTCAAAAAGTCGGTTGCTATCACTATTCGAATTGAGCGATGAATAACTCAGTAATTTCACTTGCTTTCCGTCTTTAATGGCATTCGATAATTTCTCAATTTTCAGCCCATTACTCGCATTCAATATATTCTCACCAATCTGAGCTTGCTCGCTCATCATGTGTAACTTTTTAAATATATGCTCCGTTAAATTATGCGAAGATGACAAAGATTGTAGCGATTGACGGATTAATACCGACTCTTCGGAGTTAAATGTAAACTGATATTCTTCGCCTTCATCGGTGGGGATGAAATATTGATTCTCCATTGTAGCATCAATAATAAAACCCAATTCTTCCAAAAGATTAAAATAACGATAGACCGTACGAGAAGACACCTCCAGCACTTCAGCAATCTCCTGAGGCTTTCTTTTACGCACTCCTTTCAGCAGACTTATCAGCTTAAATATTCGCAGGATTTTTCTTTGTTCGGCCATCTAATAAGAAGAAAAATATAGTTTGTAAATTAGGCTCCAAATTAATCAAAATCTATTCTAATGAAAAGGCTTTTTTCAATACTTCTTTGTTGTGTAACATCTCTTAGTGGCTTTGCTCAATCATACTGGCAACAGGAGGCTCATTACCAAATGGATATCGACTTCGATTCAGAAAATCATCAATTTGATGGACAACAAGAATTGACATTCATCAATCACTCACCCGACACTTTAAACAAGCTATACTACCACCTATATTACAATGCCTTCCAACCGGGAAGTATGATGGATGTTCGTTCGAGAAGCATTATGGATCCTGATAGACGTGTAGGAGATCGAATTTCACATCTGAAAGAAGATGAAATGGGTATTCAACAAATCCTTTCTTTAAACCACAATGGCGAAGAATTAGATTTCTCTCACGATGGAACTATTTTAGATGTGAACCTGAAAACATCAATTTTCCCTGGTGACACTGCTATCTTAAGCATGAACTTTAAGGCACAAGTGCCTATTCAAATCCGTAGAACAGGAAGAAACAATAAGGAAGGTATCGACTATTCTATGTCACAATGGTATCCTAAATTATGTGAATACGATGTAGATGGATGGCACAGCAACCCTTATGTAGGACGCGAGTTTTATGGTATTTGGGGTTCTTTTGACATCAATATCACCATGAACTCAAACTATATCATTGCAGGAACGGGGACTCTTCAAAATCCCGATGAAATAGGACACGGTTATTCGAGTACCCTTTTCGACCCAATGCCCGAAAACTTAACATGGAATTTCAAAGCAGATAATGTTCACGATTTTGTGTGGGCTGCCGATCCTGACTATACACACGATATAGTTGTTAACGAGCAAGGTCCAGACTTCCACCTTTTTTACCAGAAAGGAGAAAAAACAAAAGAATGGGCAAATTTAGGCGAGTATATGATCAAGACTTTTGACTATGCCGAAAAGAACTTTGGTGACTATCCTTACACACACTACTCTATCATTCAAGCTGGTGATGGTGGTATGGAATATCCAATGGCTACTCTAATCACAGGACACCGTGGTATAAAGAGCTTGGTTGGCGTATCGGTACACGAAGCTATGCACAGTTGGTATCAAGGAATGTTGGCTACTAACGAAAGTCTCTTCTCATGGATGGACGAAGGCTTTACATCTTATGCTTCTAACAGAATAGAACATGAGTTATTCCCTGAAGATTTTTCCGATGCACATGCAGGCTCATATAAAGGGTACAAACGTATCGCAACCAGTAAATACGAAGAACCTTTGTGTACACATGCCGATCACTTTAACACCAATTGGGCTTACGGAACTGCCTCCTACTCCAAAGGGGTTGTAATTGTTGATCAGTTGGCACATATTATCGGACAAGATGCTCTCGACCGTTCTTTGATGCGCTATTATAATGAATGGGCTTTCAAGCATCCTAATGCAGATAGGTTTGAGCGTATTCTAGAAAAAGAAAGTGGAATGCAACTCGATTGGTATTTTGAATACTTTGAGAATACAACTAAAACCATCGATTATTCTATTGATGAGGTAAGTCAATTAGAAGAAGCGACTCAGATCTTATTGAAAAAAGGTGAAATGCCGATGCCGATTGAATTAGAAGTGGTGCTTAGAGATAGTACTCTTTACCAGTTCTACATTCCTCTAGTAATGATGAGAGCCGAAAAACAAGTAGGCGAGCAGGTAATCATCCTGAACGACTGGCCTTGGACAAACAACGACTACCCTATTTATTTAGATGTAAAGGCGAATGAGATTGCTAGTATTAAACTACACTACACAGGGCGCATTGCCGATGTAGAAGCTTTAAACGATCAGCTTGAAATTCCTGAAGATTGGAAATGGGAGAAATTCAATCTCGGATTGGGAATCAAAGAGAAAAAGAAAAAAGGTAAATTCCAGAAATTGATTAAGATTAAGAAATAAAAAAAGGCTCCCAAGGGAGCCTTTTTTATTGAATAACAAAAACTATTCTTTAATAAATACCATATCAGAAACCATCTATTGGAAAGGATACGAATCCCCTCAGCACAAAATCAAAGTGAGTTAATAATAATCAAAAAGCGACTTTTTTCATGCTAATTTCCTTAAATTAAACAGTCTAGAATTATAACTGATTTCGAAAAAGTTCCATTCAACAGTTTGTTAAGATGAAAATATTAACAATTCCGGAAACACAAGAATTAGATCGATTCACTATTGAAAATGAACCGATAAGCTCTTTTAATCTAATGGAGCGAGCAGCTTTCAATTGTTATCGATGGATTTACAAGCATGTTCCCAATCAAAAAACAATTGCTATGCTTTGCGGCCCTGGCAATAACGGTGGTGATGGTATTGCAATTGCTAGAAGCCTTCTCGATAAGGGATATGCTGTTAATTGCTATTTGATACAGTTTTCTTCTACTTATAGCGACGACAATAAAAAGCAAGGTGAATTATTCCAAAAAAAGTACCCTTTACACATTATTCATTCGGAAGAAGATTTCGCAAAAATTCAAGGAGAACTATTAATAGATGCGCTTTTTGGAACTGGCCTTTCCAGACCTCTAGTAGGAAATTGGGAAAAGCTCATCAGTTTCCTAAATGAGTCCTTTAGCGAATGTATTTCCATTGATAGCCCTTCTGGGTTGTGCTTAGATAAAGCCAATTGCAACTCCGACTCTATAATTCAAGCCACCCGAACATTGACTTTTCAAAGTCCTAAAAAAGCCATGCTGTTTCCAGAGAACGAAATATATGTAGGCAAGCTTTACACGCTCGACATAGGTTTATCCAAAGAAGGCTTAAAAAAATTAGACTCAAATGATTTCTATCTAGAAAAATATGATGTCAGTAAAATCCTAAAAAAACGAAAAAAGCACAGTCATAAAGGAGACTACGGACATGCTTTAATCATTGCGGGATCCAAAGGAATGATAGGCGCTAGTATATTAAGTGCAAAGGCATGTTTGCAATCGGGAGTGGGACTACTTACTATCCATTGCCCTAGTGACGCAAGTGGAATAATACACAGCTCTATTCCTGAAGCCATGATTCAAGCTGATACTAATAAGAATTGTATTAGCGCTATTGATGTAAAAGAAAAACACCAAATTGGGATAGGTCCTGGACTAGGCAAGGATGACTTGACTCAGAAAGCAGTTAGCCTATTAATCAAGATGCATAACATAGCAATGGTGATTGACGCCGATGCCTTGAACATCATTTCTGAACATCGAGAATTGATACCACATATTCCTGCGGGGAGTATATTAACTCCTCATCCAAAGGAAGCACAAAGAATACTTGGAGTATGCAAAAACTCTTGGGAGCTGTATGAACATGCTCGGGGATTTGCTTTAGATCACCAAGTCGTATTTATTCTGAAAGGAGCCTATACACAAATCCATTGTCCTGATGGAAATTGCTACTTCAACAGCACAGGAAATCCAGGTATGGCAACTGCAGGAAGTGGCGATGTGTTAACCGGTATTCTTACTAGCCTACTAGCTCAAGGCTACACCTCCGAAGAGGCATCAAAACTAGGGGTTTTTATACACGGCAAAGCGGGCGACATCATGGCTGACAAATTAGGAGAAGAATCTTTGACAGCATCGGATATTATTGCGGGTATCTCAAATGCTTTTAAACATATAGGAAGTAGGGAATAGAATGTCTTGCAGTCAAAATAGTCGGTGGACGGTGGACGATGGGAAAAAAGACTAAGACCAAAACTAATACCTAAAAGCTGATAGCTGATAGCTGATAGCTGATAGCTGATAGCTGATAGCTGATAGCTGATAGCTGATAGCTGATAGCTGAAATTAAAACTCCCAACCAAAAGACTCCATTACCACTGTCCAATGCGAAGGGAAATCGGCTTGAATATTGAGTTCTTTCTTAGTTATAGGGTGTACAAACTGTATGGCTCTAGCGTGTAAAAATAGCTTGGCACAATCAAATTCACTTTCAAACATTCTGTTATGAAAACGATCTCCATATTTTGGATCACCCACAATAGGATGCGAGATTTTGTTCATGTGAATACGCAATTGATGCAACCTTCCCGTTTCAGGCTTCAACTCTAAAAGACTATATCTCGATTGATCATAAGGGTGAACAGGAATATCTAAACAGACTTCTTTTAAATGCTTAAAATTCGTTAATGCATCTTTGTAGACATTGGCATCGCGCCCCTTTACGGGAGACTCAATTCGCCCAGTTTCGGGAGCAAAACCTCTGACCAATGCATAATAGATTTTTTGAACTTCATTCTCCTGAAATAAGATTTGAAAAGCACGGACATCCTCTCGCTTCTTTGCTAAGAGTAATACCCCAGATGTTTTTCTATCCAAACGATGAATAGGGTAATGCTTTTGCCCCAACTGCTCTTTAAGCATATCGAGCAAGGTTTGCTCATCGTCTCTATCGCGAGCCATAAAAGAATGATGAATGAGAACATCATTGGGCTTGTTAACTGCCAATAAATATTCGTCCTCAAAAGCTATTTCAATATCCAAAGCCTAGTCATTTAAAGCCTTAAACTTGGTCTTGGTTAATTGCTCGAAAATTTGTTTTCCACTGCGAATACTCTTTACCGACCAATCAATTTTCAAGTCGAGAATTTCTTCAGGGGTCAAATTCCAATTTACATCTGAGCGATGCAAACGAGTGATTACATCGTGCAGTAATAAGGCTGCAGAAACCGAAATATTAAAACTTTCGGTAAAACCATACATGGGAATACGAACAAAAGCATCAGCTTGATCCAAAACGATATCCGACAATCCCGTAATTTCTGTTCCAAAGAAAAAAGCCGACTTCTTAGTCACATCAAATTCAGGTAATAATACATCGTCGGTATGTGGTGTGGTCGCTACAATTTGGTAGCCCTGCGCCTTTAGATGATCAATACAATCTTGGGTGTTATTTTCCTTTTCGTAATACGAATACATATCTACCCATTTCTGAGCGCCCATAGCCACATCTTTCGATAAGGAATATTGATTTTTATTGGCAATAACATGTAAATCTTGGAGGCCAAAACAATCGCAAGAACGCAATACCGCACTTGCATTATGAGACTGGAATACATTCTCAACAGCAACAGTAAAATGTCGGGTTCTATTCGATAGCACACTTTCAAAGCGTTCTATCCTATTCGGACTTAAAAAATTCTCTAGCTCTACTAAAAGATCCTCTTTATTCATGAGCACAATTTAAGAATAAATCGTTGCTATAAAACTCCTCGCTCCACCTCTATTCCTAAACTCACAAAGGTAGATTCCTTGCCATATTCCTAAATTCAGTTGCCCATCACTAATAGGTATCGAAATAGAAAAACCCATTAATGAAGATTTAATATGTGCAGGCATATCATCGGAACCTTCTAAAGTGTGTTTATAAAATGGTTCGTTTTCCTTCACCATCTGATTCATGGAAGTTTCAAAATCCTCGCGAACTGTAGCATCGTAGTTTTCGTTGATCGTAAGCCCAGCAGAAGTATGTTTGATGAATAAATGTAATATTCCTTGTTGAGGTAATTTAGGTAGATATTGCAGTACTTCATCGGTCACCAAATGGAAACCTCTGGATTTTGCTCCTAAACTAAATTCTACTTGTTGGATCATTTTATGAAAATCTATGAGGCTCCAATTTAGGAATAGATTTCCGCTCACCATTGATGATTTCAGAAATATACAAACCCGTTATTGGGGCTAAGCTCAAGCCCATCATGGCATGACCCGTAGCAATTTTTACATTTTTATATTTGGGATGAGTTCCTATAAACGGTAATCCATCTGGAGAACAAGGACGAAACCCTGCCCATGCATTTTGATTATAAAGTGGGTCGATGTCGAAATCTGGATAATACTCTTGTATAGAATTGATAATGCCTCCCACCCGGCTTGGGTTTACAGCAGTATTTCTGGCGCCCAATTCCATGGTTCCCGCAACTCTAAATTCATTTTGAAAAGGAGTCATCGCTACCTTAGCCTCACATAAAATGGAAGGGATTGTTGGCTGTTCTATCTCTTTCGGAATTGTTAAACTGTATCCCTTACCAGCTAGTAATGGTAATTTTAAATGCAACATTTTAGCAATCTCGGCGGACCATGAACCAGAAGCAATCAGCACTTCATCAAACTCTTCAGATTGGAAATTCGCACAAAGTTCTACTTTTGTATCGGACAACACCTCTATTCGATCTACTTGTGCTTTGGAATTCAATACTACACCAACAGACAAAAGGTGTTTTTTCAAAGCATTCATCGACTCACTAGGCGAAATATGCGCATCACATTTATAATGAATAGCTCCAAGGGCGTCGATATGTACATCCTCAAGGCTTTGCAAGTCTTCTTTGCTGAGCACCTTATTTTCGAGGCCAAATTCGGATGCTATTTTGGCGCTATGAATTTCCTCTTCGGCTAAAGCCTCTGATTTGTACAGCATCAAAATCCCTTTCTGCTCGAGCTTGATATTTACATCTGTGGCAATCTCACGCCACAATTCCTTACTCTTCACAGACATTTCTGCTAATAGCGGAACCGACTCATTGACATGCTTTTGATTGCAGGATTTATAAAAAAGATACAACCATTTCGCGAAGGAAGAGTTCAGCTGTGGGTGAATATAAAAAGGGCTCGAAGACTGAAACATCCACTTCAAACCTTTTGAAATTACTCCGGGTGAGGCCAAGGGAATAACATGACTTGGAACAATCATCCCCGCATTTCCATGCGAACAAGAATCATCAAAATCGTGGCTGTCGTACACATGAACTTCATGCCCTGATTTTTGAAGATAATAGGCAGAACACAATCCAATGATTCCACCACCAACTATGGCTATACGTTTTGTCATATCACCTGAAATCCGTCTACATAAGGATCTTCATCATCTAAAAAGATTGTATTATAACCTGTAATTCTCGCCCAACCTTCAATACTCGGAACTATAGCAGGAATTCCTCCTAAATCTGTTTCCTCTTCAATGCGTCCAATAAATTTAGAACCTATAATACTCTCGTGGATAAAGTCATCCCCTTTTATTAATTTCCCTTTTGCATACCACTGCGCCATTCTCGCCGAAGTTCCCGTACCACAAGGGGAACGATCGATAGCTTTATCGCCGTAGAACACTGCATTTCTCGCGGTAGCTTCTTCCGACAAAGTATCTCCTGCCCATAACAAATGACTCAAACCTTTAATGGTTGGGTTTTCGGGGTGAATAAAGTTATGCTCCTCGTTTATTTGGGTTCTCATTTTTCTACTCCACGAAATCAATTGATCGGCAGTATAGGCCTGAATACCTTTAAAATTCTCTTGAATATCAACAATAGCATAATAGTTCCCTCCATAGGCTACATCAATAGTTAAGCTTCCTAAGTCGGGACAATCAACAGCAATACCTTCGGCGGCTAAGTAAGATTTCACATTTCGCAACTTTACAGAAGTCACCTTATTTCCCACTTGAACATAATCAACAAGCACCAAGCCCGCTGGAGTTTCCAAACGCAGCTTTCCAGGAGTTTTTGGCTGAACCAAACCTTCTTCTATGGCAACCGTTACGGTACCGATAGTACCATGACCACACATAGGAAGACAACCACTGGTTTCGATAAATAGAATACCAATATCGTTTGCAGGATCAGAAGCGGGATACAAAATACTCCCCGACATCATATCGTGACCGCGAGGCTCGAACATCAATCCCTTGCGAATCCAATCGTATTCCCGAAGAAAATGCTGACGCTTTTCGGACATGGTAGCTCCCTGCAATACTGGTCCACCACCCGAAATAACACGAACGGGGTTCCCACAAGTGTGGGCGTCGATACAGGAAAATGTTTTTCTAGCCATTAGTCCATTGATTATCTACCAAACGCCAAATACCCAAAGCATTTTCATCTTTCAATTCTTCGGGTAAAAGTTCCACTGGGCAGTCTTGTAAAGAAATAGGGCGAGCAAAACGCTTAATCGCATCCGCTCCTACCGAGGAGAATCGTGAATCGGTAGTCGCTGGAAAAGGCCCTCCATGATGCATGGCAGGACAAACCTCTACTCCTGTTGGGACCCCATTAAACACCAATCTACCCGCTTTTTCTTTCAACACATTAATCGTGTTTTCAAAAGAAGAATAGTCGCTACCTTCAGCCATCAAAGTAGAAGTTAACTGTCCTTCAACAGATTCTACCACCTGATGTAATTCATCCGCAGTTTTACATTTCACCAACATGGAAAAAGGACCAAAAACCTCTTTGTGCATATTTGTATTTTGTAAAAAGTCGTTTGCAGAAACCGAAACAACCGTAGGTCTAGCTTCCGATTTTTGATGATCTGCATCAAGAGTAGATTCACTCTCTAGGCAAACACCAAACTCAGCAATCCTTTCATTTCGCAGTTTATCGTAATTGGCTTTGATGCCTTTATGTAACATGGTAAAAGGCTTTGCTTGAGCAATGCCTTCTTTCAAACTTTCAGTAAATCGATTTAAATCATCGCCCTCAACTCCTATTAGCAAACCTGGGTTGGTGCAAAACTGCCCTACTCCTAGATTTATTGAGGAAGCATAATCCTTCCCTATTTGTTCAGCTTTATTTTTTAATGCTTCTGGTAATAATAACACAGGGTTTGTACTACCCATTTCAGCAAATACAGGAATCGGTATTTCGCGATTTTGAGCCATATCGTAAATAGCTTTCCCACCGATAAAAGACCCCGTAAAACCAACCGCTTTTGTCAAAGGGTGTTTCACTAAGCTTTCGCCAACTTCAAAACCAATTCCGTTTAATAGCGAAAATACACCCTCGGGCATATTCGTTTTCTTCGCGGCTTTCATAATGGCTTGACCCACCATTTCTCCAGCACCAAAATGTGCTGGGTGATTTTTAACTATCACAGGACAACCCGAAGCCAAGGCCGAAGCAGTGTCTACACCTGCTGTAGAATAGGCTAAAGGAAAATTACTGGCAGTAAAAACCACCACAGGACCCAAAGGAATAAGCATTTTCCGCAAATCAACTCTTGGCATGGGTTTACGATCGGGCATAGCCGTATCAATACGCGCTTCTACCCAAGAACCTTCGTCCAATAAATCGGCAAAACTTTGCAATTGAAATACTGTTCTTCCTCGTTCACCTTTAAAGCGCCCTTCTGGAAGTCCCGTTTCAGCCATACAACGATGAATCAAATCGTCGCCTAAGAGCAGAATCTCTTCAGAAATGGCTCTAAGGAATTCTGCACGTTTTTTCCCAGACACATTTTTATAGGTCAAAAAGGCTTCTTGTGCCTTTTCCATCGCCAATTCAATTTCCAAAACATTGGCTTCTACAAATTCTCCTTCCAAAGCTATTCCTTGACGTGCATCAAAACTAGAAGCTGTATTTACTCCCAAAGCACTAAGCTCGTATCCAATAATATTTTTTCCTGTAATCATTCTTGTCTATAAATTTAAATAGTCAGGCAGTACTGGTCTGGTTTGCAATCCTTTTTCAATAATCGCCAAAACATTTTTTCTCTCCGAGCCATTCAAAAGCAATCGAGGAGCTCTTACATGTTCCGTTCCTAAACCAGTTGCTACTTCTGCTAATTTGATATTCTGAACCAATTTGGCATTGATGTCTAATTCCAATAAAGGTAAAAACCAACGGTATATTTTCAAAGCTTCATCTGCTTTTCCTGCTATTGCCAATCGATAAATGGCAACCGTTTCCATAGGGAAGGCACAAACCAATCCAGCAACCCATCCGTCGGCACCCATAAAGATACTCTCTAAAGCCAAAGTATCCACCCCACATAATATTTTAAATCGATCGCCAAAACGATTTATCATTCTGGTAACATTACTCACATCGCGAGTAGATTCTTTTACCGCCTGAATATTTTCGCATTCCGCTAACTCTTCAAACATATCAAGCGTAACCTCAATCTTATAATCGACGGGGTTATTATAAATCATGATTGGTAAATCAGTAGAATTCGCAACCGCCTTATAATAGGCAACTGTCTCAGCATCGTCGGCTTTATAGCGCATAGGAGGCAACATCATCAAGCCCGAAGCACCTGATTCTTTCGCCATTCTGACAGCTTCAATCCCTTGTTTTGTCGTTTGTTCAGCAATATTCATGATTATAGGAACAGCCCCATCAACCAAGGTTACTGCAGATTTCAATAATTCCATTTTCTCCGTATCAGTCAAAGAACTTGCTTCTCCTAATGTTCCACCGAGTATAATGCCATCGACACCTGCCTCTAGTTGTGCTGAGATATTTTTTTCGAAAGCTCCCAAATCCAACTGATCATCAGAAGTGAACTTTGTGGTTACGGCTGGGTAAACACCTTTCCATGCTATTTTCATTCTTTCCAATTTTGTTAATCAAAATTACTATCAACAAGCTTTAAAAGCAATCACTAATTTCGCCATTTCTTATACTATTTTAACAATTTTGGCAGAATACTTGCAATGAACTGATTAATGAAAGCCCTACCCTTTAAATTACCAAAAGCTGAAAATACGTCATTCTGCGTCCAAATAGACCGCGTGCCTTATTTTTACGACTTGTTCCATTACCATCCTGAACTACAAATCACATTGATTCAAAAAGGACATGGAACTTGTATTATAGGTGACAATATCAGCAATTTTCAAGAGGGCGATCTTTTTGTTATCGGAGCAAACCTAGCTCATGTATTTAGTTCTGATAAGCTCTATTATACAGATGAATCTCCAGGCTGTCTTTCTACATCAGTTTTTTTGAGTCCCAATTTTGTTGCACATTCTTTCTTTCATCTAAATGAAACGAAGGAGATTCATCAGTTTTTTGAGGATACTAAAAGAGGAATGTTATTTAATTTTAGAGAAAATGATGAATTAAAAAAGCTCTTTTTAAAAGTCACCAAAGCCAAACCCTTTGAAGGTATTTTAGCGCTCTTGCAACTAGTTGAAAAGCTTAAGAACACTAAGAATTTAGAGTACCTAAGTCATATCGATTATAAAAGTATTTCACGCGAATCCGACGGTCTCATTCTCAACAAAGTATTCCAGCATACGCTGAATCATTTTAATGAGGATATCCCTCTGGACAAAGTGGCGGCTATGGCACATATGAGCCCTGCTGCTTTTTGTAGATTCTTTAAAAAGAGAACGCGTAAAACCTATATCTCCTTCCTCAACGAGGTTAGAATTCAGGAGGCTTGCCGTTTATTATTGAACCCCGACTTAAACGTTTCACAAATTTGTTTTGACTCTGGATTTAATAATATCTCCAACTTCAACCGACAGTTTAAAAAGATTACGGGGCACACTCCAAAGGCTTATCGTAAGCAATAAAAATCCACCCCTTTACAATGGGAGGTGGCGCATAGCCACGTAGGGGTAAAATAACTACCCACCCTTCGATTACCCCTCCTTCAAAATGAGGGAATTTTCAGCACAGCTAAGGTTCTCGAATTTTACACAGAAAAAGCTTAATGAAATTTCTTTTCTTTACTACCTAAACAAATAACAAAATGCAACGCTATATATCAGAACTCATAGGAACTTTCGCTTTGGTGTTTTGTGGTCCAGGTGCCATCATCATGAACGATGTTAGTGGCGGAACGGTAACACATGTTGGGGTCGCCATCACTTTTGGCTTAATCGTTATGGCCATGATTTACGCCATTGGCGAAATCTCTGGAGCACATATCAACCCTGCAGTAACCATTGCATTTTGGGCTTCCGGACGCTTTGATAAAAAAGAGGTCCTCCCCTATATTACCGCACAAATGGTGGGAGCCATTTTGGCTTCAGCCATATTATATGCATTGTTCCCTTTACACGAAACTCAAGGTGCTACGCTGCCTGCCGACACAGCCATGCAATCATTTATCTTAGAGGTAATCTTGACATTCCTATTGATGTTTGTCATCATCAAAGTATCTACAGGATCGAAAGAAATAGGAACCATGGCAGGAATAGCTATTGGTGGAGTAGTGTGCTTAGAAGCCATGTTTGCAGGCCCTATTACTGGCGCCTCCATGAATCCAGCTCGCTCCATCGCTCCAGCAATTTTCTCTGGAAACTTTGAGCATTTATGGCTGTATATCCTTGCTCCTATTCTTGGTGCTTTACTAGCAATTTTAGCCTGTAGAGTGATTAAAGGGAAAGAGTGTTGTCCGGCTTGTTAATTTGTCGTTCGGTCATGCAGTCGAGGAGTCATAAGGTCAAAAATGAAACTTGATACTTTGTACCTAATACTATGTACTTAACACCTTGCACCTAAAAAAGCCCGTCTATGCTTCGATAATCTCAGCATGACAGGCTTTTATTTCTTGAAATCGTCTTGCGATTTACATCTCGTTATTTACACTTTAGCTAATGCCTTTCTGTAATTATCGATAGCAACAAAATAATCTGGATCTTCCAGAATATTCACATCACAAATTTTCTCAGCTTTCTTAATCAACTTCACACAGTCGGACGAAAGGTGACGCAAGTGAATCATTTTACCATTTTTCTGGTAGCGCTCCGCAAGCTTATTAATCGCTTCAATCGCCGATTGATCCATAATTTGTGACTCTTTAAAGTCGATGATTACTTCTTTAGGATCATTATCTATTTCAAACTTCGAATTAAACAATTCGATAGAACCGAAGAATAAAGGTCCGTAGATTTCATAATGCTTTACTCCGTATTCATCGGTATGCTTACGAGCTCTAATGCGCAATGCATTATTCCATGCAAACACTAGTGAAGAAACAATCACACCCGATATTACTGCGAGGGCCAAATCGAAGATAACTGTTAAGACAGTCACCAAAATAATCACCAAAACATCGGCAACAGGAATTTTATTCCAAATCTTAAAAGTGTTCCATGCAAAAGTTCCGATAACCACCATAAACATTACCCCAACGAGTGCGGCAATAGGAATCATCTCGATATAAGCAGATGCAAAAAGGATGAAGCATAACAACGACAAAGCTGCCACTACTCCCGAAAGACGACCACGCCCACCAGACTTAATATTGATAATACTCTGACCGATCATGGCACAACCACCCATTCCACCAAAGAAACCGTTGATGATATTTGCAGCTCCTTGAGCCACACATTCTCTATTTCCACTACCGTGAGTTTCTGTCAACTCATCAATCAAGTTCAATGTCATTAAAGACTCAATTAAACCAATAGCAGCAAGGATTAATGCATAAGGAGTAATAAACGAAAGTGTCTCTATTGAAAGAGAAATCATTGGTATATTAAACGTTGGTAAACCAGCTTTAATTCCATCACCACCACCGGCGATGATAAAGGATTTTACCGTTTCGGTATTTACATCTCCAAAGATTACAATTGCCGAAACAACGATGATAGCCGTAAGAGCTCCAGGAAGTTTTTTAGTAATCTTTGGTAAGAAGTACATAATAGCCATAGTAAGACCCACAAGGCCTAGCATGGTGTACATATCAGAACCTGTCAACCATTCTCCATTGGTTTTAAACATCCCCAGTTGAGAGGTGAAAATCACAATAGCCAAACCGTTTACAAAGCCCATCATTACCGAATGAGGAATCATGCGCACAAATTTCCCCATCTTAAAGAAACCTGCCGCAGCTTGGAATATACCCGTTAAAATAAGTGTGGCAAACAAATACTGAAGCCCCATCATAGCACCTTCAACACCCATAGCATTCCCCTCTTTAATAAGGTGAACCATTACCACTGCTAAAGCACCTGTAGCACCAGAAATCATCCCTGGGCGACCCCCAAAAATAGCCGTTATCAAGCCCATCATGAAGGCTCCATACAAACCAATAACTGGAGATATTCCCGCCACAAAGGCAAAGGCTACTGCCTCGGGAACTAAGGCTAGGGCTACGGTTAATCCAGATAGTACATCATCCTTAACACTCCCTTGACTCTTTTCGAAAAACTTAAATCTTGATTTCAATGCATTTAGCTTTTGGTTTCAGCCGGCAAATGTAGGGATAAATAGTGAGGAGTGAACAGTGAAGAGTGAAGAGTGAAGAGTGAAGAGTGAAAGGAATTAGAATGTCGTGCGGTCTTGCAGTCTTGCAGTCGATGAATACTAAAACCTAGACGACGAATTTTAGTTTTGATTAAAAGCTGAACGCTGATAGCAATTGTACTTCGTACTTGTGTATTCTTACTTGATACTTTGTACTTAAAACATTTCCTCAAACTGAAAAATCTTGTCCAATTTCACACCGCGCTCAGTTTGCTGTACAGTACAACAAGATTGATAGAAGTCGTGTTCTAAAAAGAGGATATGTTTTTTCTCAGCAGACTCCTTTAAGAAAGCTCTCTTTTCTT
>Ga0208879_1001311_pt1 | contig 23679 bp, 26 predicted proteins | sample Knorr_S15_td_Bot_FD_185605 | JGI IMG/M metagenome (GOLD analysis project Ga0208879, IMG submission 185605) | Marine microbial communities from Southern Atlantic Ocean transect - Knorr_S15_td_Bottom_ad_5009_LV_A (SPAdes) (version 2) | ecosystem: Environmental > Aquatic > Marine > Oceanic | place...
TAACCTCCAATGTTTCTTCGGTGCCCCCCATCATCAACGTTGTCGTCTCGCCCACGCCAAGTCCGATCAGTGCTCGGGATATCGGAGCGACAAATCCCACGCGCATTGTTGTGATATCGGCTTCATCCACACCGACAAGAGTAAACTTTCGCTCCAGCCCAGGGGTGCCTCCAGCTACGGTCGTGATGGTCACTGTGGCTCCGAAGCGAACCTCATTCTGGGGCTGTGAGGCCGATTTTACCAGTTTTGCTCCGACAATTCGGCTCTCAAGGTCTTTGATTTTCCCCCGTACGATAGTGAGCGCTCGCATGATATCCTGATTTTCCTTGTCGCCTCGCTTCAATTGCTCGCGTTCTGTCTCGAGTTGCGCCATTTCCTCCTTCAAGAGGCGATGTCCACGACGTGTGACGAAGTTTACGGCGCCCTCGGGAAGTGGCGCGCGGGGAGGGATATAGACGATCCCATCGGCAGCGTCTTCTTTTACAAAGGCACGAGACATTATTCGAGCGGTTGGTTCAACAGGTGGCCATTGGACGCCACGGTGATTGATAGGTGCCGCCCAGGTACGGGTGAGTAGGGAGGGAGTAACAATTGCAAGATTGGGCCAAAACCAGTACCGTATGACCGAGCGCCAGTCTCCACAAGAAATCAAGGAAATCCTATGTCCTATATCGATGCCGTCGAAGCTGCTTCTGATAACTACAAGCTGCTCTCACACGAAGGCAACATTCGAGTGATCGAAATGAGTCTACCTGCCGGAGTGATCGACAACGAACACTCTCACCACAGCGAGACCGTCTATTTCATTCAGGGTGGTCACGTCCGAATTCATCTTCCCGACGGCGAGAGTATGGAGGCAGATATTCCAGATGGCCACGTCATGCACCACGGTCCGTGGACGCACCGGGTAGAAAATATTGGCCAGACGGATATCAAAGCTATCATCTTCGAGGTCATGCCCTAAATGGGCCCGGCAAATCTCTTCCAAATGACAAGGGGCGCCCGCAGGGCGCCCCTTGTTCGTTTACTCAAATCTCCGGCCCTGGTAGTCGATCCACCCGCCTTCGCGTTCGTGGCCTGGGTCTTTGTGGGTCCAGTGAATCAGGCCACCCTTTTCGTTGCCCTCGAAGTCACCGGTCACGGTAATTCGCTTTCCGATCTTGATGTCAAAAAGTCGCGGCGCCATGTCGATGTTGTGGGCAATCAAGAGCGTTCGACCATCCTTCTTCTCAACAATGAAGCGCTGGTGCTTGTCACCCTCGGTGTCATCGGAGAGAATCCGTACTACGGTGCCTTCAATCGTCGTCATTCGACTTGCTGGTCTGGCTTTAAATCAACGATAGTAGGATCCAACTACAGATTCGTGGAAGGCGTACTCCCCGCACTGTAATCCTCACCAGGGTTCACGAAGAGATTTTCTTCCCACGAGTACTGCTGATCGTGCAGTTCACGATAGCGGCCGTCCTTGGCCATGAGCTCAGAATGCGTTCCGCACTCGACTACCTGGCCTTCTTCCAGAACCACAATTTGATCCGCACTGCGAATGGTGGAAAGGCGGTGCGCGATCACAAAGGTCGTTCGACCCTGCCTCAGACTGGCGAATCCAGCTTGGATAAGAGCCTCACTCTCGCTATCCAGGCTTGAAGTTGCTTCATCCAGGATCAGGATGCGGGGATCGGCGAGAATGGCACGGGCGATGGCCACGCGCTGGCGCTGACCACCCGAGAGTTTTACGCCTCTCTCGCCAACGATTGTATCGTATCCGTCAGGGAAACCCGTGATGAATTCGTGACAGTGCGCCAGGCGAGCAACCCTTTCAACTTCTTCTTGAGGCGCATCCGGTCTCGCAAATTTGATGTTTTCCCCTACGGAGCCATCAAAAAGGAAGTTTTCCTGCATTACCACCCCAAGATTGGCGCGATAATCGTTCAACTTGATATCGGCGAGGTCCTGTCCGTCGATCAGCAAACGGCCTTCATCGGGTCGATTAAACGCCATAATGAGACTCACCAACGTGCTTTTCCCCGACCCGCTCGAGCCTACCAGTGCCGTAGTCGTACCTGCCGGTGCAGTGAGAGATACGCCCCGAAGGACAGGGACGTTTTCTTCGTATGCGAAGTGCACGTTTTCGAGCGAAATATCACCTTTCACATCGCCCAGTGTTGACTTGGACTCATCTTCGTCGTCCTCAGTCTTGTTGTCCATCAACTCCCGGATTCGATCCAGGCCTGCAAGAGCTTCAGATACCTGCGTCCCGATAGATGCCATCTGGACGATGGGCGCTGCGAGCAATCCGACCAGGAATATGTACATGACGAAATCACCCAGCGTCATGGATCCATCGGCGATCGCGCGGCCGCCAACGGTCATCATCACGATTCCGACACCCCCGATTATGAGTCCGGCGAACGTCGAGATTGCGGCGACTCCGGTAATCGACTTCTTAACATTCTGAAACAGTTCGTCCACTCCCTTCGAGAACACATTCTGCTCCCTTTCCTCAACGCCATAAGCCTTTACAATCCGAATGCCGTTCAGCGTTTCGTTCAGACGTCCCGTTACCTGCGAATTAATCTCACCCCGCTCCCGGAAGAGCGGACGGAGGCGCTTGAAGGCCGCGGCCATTCCGCCACCAAAGAGCAGCAGAAGTCCAAGGGTGATGGCCGTTAGCAACCAGTTTATCCAGAATAGCGCGGCCAATGCGATGGTAGCCGTAAAAAGGCCCCCGACGAGCTGAACAATGCCCGTCCCGACCAGATTGCGGATACCGGTAGCGTCTGTCATAATTCTGGAGATCAGGACACCGCTCTTCGTTCCATCAAAAAACGAAATGGGGAGACGCGTGACGTGCGCCTGGACACGCCGGCGCATATCCATGATGGCACCCTGGGCCGCTACACTCACAATTTGAGAGAGAGAGAACGTGGTAATAGCGCCAACGATGGTTGCGACGCCGACGGCGAGCGCTATCGGCCACATCAAATCCAATCTATTCTCACCAATGACGGTATCGATGAGGTATTTCGACGCACCAGGAAGCACAAATCCACTGAGGCGATTGATAACCATCAGGAGGAATCCGAACGCGAGTTTCTTGCGATGCGACCACATCAGAGTCTTCGCCTCCTTCCATGAGGACGCGTTGGTCAGCGGGTTTTTTTTCTTCTTCTCGGGGACGTTAGTCCCATTGCTGCCTTGATCCGCCGCTGCTTTTTCTTCCAGGTCTTTTTCTGTCACGCTTTAAATCCCTCCGGGTTGAGTCTCGAGACGTCACTTAGACGCCCACCAACTCATACCGATCCGAGGGATGAAGGTCACCACCCGTGTCATCCCGACCAGGATAGCATCCGGGTTGAATCTACGTTCATAGAAAGGGCTGGCTGCAAAGCAGCCCGCCCTCCCGAATTCGAAAACAAATGTCGGCAGAAATCGACTAGAAGAAAATTACACTTCCACCACCGCCCATTCGTGGGTTGACCACGTTGTTGAAGATCGAACCGAATCGGTACGTAAGGCCAAAGTTGAAGAAGTAGGAATAGCCTGTGGGCAGTTGAACAGACCTCAGAAGAATTTCATCCTTGGTCGCTTCTGTGCTGGGTAGATCGATCTGATCGCGGATGCGATTATACGAAGCGAATCCCCGGAGCGACAAGCCCCGAAACAAACGGAAATTTGCAGACGCAAAAACTCCCATGTTGTACGAATCTGTTAGCCTACGCTCAAAGTTAGTCAGCATGTGATTGACATATGTAGACAACGAAACGCTGCCCCATTTCTAGGTCAGGCTGAGGCTGATGTCCAGTGAGTGGCGCAGGATGGTCTCTTCATTCAGTGCAAAAATAGTCCGCTTCTCATATTGACGCCTCACCAACTTGATACCATATTGAACCGTCAGGAATTTGCGTGTGGACTCCGAATACGGAAAGAAATCATATTCTATTGCAGGGCCAATTTCCATCTGCAGTTTAGCGTTCTGAAAGCTGGATCCGGATACAAAAGAAGTGCCTCCGACTGCCCATTTCGTTCCGATTGATTTGACGACGCTCAAGCTCACTCTCTCGGAAGTGGTTCCACTCTTGATGATCTCGTCGCCGGAGCAGACGACTATCTCGCAAAACCATTCTCATTTGAAGAGCTGCTCGCCCGCCTCCGAGCCCTCTTAAGGCGGAGTTCGGATAGCGAAACGCGCGACATGCTGATAGCTGGGCCACTCCGGCTACGGCCTTATGAACGAGACGCCACCATTGGAGAGGAGCCACTCCTGTTGCGCTCGAAAGAATTTCTCCTCCTTGAATCGCTGCTGCGGCGGCTGAACGGAACGGAGGCAGTATTACTGTCCTCAGCGATGGAGTAGGGGCGGGCTCCCTCTTCACCGCAGTCCTCCCGCGCTGACTGTGTGGGTCAGGCAGGCCGCGTAGCTCAGGCAAGCATTCCAAAAACCAGCGCGGCGAGCAATCCGCCCAACAGCGGACCCAGTATCGGAATCCACGAATAGGCCCAGTCGCTGTCGCCCTTTCCGGTGATTGGAAGAACGGCGTGTGCGATTCGAGGTCCGAGGTCGCGGGCTGGATTGATGGCATATCCCGTGGTGCCGCCAAGTGCCAGGCCAATCACCAGGACGAGCAGGCCCACGGGCAGCGCATCGAGCGCACCGAGACCGACGTCGGGTGCCGCAATGCTCAGAACGCCAAAGACGAGTACGAAAGTGCCGATAATCTCAGATACCAGATTCCAAAAGGAGTTGCGTATCGCTGGTCCCGTGGAAAAAACAGCCAGCTTCAGCGCCGCATCTTCTGTTTCGGCAAAATGAGGCTTGTAATGCAGCCAGACGAGGGTGGCTCCGATGAATGCGCCGATCATCTGCGCTGCGATGTATCCGGGAACGAGCACCCAGGCAAATTTTCCAGCCGCAGCCAATCCGATAGTGACGGCGGGATTGATATGGGCTCCACTCACCGACGCAACCGCAAAAACAGCGACGAAGACGCCGAGACCCCAACCCATGGTGATCACAATCCAGCCGCTATTCTGTCCTTTGGTCTTGTTCAGCAATACGTTGGCAACGACCCCGTCTCCAAGGAGAATCAAGAGGGCTGTTCCGACTATTTCAGCTATGAAAGGTGACATTTTCAAAAGGAAGGTTGGTGAGTCGTTATCGCGAGAAATTGTCGAGCAACTGGCGTCCGCGGTCCGGGTAGTCGGTGATTATTCCATCCACACCCAGCTCGATCAGTTCTCGCATCCGCTCTGTTTCATTGACCGTCCACGGCACGAGCAGCATTCCGGCGTCATGTACGCTTGCGACCAGCTCGGCGTCAACGTACTTGTGATTGGGGGTGTAGATATCGGGCAGGAAGGAGAGCCTGGCCATGTTCGCGTCGAATCCGTCTTCATTTCCCACCAACCAACCGGTCCTGACCTCTGGATCAATTTTGTGCATGGCTTCCAGGACGCGGGCATCGAACGCCTGAATGGTCGACATTTCCAGCATGTTTTTCTCGGCCAGGACATCGTAAACCAGTTGCACAAATTCGACGGGAGGAAGGTTGTAGACTCCGTCGTGCTCTTTGTTGGACTTTATCTCGACGTTGAAGACTGGCGCTGGAATTCCGTGCTCCGCCGCATAGGCATTCACTACATCGATGACGTCGACCAGTTTTGGCTTTGTGGCTGCCACTGCCTGCTGGTCCGGGAAGCCTTCGTGACCCCGAAGGCCGCAGTCGAAACTGGATACTTCCTCGTAGGTCATTTCGAATATGTTCAGGCTTCGCTGCTCCTCCTTCGAGACGGGGCGGCCATCCGGATGGGAACAGATGGTGGCAGACATCCAGGGCTCGTGCGAAACGATCACGGTTCCTTCGGCGTCGCTGACTATGTCCAATTCCAGTGTTCTGACCCCGATGTGGAGGGCCGCGAGAAACGCAGGGAGGGTGTTTTCAGGATAGAGTCCTCGTGTACCACGATGTCCCTGTAAATCTATGTCAACCATGAAGTTGGACGCGGGGTTGGTACAGCCGACGAGCGGAAACAGAAGAAATAAAAAAAGATAGCGCATCAGGAGAATGGATATGAAGGAATGTATTGCTGCGCCGTTTCGTTGAAACGAGCCACCTCGCGAGTCTCTCGATCTTGGTCCCATCCTAACTCAGCGGCCATGATAGACGCAACCGTGGGCGCTACTGCTATCGCAGCCCGAGCGTCAAGAAATAACATTCGGGTCCTGCGCGCAAGTACGTCCTCTACCGTGCGCGCCATTTCGTATCGCACCGCCCGCAAGATATCGGCCCGAGTGTAGGATGAACTGCCGTGTAGTTTCTCGTCCATTCCAGTGCTTGAGTCCATCGAACCAGCGTCATCTTTTGGCCCCGTTTTCAGCCGAAGTTCTCGCGTGATGCAACTTTTTTTCGGGAGTCCGGCGACCTTTGCCGCCCGGTTGACCGCGTCCTCACCCATCTGACGATACGTTGTCCATTTGCCGCCCGTGATCGTGACCAGGCTGGATTTGGATACCCGCAAAGTGTGATCGCGTGACATGGACTTTGTTTTGGACCTGTGGGCCTTTACGAGTGGGCGTAGGCCAGCATAAATGCTCAGTACATCTTCGCGGCGAGGTGCTTTCGCGAGGTAGCGCGAAGCGTGATCCAGCAGATAACTAATTTCGTCTTCGCCTGCGAGAGGCTCTAGATCGATTCGATTTCGCGGCGTATCAGTCGTCCCAACCAGGATACGTCCGTTCCAGGGGACACCAAAAATGACCCGACCGTCATCCGTATCGGGTACCATCACCGCGGTATCGGTCGAAAGAAAAGAGGGATCCAGAACCAGATGGATGCCCTGTGCCGCCTGCATCATGGGTTTGGAGGCGGGGTCATCCATCCGGCGCAAACCGTCCGTGAAGATACCCGTTGCGTTCACGACAACTCGGGATCGAAAGGAATGTGAGGTGCCCGTCTCCTTGTCGACGGCGACTACGCCCTGGATACGCCCTCGTTCTTTGACGAAGTCTGTGACGCGCATATAGTTCAGGGGTACACCGCCCAGGCTGGCACAGGTCAAAGCCAGGCTCACGAGAAGTCGCGTATCGTCAAATTGTGCATCCCAGTACTCCACTCCGCCTCGGAGATTGTCAGTGTTTATCCCCGGAAGAAATGCGATGGTGTCTTCACGGCTCAACGTGCGTGAGGGGGCGATACTGAGTTTTCTGGCGAGGGCATCATACACCCGCATTCCCGCGCCATACCAAGCCTTGTGCCACCATTTGTAGCATGGTATCACGAAACGCAGCGGTTTTACCAGATCGGGAGCATTCTTGAGCAGGCGACCGCGCTCTCGCAGGGCCTTATTCACCATCTTGATATTCCCCTGCCGGAGGTAGCGCACCCCGCCGTGAATCAGCTTGGTACTTCGGCCTGAAGTCCCCTTACCGAAGTCGTGCGATTCCAGAAGCAGCGTTTGATAGCCTCTGGATGCCGCATCTACCGCAGTACCGAGGCCGGTCGCGCCGCCACCGATCACTATGATGTCCCATATCTCGCTGGAGCGGGCTTCGTCGAGAAGTTGATCTCGATTAAGGCTCATTTCGAGGCCCAACCGCCAGTTCTTTGAAGCGCCCGCTTCCAATCTTGAGTCAGGCTGTCGACCTGATCCGAGGGCATGCTCGCGGTGAACGACTGATCCACATGCCACTGCGTGGCCAGTTCGTCCAAGCCACTCCAATAATCTACGGCAAGGCCGGCCAGGTAGGCCGCGCCGAGGGCGGTTGTCTCCAGAATCGTAGGGCGTAAGACCTCGGTATCCAGGATGTCCGCCTGGAACTGCATCAGCAGATCATTGGCCGCAGCGCCGCCGTCGACGCGGAGCCCTGAAAGCTTCAGGTCAGCGTCGTGCTCCATGGCATGGATCACGTCAGCCACCTGGAAGGCGATGCTCTCGAGCGCAGCCCTCGCGATGTGGGCTTTCGTCGAGCCGCGCGTGAGGCCGAACATCGCGCCGCGGGCATAGGGATCCCAGTGGGGAGCTCCCAGGCCGGTGAACGCGGGTACAACAACCACACCCTCGCTGGAATCGACCTGCCGGGCAAGATCTTCGATCTCCGCCGAGTCTTTTACGAAGTTCAGGCCGTCTCGAAGCCATTGCACGACGGCGCCACCGATGAAAACACTGCCTTCAAGCGCATAATCGGTCTTTTCGCCGATTTGCCAGGCCACCGTCGTCAACAGATTGTTTTTGGAAGGCACGGGCTCGACGCCGGTGTTCATCAGCATAAAACAGCCCGTTCCGTACGTGTTTTTAACCATCCCGGGCTGCGTGCATACCTGCCCGAATAGCGCCGCCTGCTGGTCGCCCGCGATGCCGGTGATCGGGATTGAGGAGCCGAACAGGTCGGGAGAAGTCTCTGCAATCATGCCGCTGGAGGGCCCGACGGTCGGGAGCAGAGATTGTGGGACGCTTAATCTTTGGCAGAGGTCCTCACTCCATTTGAGATCATGGATATTGTAGAGGAGCGTCCGACTGGCGTTGCTCGGGTCCGTGACGTGTGCCAGTCCGGTAGTCAGGTTCCAGACCAGCCATGAATCGATGGTACCAAACGCCAGATGTCCCTGCTCTGCTTTTTCGCGTGCAGCGTCGACGTTTTCCAGGATCCATCGCACCTTCGTGCCTGAGAAGTAAGGGTCCAGAACCAGTCCAGTCGCCCTCCGAAAATCCTCCTCCTGCCCATCTGCTTTCAGGCTATCACAGAAGGCGGCTGTGCGCCGGTCCTGCCACACGATGGCGTTGTAAATGGGATCGCCGGTGCGGCGATCCCATACGACCGTCGTCTCTCGCTGATTGGTGATACCGATTGCAACGATATCTGCCGCCGTGGCCCCTGCTTGCGCGATGGCCTTCTTCGCTGTCGCGAGCTGTGATGACCAAATTTCACGGGGATCGTGCTCAACCCAGCCTGGCTGAGGAAAAATCTGCTCAAATTCTTGTTGAGCAACGCTTACAATCGATCCGGAGTGATCGAACAGAATGGCTCGTGAACTGGTCGTTCCCTGATCGAGAGCAAGGATATATTTCACTGTGGTGCCTCGCTTGTTACGGGCTGGGTTCGTCCTCTAAGAATCCTCAGCCTGAATCTCGGCGGCGATTTCCTGCACGTCGTCCAACACGCGAAGGAGGTTGCCGCTCCAGATCTTGCCGATTTCCTTCTCAGAGTATCCGCGTCGTACAAGCTCCAGGGTCACATTGAAGGTTTCAGATGCGTCATTCCAGCCGTCGATTCCACCGCCACCGTCGAAGTCGGAGCTGATACCGACGTGGTCGATTCCGATCAAATCGACCAGGTAATCGATGTGGTTGACGAAGTCGGCGACGTCCACTGGCTTAGCATCGATCTCATCCATCCGAGCATCGACAGCCTCGTTAACCGGTTCAACTTGCTCCATATATGCCTGACGCTCTTCCATCGACATCGCCCGAAATGCCTGGCGACCCGAAATTACCTCAACGCCCATCTCCTCAGCTATTTCGGCTCGAAGTGCGCCTACCGCTTCCTGGTATGCACCGTTTTTTTCACTCGCGATATAACTTTTAAATGCTACCGTCTGCACGACACCCCCATTTTCTTTGAGCGCCATCAGCTCTTCGTCATCCAGATTTCGGCTGACGTCATTGAGTCCGCGAGCGGCAGAGTGTGAGGCCATCACCGGAGCACGGGATAGCTCCATGGCCTGCATGTTGGACTTCTTTGAGGGATGCGAAAGGTCGATCATGATGCCCCATTTATTCATTTCGGCGATGGCTTGTACGCCAAGATCGCTGAGACCATCGTACAACCAGATATCATCTCGTTCCCCGGTGTTTGAATCGGCAAACTGGCTGTGGAAGTTGTGGGACAAAGACATGTACCGACCACCCATTTCCTGAAACAGTTGGATATTTTCGATATCCAGGCCGACCGGATACGCATTTTCAATCGCGATCATAGCGACCAGTTTTCCGTCCGCGACAATTCTCCGGACATCATCGGAGGTGTAGGCTATCCCAATCTGATCGGGCGCTTTTTCTTCCGCCAGCCAGTGGATCGCTTTGAACTTTGCCATCGCATTGTCATAGGCGGCCGCATATCCCTCATCCGTTAGATCGCCCTGTCCGGTGAACACTACCAGCCAGGATACATCCAGGCCGCCCTCGATCATTTTCGGAATATTGACCTGATTACCCAGGTCCATCGTGTAATTACGTTCCTCAGTAAAATTGGATACCTGAATGTCATTATGCGTATCAAGCGTAATTACGCGCTCATGGATTCCTCGAGCACGTTCTTCGAGATCGTCCTCGCCCCCCGATCCGTAGTCGGCCTGTTCGCACGCTCCGAGAACAGCAATGGAAAGAATAAAGGGAAGCCAGATTGGGCGGGACAGGAATTTCATGGTCGAATTGAGTGCTGTGTGGGAAGGACCAAATGGGGCGGACAAAAGCGGTCGACGCCAGAATACTTCATAGTGAAATGGGATTGGGTCCCGTTTACTTCATCGCGTGGAAGCCACTGAAGTTGACCTCAACGTTGTGACCGACCCGGACACCGTAATAACCATCAGTCGACTTGAGTTTTCCTTCGCCGACGACGTCGGATGTTGCATAACTAGCTACAACAGTTCCGTTGATCGAGCATTCGACCTTTTCTTCGGATACTGAGATGCTGATTGCCTGTGTGACGGGTCCATGCTCGCCTTCCGCCGTGTCGACGGCATCGTTTGCTTCCTGGCGGTCGCCATTCATCCGGAACGGCTCTGGCGAAAAACCACGGACGATAAACTTCCCGTTACCATACGCCACGCAGTAGAGCAGACTTCTGTTTTCTGTTCCCAGATCATTTCCGCCTATGAAGAGGCCGTAGGGGTGTGGGTGACCACCAAGGCTCATGTAGGCGGGTTCATGAAACGTGGCCATGATCGTATAGCTGCCGCTGGCTTCGTTTTCCGAGCTCCAATAGGTGACCGATGGCCCCGTGGTGACGGAATAGTTGCCGTCTTCCATGGAAAAACTTGCGTCGTCGGCGGACATTCCGTTTCCGGCTGCGCGCGCATCAACGCTTCCCATCCATCCTTCTACAAAAACGCCACCCTCGTCAACAGACTGGTCGGTGTCTTGAGCGACTGCCGGATCGATGGTCACTACCATCGCGATCACGGCGACAGCAAGTACTGACAATAACGAACGATACATCTTGATTCCTCTCTGTATGAATTTTCTCCAGGCACGAAGCCCGATCCAATTGTGTGGTGCGATCTTCCGGTTTCGCCACGAGATACTCATAGCGACAAGTCGTAGTGTTGTTTCGGAAACCGAATCTACGGCCTGCTAACACATTTCGAAAGCGGGCTGAATTTGACCATAAATCGGCCAATCAAGGCATGAGGAGGCGTTTTTACGCCTACTCCAGGGCAATCATCTTTCCGATCTGGTCGAAATCATCTCCAGTCAGGCGAAATACATAGACTCCGGCCGGAAGATTGCTCGCATCAAAGATCGCTTTATGAGCGCCTGCGGCCTTCCACGAGGCCACCAGAGTAGTAATTTCGCGTCCCAACGAATCGTACACCTTGAGTGATATTGCCTGCGGTGTGTCGAGGCGGTACTCAATGGTAGTCGTCTGCTGAAACGGATTTGGATACGTTGGCTGCAGATGTACAGACGTCGGAATGGCCTCGGTCTCAATGTCAGTTGCTACTGAGAAATAAATCTGCGCCTGTGGCCGGGCCGACTGATCGCCATTCTCACGGCTTGCGAAGCGCTTGGCTGTGGTGTTTACGGTCTCATCACCGAGTAGTAGCCATCCAAAATTTTCTGCAGGTGTATCGATCCAGTTTCGTGTCCTCGGCCTTGTACACGATGCCCATACCGCCACGGCCAAGCTCGCATACAATTTTATAATGAGATAGGGTGGTGCCGATCATAAAACTAGAAATGTGGAGTCAGCTCAAGTATCGCAGAATAAGCTGCGAAAGACAAGGAACGAAGGCCTTGCAAAGTCAATTACTCGGAATGGTGCGTTCAAGTTCTGCAGCGCCGATTCTCGATCTTCAGAATCCGCAGCCACATTGGTGTCTCCAGTTTCAAGATCTCTTGCCTCAATATTGTAATCGACTTGATTGCTATTCCGAGTAAACGCGAGCCACTCGCCGCTGTGAGAAAATGTGTATATATTAGGATCCAAGATGACATCATCTTAATCCTTGGGGCAGGAGCCACCATCGACTTCGGTTTCCCTAATGGCTGACAGCTAATGCATGATATTTGGAATAACATCACCGCCCTCGACTTCACTGCCGAAGCTGTTGCCGCGTACCTGGAGGAGCAACAACTGGACCTCGTCGGGCCTATGGCCCACTCGACGGGCGCTATCGTTGCCCTCAAGACGTCGCCGATGCATCCAGACCTTGTCGATGGCATTGCTTCCTCGATGACGTGAATGTGCCATCAATGAGCCCGCCAGCCGACACCGGACCACGGGCGAATGTTTTGCATGCCGCCCTCGTCGATCTAGGCGTCTCGTACATCGTCGGAATCCCGGATAATGCCTCGGCGGTGCTCTTCGACCTGATCCTCCGCGACCCGAGCATGAGCCTGGTTCCGGCGACCCGCGAGGGAGAGGCCTTTGCGATCGCGTCGGGACTCTGGCTTGGTGGCCGGCACCCGGCCGTCATAATCCAAAACACTGGTCTGCTCGAAAGCGGCGACAGCCTACGAGGCACTGCTGTGCGTATGGGTGTTCCGCTGTTATGCCTCATCGGCTACCGCGGCTACGCCAAGATGAAAGAGGCGCACCTCGACCCCCACGCCGGCCCGCCGACCCGCACTACACTGACCCAGAGTGATGTGGACTCGGTGGCATTACTCACTGAGCCGACGCTACGGGCCTGGGGTATCCCCTACCATTTGTACAGTACCGATGACGATGCCCCTCTTGTAGCCGAGGCCTGGGCACAGGCCCACCGAGAAGCCCGCCCGGTAGCTCTGCTCCTCACCCACGCATCTTCCTGACGACCCATGCTCAGCAAAGCCCAACTCCTAGAGCCGCTGGCGCGCCTCCGTACCAACGAGGTCGTTGTCACCACGATGAGCGTCGTTCGGCCCTGGGCCCAGTATTCCGACCACGACCTCGACTTCGCCTCGGCAGACAGTGCGATGGGTCACACCGCCGACCTGGCCCTGGGCATCGCCCTGGCCCAGCCGAGCCGCACCGTCATCTGCCTCAACGGCGACGGCAGCATGCTGATGTCTCTTGGCACCCTGGCGACCATCGTTGCCTCAGGCGCTTCCAACCTTGTCCTTTTCGTGATCGACAATGGTACCTACGAGATCACGGGCAACCAGCCCGTACCGGGTGCCGGGCACCTCGACTTCGTTGCGATGGCCCAGGCCGCCGGGTTCCAACGTACCTATGGGTTCGACGACCCCAATGCCTACGAAGCCGCTCTCCCCGGCCTCCTCCAGGGCGGGGGGCCGGTCTTCGCCTGTATCCGGGTAGAGCTGGGGACGGAAGGCCCCATCAGCCGGAGCAATGCCGAAGAGGCTCGCTATCTGAAAATCTCGCTGGCCGACTGGTCGCAGCAATTTCGCACGGCCTTGTTGAACGACACACCGAGTTAGGGGTACCCGCTGCTCTGGAAGGAGCCGGATTGATGGAAAAAACAGGATGGATAACTGGCGGCCTGGTCGGTATGGCCCTACTGATGACCACCCGCGATCTCATTCCAATCACGTTTCGGGTTGAACTCTTCTATATCGGTCTCGCATCCTCGGGGCTGGTCCTACTGAGTTGGATACTCGCGATTATCAGAAGTCTCAAAAAATCGTGAGTGCGACCGCGACTCTCGTCCTAAACAGGGATCAGGTTGCGCCTGTCACAATTACAGGATAGTGCTCCGGGATACTTCTTCAACCCAAATAATGACACAATAAGGAGCTGTGAGGAACTATTTCGTAATTTATACATATCGTATAGTTAATTATACATAGTGTGTAAATTATATGTCGCATCGAGAAGCCTCAGAAAGACAAGCTCGGCTGGATTTTCTGATCGAGAGCGCCAGCAGGACCTTCGCGGTTCATGGTGTCGACGACTCTTCGCTTGAACTGATTGCACGTGAGGCTGAGTACACGAGGCGGACTCTGTACTCCTATTTCACGGGCCGTGATGAAATAGTTTTGTCTGTACTTCTTCGCGATCTGAAAACCCGGATAGCGGTCCACGAAGAAGCGGTACGAACTGTTCGCGGTGGATTAAACAAGCTCATCAAATGGGCGGATTCGTATCTGCAATACGCCCTGGAAAATCCGGACTCGTTCAGGCTTCAATCTTACGTCAACTATAACGGCATCAACCGCGACCGAATAGATGCTGATCTCGTGGAGAACTTTTATAGGTTTAACGAGCAGTTACGCGGACAGCTGCGGTCCATATTCGAAGATGGAATCCGAGAGCGTTGCTTTCTTCCCGGACTGAATATCGATATCTGTGTGAGCCAATTCGTCCACTCCATGCGGGCGATTCTCAGTGTTACCATCTCGGAGGGTGGCTCGACTGCATGTGTTGATCCCCAGTTCTATTTCTTCAGTTTCCTGAGTGTATTTATCCGAGGAATTCAGAGAATCTGATCCGAAAGTTTCGAACTCTCAATCGCGAGAAGCGCTCAGTGGAGAGAAGCCGATGCCGTCAGGCCAGGCCCCGGTGTCGAATCGGCCAACCTCCTCGAGCGTAGCGAGATCCAGCGCCAGCACCTGATTCAGCCCTTGAAGGGAGATGTAGGCGTACTGACTGTTTGGTGTGATGACAAGCCCCCCGGGTGAGGCAGAACCACTGAACTCGGCCGCGCTGATGGCTCCATCGCTCGCGATCTTGATCGTGTCGAATAACTCAAGAGATCTGGCGTCCACGACTCGTATCTCGCTCCTCATGGGGTCGCCGAGTAGCGCCAGCGCCCCATCTGGTGTTACCGCCATGCGATAGGGGAATCCGAAATCGGAATAGGTCGCCTCTATTTCGCCCGTGGATACGTTTACAACAGAGACCGTCTTGCTCTACTCGGCTGAAACGTTTCAATTGTGCGGCAAAATCTGCATCGTTAAGCGATGAAACAGGCCGGATATTGAAGGTGCGTCGCGGCGATAGTCACGTCAGCGGCCGCCGCAGCTTCTCGATCGAGCCTCGCAGCCAACGAATCGGCCATTTCACGACCGATAAGGCGAGCCTGGTCCTCACTTCGCCTGTCAATAAGCTCCTGCTGTTGCTCAACCAAAACGACACCTACGATCGCCAGTGCAATTCCGGGTAAGAGGACTGTAGCAAGAAGAAGCAGGAGAGAGCGTGATGACACGATAAATCAGATCAAGATTCCCCAAAACGTACGAATCTTAGCCCAATCACTTGTCATTGAATTGTCTATTCGGACTGCGTGACGAAATCCGCGACTCACGTGCCGGCCGGATACTCCTCTTCAACCATAGACTTCAGGCGGGGGAGATGTTCTTCTTTGTAGGCTAGAGCTAGAAGTGGTTCCAGTTCTTCGTACACCAGATCCCAGTCCATGGTCTCGCCGCTTCGTTGGATGATCCGCTGAATATCTGCCCAGTCCCGCAATCGTCCCGCAACGGTCTTTAGCACCGCCAGATCCAGGGCCGAACAGATGTGCAACGGCACATCAACCCCATAATCCACGCCTACCGCTCGATCCTGAGCTGGTCACTCCAGATCATATTTGGGTTGCTGCTCGTAATCGCCAGTCTTCCCAAATTGATGGGCACACCGGGAGTCCTGGAAATGTTTGAACATTGGGGTTATCCAGCGCGATTCGCACACGTTGTCGGAGCGCTCGAATTCGCGGGTGGTGTAGGGTTGCTGATACCACGGATAGCGCGCTATGCTGCAACGGGTCTGTTGGTAGTGATGGTGGGTGCATTCTTCACACATGTCTTTGCCGCCGAATACATGCGCTTCATCAACGTGGCTGTCTTCTCTGCAGCTCTTCTGGGCGTGCGGCAACTCCGCGGATCGACAGTTGAAATCGAACAACAAGAGGAGTGATGCTCGCGGCCAGTTTGTAGGTCTGAGGTCTTCTTTCGTTATTGGGTTATGGGCACGCGTAGTTTTTAGCGATGGCAATACGCACAGAACGGATAAGACGATGGGACACAAAGAGTATCTGAGAGCTTCAGGAATATTATTTATTTTCGTTGCTCTAGTTCACGTAATCAGAATTTTCAATGGGTGGTCGTTTTCAATTGGAGACATGATGATTCCGATGTGGGCATCATGGCTTGGAGTGATCATCCCAGGTGGACTGGCCTTCTGGTCTTTCAATCTGAAGGGTGCGGAATAGAACTCTCGGTCCTACGATCCCGCAACAACGATTAGGATCAGTCCGACCGTAAAGCTGACAAACATCATCGCAAGAAGCCTGTTTGTACCGACGGGAGCTTCTGCGAACTCCTTCCATATGAACACGCCCCAAAAGGCAGCGACCATCGTCGCTCCCTGGCCCAGGCCATAAGAAATAGCAGGCCCGGCCACGCCAAACGCGATTATTGAAAACATCATCCCGACCGACCAGATCATGCCTCCGGTGATTCCCCAGGCATGGTCACTCCTTCTGCCCCTGAAATATTCCCATGGCGAGACGCGTTCTCCCTTGAAGGGTTTGAGCATAATGGCGGTATTGAAAACGAGATTACTGAGCAGTATTCCCAGCGCGAAGAACACCATCGCCGTGTACGGACTGAGCTTTCCAGCCTCCATCTGAATGAAATCGGGCGACATCGATTGGGCTACGAAGCGATAGAAGAAGCCGCTCAGTATGCCGCAAAAAATCGCCAGGATGAGTCCCGTATTTCCGTTCGACCTATCGCCGGTCGGAATTCGTCTGTAGGCCACGGCATCCAGAACGATGGCTGCAGATACGAATGCAACACCCGTGAAAAGCAGCGTTGGATCTCCCTGAGGCTGGGCCACGTAATTGACAACGACGCCAATAACGAGCGCCAGACCGAATCCAACTGGGAAGGCGACCGCCATTCCGGCGAGCGCAATCGAGCCAACCAGCAGAATACTTGCCGCATTCAGAATGACACCGCCGATAACAGCCGACCAGAGGTTACCAGGGGAAGCCTGAGCCAGATCCTCCAGAAATCCGCGGCCTTCGCTGCCCGTACTCCCCATAGTGAAAGCAAAAAAGAGTGCTGCCAGGGCAATGCCGAAGACGTAATCCCAATAGAACAGCTCCAAACGCCACGTTTTTCCTGCCAATTTCTGAGTGTTTGCCCAAGAACCCCAGCAGATCATCGTGATCACACAGAAGATGACAGCCAGCGTATAGCTCTCCAGTACGAACATGTGACTTGGTTGGAATTGGGCGGTGCGAGGATGGCTCGAAGTTGCCTGCGAGACGGGCGAAAGTATCGCCCATGGCCTGCGAAACAAAGTTCAGGAAGTATTGCGCTCCATAGTCGTCGCGGTTGCCCTGAAAAAAATCCACAGCCACGCTTTATACTTCGATTCCACCCCGATTCCACTTTGACACGCTCAGCGGAGATCTTCCATGACGCCCAAAATCCTTTCTCGCAGTGTACTTGGGTCAATTTTGCTGGCTCTTTTCTTCTTCGCATCCAGCGCAACTGCACAAACCACTGGCTCCGACGTCGCCACTCATATATGGCCGGGCGAAACATGGGCGACCTCGACCCCGGAAGCAGAAGGCATCAGCGCGGATGCGATAGAGACGCTGGTCTCAGAATTGGAGTCGGGTGTGTACGGATTTGTGGACGCTTTCATGCTGATTCGAAACGGGAAAGTGGTCGCTGATCACCGTTTCGAGCAAGACTACTGGGCCGTGATGGCCGACCACGACACGACGAATTACATATATAATTATGATCATCCCGACTGGCATCCTTACCTCAAAGGCACGGAGCTTCATTCGTTGCAATCCGTCACCAAGAGTGTGATGTCGACCGTTCTGGGCATTGCCATGGACGAAGGGTTGATCGGCGGGGTGGACACCCCCGTGATGCCTTATTTCGAGGATTATGAGCCCTACACGACCGATTCTCGCAAGGAATCGACCACCCTTGCTGACTTTCTGACCATGCGTAGCGGTATCGAGTGGGTCACGACGGGTGGATACGCCGGGGACGAACACGATACCATCAAGATGGAAAACAGCGATGAGTGGATTCGGTATGTGCTAGAACGTCCGATGGATCGCGACCCGGGTAATCGATTCCAGTACAATGACGGAGTGAGCGTCCTGCTGGGCAAGATCATCCGTGAGGCCACGGGCCAGCGCGCCGATGAATGGGCGCGTGAACGCCTCTTCGAGCCCATCGGAATCAATGAGTTTTACTGGAAGATTACGCCCGACGGCGAAGCAGACACAGAAGGCGGTCTTTATTTGAAAACGGAAGACCTCGCTCGCATCGGATACCTGTTTCTGAGGGGTGGGGAGTGGGATGGCAAGCAGATCGTGTCCCGAGAGTGGGTCGAATCTTCGACGAGACCCATCATTCCGGATATCAATCCGGGCAACACCCGTGCCGATCCTGGCTACGGCTACCAGTGGTGGATTCTAGCGCAGGAAGGTGGAGAGGCGAAGATCTTCGGCGGCAATGGCTATGGCGGTCAATTCGTTCTCGTATCTCCGGAGCACGACATCGTCGTGGTATTCAACGGATGGGGCATCCATGGAGGTGCCCAAAAATCGACCTATCAAGCGTTACAGAGAGCTATCCTACCATTTGTTGACGTGGACGAATAGTTGGCCGTAGTTTCAGTCTTAGTCGGCTCAAATCGAAGCGCCACATCGTCCCCCCATCCAAACACTTTAGAGCCATGAACAGGACCACCAGTGTCTTCACATTATTGTTTTCGCTCGCCCTTTTGAGCGCGTGCCAGACCCCGGCAGAAGAAACCGTGTCGGCAACGGCAGACGAGCAGGAATCAGCCGGGCGCAGCAGTTCTGCCGATGGAGCCACCCTCTACATCATCAGTCCGATGGACGGAGAAGAGACCGGTGGATCGGTAACCGTCCGGTTTGGACTGAGTGGGATGGGCGTAGCACCAGCAGGCACAGTGAAGGACAATACCGGGCACCATCACCTATTGATCGATGTCGAGGAATTGCCGTCTTTCGAGTTTCCGATCCCGAATGATGCGAATCATCGTCACTTCGGAGGCGGGCAGACCCAGGTTTCGATCGATCTTGAGCCGGGTACGCACACCTTGCAGCTCGTCCTTGGTGATCAGAGCCACGTCCCGCATGATCCACCGCTGGTCTCAGAGAAGATTACCATCACTATAAACTGAGTAGATCTGTTTGCACGTGTAACGTGAGGGCGGGGAAATTGCACTTATTACTTGAACCCGTCCAGTGTTGAGAGTCATCTCTAATGAAACGCTGGAAATCAAGTACATGAGCATAACTCCATGGCCCGGAAGTACGTTCGGATCGTTCATCAAAACTCAGGCGCTGTAATTGCGGATGGGCCGGTTGGTTGGGCCATCACGCCTTTCGAAGGGAACTATTATACCAGCAAAAAGCACCTCGTAGCAGGTGGATTTCGAATTAACTATGTTCCGGGCCTCTGCATCTACAAGTTTCTCTACGTGTGGCTTGATTTCACCGCTCCGGATGGTGCACAATTCGGCGGCGATAGCTTTGCAATTTGACGGCTGATTCAGGATGTTGCTGTGCCTTCAGCGTTAGTCACAATGGCACCGCAGCGCCCCAACCGGGCTGCGCTCAACAAAAAGGAAGATCATGAAAGATATCAGAGTTTGGATTCTTAGCTGTCTGCTACTCGTCGGCTGCCAGAGCGGGGGAATTTCCTCCAGCGATGATATCGATACTACATTTCGCGTTTCCAAGCTGATTTCGACTGGAATGATTGCCCAGCGTGGTGCACTGTTGCCGGTCTGGGGCTACGCACCTCCCGGGACTGAAGTCACGGTCACGATGGGGGAAGATTCTCATCAGGGAAGGAGCGCCCGTGATGGAAAATGGCGCGTGGAGCTGATGGCGCAGCCGGTGGGAGGACCTCATTCGATGGAGATTACCGATGGCACAGACGTAATCGAAGTGTCTGATATCTGGTTTGGCGATGTGTGGGTTGCCTCCGGACAATCGAACATGGCGTGGTTGGTATCCAACTCGAATAACGCTGAAGAGGAAATCGCCAGCGCAGATCATCCGCTGATTCGCCACTTCCGGGTGCCGCTGTCTTGGTCCGAGTATCCGGAGGACGAGCTGGCCGGAGGAGATTGGCAAATTGCCGATCCGGAGCACGTCGGCAGTTTCTCAGCCGTGGCATACTATTTCGCACGCGAACTCCAAAAACACGTGGACGTGCCCATCGGTTTGGTCCACTCCTCGTGGGGCGGAAGCCGTGTAGAGCCCTGGATGAGTCAGGAGGTGTTCGGCGAAGAAGCGCTGCGGGCGTTGAAAGCTGAGGATCGAGAAAGAACAGAGGCTCTGCAAGATCGGCTGAACGAAAAGCATGGAGCACTCCCAACCGTGGATGGTGGGTTAGTGGATGGGGACGCGACGTGGGCCGATCCAGAGCTGGATACATCGGAGTGGGCAGAGATCACCGCACCTGGAAGATGGGAGGAGCAGGGATACGATGAAATCGACGGAATCGCGTGGTATCGATTGAACATCGAGCTGACGGCCGAAGAAATTGGTGACTCGGACGTGATGATCGGGCTCGGGCGAATCGATGATTCAGACATTTCGTGGGTGAACGGAGTTCAGGTGGGGGCTACGACCAGTAGATCGCGATTGCCGAGGGAATACCTCGTGCCCGTGGGCACGCTGCATCCTGGCCACAACGTGATAACCGTTCGGGTGGAGGATACCGGGGGAATTGGCGGGATCCGCGGCGAAGAAAACGAAATGTGGTTGGAAACGGCCCAGGGCCGACGGCCACTCGCAGGGTCCTGGGAATTCAAAATTGGAGCCCTGGTTCTCCCACAAATTCGAGCTCGGCAGCACGAGCCCACCCAGCTCTATAACAAGATGATTCATCCCATGCTGTCCTACCCCGTGATGGGATTCTTGTGGTATCAGGGCGAATCAAATGCTGGTGAGCAGGATGCGGTAGAATACGCGGAGCTTTTTCAGAAGATGATAACGAGCTGGCGGGATCTCTGGGAGGTCGAAGATGCTCCTTTCCTGTTCGTTCAACTGGCCAACTTCATGCAGCCATCCGACACGCCGACAGAAAGCAATTGGGCCGTGCTTCGTGAATCGCAGGCAGCGGCGCTCGCCCTTCCGAACGTGGGTCAGGCAGTTATCATTGATATCGGGGAGGCCAATAACATTCATCCACGCAATAAACAGGACGTGGGACTCCGTCTCTCATTGGCTGCCAGACATATTGCATATGGCGAAAAGATCGAGTACTCGGGCCCGATGTACGCGTCACACCGCGTGGACGGTGAAAATATCGTCATCGAGTTCTCGCACGCTGAATCCGGGCTGATGGCGCGTGGTGGATCGCCTGGTGGTTTCGCTATCGCAGGATCGGATGGGACCTACCACTGGGCGACCGCGACAATTGATGGCACCTCACTGACCGTTACCAGCTCAGAGGTCTCCAATCCCGTTTCAGTGCGATATGCGTGGGCCAACAATCCCGACCGCGCCAACCTGTACAACGGCGAAGGATTACCTGCTTCACCCTTCAGGACCGGTGGGCAGTAACGGCGTTTTTCAATTCCTGTTACGTCTTCTCAAAGAGCTGAAGTGCTTCATCCTCATCTACCACTAGGCTGAAGTATTTACCTGCTACCATCCAGGCGACGCCGAATGCCCACAGCGCGATCGCCTCGGCATAATATGTGACTCTCCATGCGTCTGGCATCGCGTCGGAAGGCAGGAATGCAGAAGCCAACAGGCCTAGCATCGCTCCGATTATTACCATTCCGCAGATCAGGTAGATCCTGCCCCGTCGTCCCTTCTTGCCACTGTGGTCCTTCGTGTTTTTTCTGAAGGGCCCAAGGCAGAAATAAGCGCGTAGTGAGAATAGCGCTGACGCGGCAACGTAGTGGATTATTGAGGTTGTGTCAGGGCCGCACGTAGCGCAGGACGTCGGAAAAATGGCAACGGAAATTGCTGCCACCGATGCGATCTTACTCGCCCATTCTTCTCTCGAAGTATGTCCATTGTATGCCCACAAGAGGGCGTGTATGCCCACAAGAGGGCGCCCACGATGAACAACATTCCCACGAATGCATCGCGGCCATCGGTATAGTATGGGGCACTTATCGACGAAAGTGGTCCGGTCGCTAGCACGGTAACGACAATGGGGAGAGAAAACGCGATGAGTCCCATTATCAGGCGCAGTGCCCTGTAATCAAAGACTATACCCCTTTTGGAATGACTCATAACGAACTGTAACTAATTGACGAGAGTGAAGTGTCAGTGTGCCACCGCCATCCCGTCTTTTCTGGGATCCGAAGCGGCTGCCCATCCACGTTCGAGGCGCATCACGGCCTGCGCACCTCCAAACGAGACCCTGCTTTCGTCAACAATTGTGTGGCCCATCGAAGTGAGCGCAGCGCGCACTTCTGTTGAAATGGGAGCCTCAAGGGCTACCCGGGCTCCGGACTGGTGCCTGAATCTAGGGGCATCGAGAGCCTCTTGAAGATCCATTCCGAAAACGACGATGTTCAGTAGCACTTGCACGTGCGCCTGTGGCTGCATTGACCCGCCCATGATACCATAGCTGAGCCATGGCTCTTGAGAGCCGTCCGAGCTTGCACGCGTAACGAAAGGGGGGATTATCGTGTGAAAGGGCCTTTTGCCGGGCGCTAGTGTGTTGGCCAGGCCCTCTTCCAGCGTAAATCCAGCACCGCGGTCCTGAAGAACAAAACCAGTTCCAGGTACGACCACTCCCGATCCGAATTCCTGGTAGATGCTGTTGATAAATGAAATCATATTGCCGAATTGATCGGCCGCCGACAAATAAATGGTGTCGCCTCCAGTCACTATTTCACCGGGTTCCTGGTGCGAGGCGGCGAGGTTTGGATTGAGCTTCTCGCGCCGCGACTCGATGAAGATGTCGGCTAGCATATCCGCGGTTGAGACCGTCATATAGTCCGGGTCTCCTACGTACTGCGCGAGGTCGGCGAAAGCGATCTTCTTTGCTTCGATCAGGTGATGCAGGTATTGCGCCGAGTTATGGCCCATGCCTTCGAAATCGTAGGGCTCAAGGATGCGCAGCATCTCGAGTGCCGCGATTCCCTGGCCATTGGGAGGCAGCTCCCACAGCCGATATTCCCTGAATGGGACAGAGACGGGCTCTACCCATTCCGCCCGATGATTTTTTAGATCATCCAGGGTCAGAAAGCCTCCTAGCGCCTTCACCCGATTAACAATCTGTGCGCCCAATTCTCCTCCATAAAAAACTTCGGGACCTTGATCGACTATCATCTGCAGAGAACGGGCAAAGTCAGGGTTCCGATACCACTCACCCTCTCGAGGGGCACGTTCACCGTCGATTAAAAACGTTGCACTCGCTCCGACATCCTGTTTGAGTATCTCGACCTCAGCCGCCCATTGCTTCGCGATAATAGGGGAGACGGGAAAACCGTTCTTTGCGAGCTGAATTGCAGGTGCAAAGGCTCTAGCGAGG
>Ga0208879_1001315_pt1 | contig 23658 bp, 19 predicted proteins | sample Knorr_S15_td_Bot_FD_185605 | JGI IMG/M metagenome (GOLD analysis project Ga0208879, IMG submission 185605) | Marine microbial communities from Southern Atlantic Ocean transect - Knorr_S15_td_Bottom_ad_5009_LV_A (SPAdes) (version 2) | ecosystem: Environmental > Aquatic > Marine > Oceanic | place...
AACCGGCGGGGCGGCTGGTGTTGAACGTTGTTTACCTCGTGATCGCGCGGCGCGTTTGACTGGTGACATCGTATGTTGGGCTACATACGATGCTTCTGCAACCAAATGGTCGACCCGATTGCGAAAAATAGCGAATGCTCCGAGCGACGGAATCGCCACGATTAAACCACCCACCGTAGTCACCAGCGCTTGATAAATCCCTTCGGCCAAATCTCCAGCGCCGGCACCACCTTGGGTTGCGGCCACTTGCTGAAATGCAAAGATCATACCGGTAACCGTTCCTAGCAGCCCAACCATCGGCGCGATATTGCCAATCACGGATAAGTATTCGATCTTGCGAAACAACCTCGCTGATTGTTCAGCCATCGCATCTTCCATCGCTTTTTCAACCGCCGACCAACCCCCCTCGAGTTCACCCAATCCATGACTAATAACAAAGCTAAGGAAGCAAGGAGTTTCACGACATACAGCATCTGCTTCGCGGTATTTACCACTGCTCAGCAATTCACGCAATTGCACTCCTAAGTCAACCGGCATAATCTCCGATGCTCGCAAGGTAAGTATATGATCGACCACGAGGTAGACTGCCGTCAGCGACAACCCGAGCAACAATATCAAAATTGCCATCCCGGTGAGTCCGCCGGAAAACACAATGTCCAGCAGACCATCGGGCGCCGGCTCCCCAGCTCCCACGGTGTCTTGAGCAACGGCAGACATACGAAACATCAGGACACCAAGTAGGCCGCTGGTCGCGGCAAGTGTAAACCAATTGAACCGTTTCAAAATCTCTCTCCTTATAATTACTTCTCGCTGTCAGCTTTTAGGTCAAGCTGTAACTGTTGAAGTTGTTTAATCAGGCGACTTGTTTGAGTCGCTGCAATAGTAGATTGATATCCATTTTGTAATTCCCGACAAAGGGTAATGGCCTGAGTCGGTTTTTCGAGTTGTCGCAGTGCTTTAATCGCAGCCAACAATGATTCAGCGTTTAATTGATGCCCATGCGGATATAAAATAATAACTCGCATCCAAGTCAACACTGCCAACGCTGATTCACCTTGCTGCTGTTGCAGTTGTCCGAGCACATAATAGGGACCCGCTTGATAGGCTAACGGTAAACGGTTAATCACATTTTGCCATTTTTCAAGATCCGCTTTTAAAGCTACCGGAAGTTTGGTCCGCCACAGCTGTGCTGTCGCCAGAATTGCAATTCGTTTATTCGTGTTTAGTTCTAATTGCATTAGCACACTGACCGCTCGTGCTCTTAAGGGGGAAGCAAGTAACCAACTCGCTCCAATCAAACGGTCATTTAAATCTGAACTGTCAAGTAATGCCACTGCCTGGCCCTGCATGGCTGGCGTGAGAATCAAGGTATGCCAGACAATGGGGATCACGTCTAAGTAGGGTGTCAGAGGATTTGTTTTTCGTAACACTTCAGCGTAAAACCGCGCCGCGGCGGACCATTCTCCTTGGGCCCGCAAGCACCATAGAATACGCGCCTGAATTCGTTCCTTTATCCAATCTCGTGTCTCCACAACATAGGCTTGCCGAAATCCCTTTTCCGCTCGGTCATATTGTTTTTCATGAAATAAATCCTCCGCTTCCTGATACTCCGACCTCCAAGCCGTAACCAAGGTTACGATACGATCGGATTCTATTTGTCTTACACCGCCCGAGGGCAATTTGATGGACACCGCGACATTTGTATATTCGATAATATGACCCGACACTTTGAGTTGATTCGCGTGATTGGCGTCCCATACAATCACTAGGTCAGACTCATTTTGCGCAGCAGCTAGCAGCGGCAGGCACAGTATCAGCGCGCTGCAAACATAGCGACGGAAGTAATGAAGATTGCAAAGCATATAAAATACCAAGTGATGGATCACACCGAGGCAAGATTAACGTATTGGCACTAATTCCCTCAAGTCGACATAAGCGTATTGCCCACCATTTTCACTTGCCAATTGTCGGAGGAAATTTTGCGGGTTCGTGCGCGGACCAACACCAAATTGAATTGTATTAATAGAAGCACGTATTGAGGCGTTTTTTCGTGAAATCCGATTGAGTTCGCTCGTCGTCAATTGAGGTTCATCCGCATCGGTTAAAAAGAAAATAATATCGGGATTCATATTTAAGGCTAGATCCAGTGCGGCAATGTGGTTTGTACGGCCGTCAGGTTTTATTTGCTGCACAAAGTTCATCGCATATTCACGGTTTTCCGGCGTGCCATACAGCAACTTGGGCGGGGCGGGGGATAGTGGATTTAGTGCGACAGGCCGCTCATTATAGAAAATCACTTGGAACTGATGGTTCTCTTGCAAATCCCGCACGCTTAGCAGTAGCTGCTGCTTGGCCGCCTCCATCGGGCGACCTCCATAGCCCGACATCGATCCAGAACGGTCAAAGACATAGACAAAGCGGGAACCCGTACCTTTCGTTCCGAACACACCCGTCTGCACAGCTCCAAATTCGCCATCTTTCTGAGTTCGGTTACCCGTTAGATCATCCAAGGAAGGCAATTCTACCTTACCGTCTCCACTGCCAGCTAAACCAGGCAGTTTCAAATTGGGTAACCCACCTAGCAAATCAACGTCTTCTCCCTGTGAATTTTCGCTTTTTGCCGTACTGTTTTTAAGTAACGGTTGTTCAGTGATGGCTGCCTGCTGCATCTCTATATTTTGGTCGTTCGTTGTTGCATCCTGAAAGTATTCAGGCTTGTCACCGATTTGTTCGACTAAAACAATGCCTCCCGATCGCACCTCGTCGCTGGCCGCACCGTGAAATGTCGTCGAGGTGAATAATAGTAGCACTAAAACAATAATTACAGCATGCAGAACAAGACTACCTAACATTGCCGACGGGCTGGCTGATTGGTAATAAAACAAATCATCCGTCGACGAGAGATTTTCCATGAAATCGCGTTGGCCATTCCCCACCGGTCCGCGAATCGGAATTGAATCCACGTTCGACATCTCTGAATTGTCCGGTGGGTTTTCAACACTCATTCATAGCCACTCATAATTATTGCCAAACATTCGTAGTCATCCGTCCGCCGTTGGCGGATTCGTGGTCCGTTTTACGCTGGAATGGGTACCCATAACGGATGCCTATCCGCATAATACATATTCATTAAAACATAAACTATTATAAATTCACATTGGCTTATGGAAATCATTACACATCCACACCCGACGCTGAGCTACAAATCAAAAAAAATTCAGCGGATCAATTCTGAACTGCGGGACATCGTTGCCGAAATGTTTGAATTGATGTATGCAGCCGAGGGTGTGGGGCTAGCGGCAAACCAAGTCAACCTGCCCTTGCGATTGTTTATCGTCAATACTTCCTCTGATGCCGAAGAAGATGAACAACTCGTGTTCATTAATCCCGTGCTTAGCAAAGGAAAGGGCAGCAAAATCGAAGACGAAGGATGTTTAAGCTTGCCAGGCGTTTATGGTCCAGTAAACCGCTCGCGCACGATCCACGTCGAAGCATTTGGGCTGCAGGGCAATGTCATCAGTATGGATCTCGATGGCTTGCTTGCTCGCATCGTGCAGCACGAAACGGATCACTTAGATGGAATCATGTTCCTCGATCGCATGAATCCACTCAGCTTAAAAACGCTGCAAGCTGATTTACAAGAATTTGAGTTGGAGTTTGCCAGTCGGCGAGAGGGTGGCATTATTGAAAGTAACGAAGTGATCTATGAAAAGCTTGCAGCGTGGGAAGATAGCTTCTGCACACAACGCGTCTGATCGCCCACGAGACAGTTTGTAAACCAATTGTAAACATCAGAGGGAGGTCACATATGCGTATTATTGTTATGGGCACCGGTCCCTTCGCTGTGCCAATGTTTGAGTCCCTTTTAGCCGCCGGTCATGACGTCCCCGTCGTCGTGACTCGTCCGTTGCCACCGGCACGAGGTCGTAAAATACCTCCGGCCAATCCGCTGCGCGAAGCGGCGAATCAACACGGTCTAAAATTGCTTGACCCGGCGGACGTTAATGCAGCAGACGTCGTTGCTGAGCTAGCTGAATTGCAGGCTGATCTATTAGTCGTCTGTGACTTTGGTCAGATTCTCAGCCCCGCAGCACTTGGAGTTACGCCCCTTGGTGGAATTAATCTTCATGGATCACTGTTGCCAAAATATCGTGGTGCGGCGCCCGTTCAATGGGCCATCATTAACGGCGATGCCACCACTGGGGTAACGGTCATCCACATGACACCCAAATTAGATGGTGGCCCAGCGCTGTGCCAAATAGAAGTTGCCATCGAAGCAACTGAAACAGCAGAACAACTTGAACATCGACTGGCCACACTCGGAGCACCCGCTGTCATCGACGCCATTGAAATTTTAGCCAAGTGGGATCAAACATCGACGATCGGTACGCTGCAAGACAAACAATTGGTCACCCAAGCGCCTCGACTTCACAAACAACTTGGTAACATTCCTTGGAACAAACCAGCAACAGTCATCATCAACTTGCATCGTGGTCTGCGGCCGTGGCCCGGATGCTTTACACAATGGCAGCGAGAAAACGGTAAGCCGCTGAGACTAATCATCACTGAAATGACGCTCGCCGAAGATTCGTCCGCACATGTCGATGTCAAACCCGGAACCGTAGTTGCCAATCCAAACAACGACAACAGAGAAACTCTTTGTGTTGCTACGGGCGAGGGATGTATCAGTATTAGTCGCATCCAACCCGCCGGAAAACGAGTGCTGGAAATTGCTGAATTTCTGCGTGGCTACCAGCTAAAGCCAGGTGCGCAGTTAGGTTAATCACCGCCCGCAGCTAAATTATTTTCCGTAGTTGTCTCCTGAGCGGGGTATGACTGGCATGCAAATTCGCCGCCTATTGATATAAGCAACAAAAGAGAGGATGTAGTTTATGCTACCGGCGACTTGCCAGCTCAACACACGCTAGGTCAATACAACCGCCAAATTATCTCGGTGAATAACTTCGTCATAAGGACAATAGCCTAATATCTCCTGAAATGCGGTACTCTGTTGTCCCCGTATTTTTGCGATCTCCGTAGAGTCATAATTCGTCAATCCGCGTGCCAGTTCAAGGCCTTGGTCATTGCAAATCGAAATCACATCACCCTTGGCAAACTCACCACTAAATCCAACAATCCCAATCGCCAGCAAACTCTTTCCCCCAGTCTCAATCGCTGAACACGCACCGGCGTCGAGTACCACTGTCCCTTGCGGCTGAGCCGAAAATCGTAGCCAGCGTTTCCAAGGGCTCAGTGTTTTACCTTCAGCCAAGAACAACGTACCGACCGATTCACCCGCCAAGATACGAGTAATAACATCCTGCTCATGGCCATTGGCAAGCACCACGTTTTCCCCTGCAGACGTCACCATCTTTACCGCCTGCAACTTGCTGTTCATGCCGCCGCGGCTCAGCGCGTTATTCGTATCCTCTACATAACTGAGGATCGTATCATCCACCGCTTCCACCGTCTCAAGAATTTCTGTTTGCTCACCATTTGGTGAACCCGCATAGAGCCCATCAACATTCGACAGAATGATCAGCAACTGAGCTCCAAGTAGATTAGTAACCAACGCCGCTAAGCGATCATTATCGCCGAACGTCGTTTGCAGCTCTTCAACCGCCACCGTATCATTTTCGTTCACAATCGGAATGATCTTTAGATTCAACAACTCTAATAGCGTATTGCGAACATTCAAATAACTCGCACGGTCGTCAAGTTCGGTCGCGGTTAACAGCACTTGTGCAGTAATTTGCTGGTGCGTTTCGAACTGCTGCTGATAGGCTTGCATCATCTCGGTTTGTCCGACGGCAGCTACTGCTTGCAACACAGCAAGGTCCGTTGGGCGAATATCCAATTGCAGACGATGCATTCCAGCAGCGACCGCGCCGGAGCTAACGAGAACGACTTTTTTTGACTGCGCGGCGAGCTGACTCAACTGCGCAGCCAAACTGGCAATGCGTTGCGAATCCAGTCGACCCTGTTCATCCGTTAAGACGCGCGTACCCACTTTGACAACAATCTTGTCAGCAGTCGCAGTTACTTCTTGTCGGACAATGTTATTCATGATTTCATCTATCTGGTTATGCTGTGTTCTAACAGACAAGGACAATATCGCTCCATTAAATCAGCGTGTGCCAAAAGCAATGCCTGCTTACAGCGTTTGTCCCGTCCAGCGCTGAAACGCTTCGATGGCAAGAAATTCTGGGAGGCCCAAGTCATTGAATTTTTTGGCCGTTCCTTTATTGCGATCTTCGGCGCGTTGCCAAAATTCACGCGGGTCTGAACCAGGAAACAGTGCTTCGTCCTTCTGGCTTTCATGCATAAAAATCGCTTTGCGTTTCTTCATAAGATGAGCCGGACTCAGTGGAACCGCAATGTCAATTTCATGGATCGCATATTCGTGCCAAGCACCACGATACAATAACACGTCCGGCACAGCTTCCCCGTTGTTTAGCATTTGGTGAATAGCGCCCAAAATCACTTCTGCACAAACTCGATGCGTCCCATGGGGATCTGATAAATCGCCAGCAACATAAATAATATCCGGTTGAATTCGTTGTAGTAAACTCACAATAATTGCCTCATCCACATCACCGACTGGTCGCTTTTCTACGGTACCGGTTCGATAAAATGGTAAATCAAGAAAATGTAAGTTATCTTCTTCACAGCCAACTTCGATCGCGCCCGCTTTTGCTTCACTCCATCGAATCAGACCTTTAATCTTAAGTACCGCAGCAATGTCGGGTTCCCCTGGTTCCTTAGTACTTAACGATTCACGGACTCGGCGTTCGACGTCAATTGACTTGTCGTTTTCAATGCCAAACAAATGATTATATTCAGTCACCAAATCTGCTATCCGCTGAGCATCATGATCGAACACTGCAATATTCCCGCTGGTCATGTAGGCCACATGCGTCTCGTGCCCTTCTTCATTGAGTCGAATCAGAGTGCCACCCATACTAATGACGTCGTCATCGGGATGCGGGCTGAAACAAATCACTTTTTGCTGACCTTCGACAACTTGACCATCATGAATCGTCGCTTGTAACCAACCAAACACTTTCAATGCCAAGACGTGTGAAGGCCCATGCAATCTCAACAACTGATGTAAATTATGATTGCGAAAATCATCATCGTCTAACTTGGACAGTGCTTTGCCTGTTTGTTCACATAACCACACCATGGTTCGGGTGATCATCGTTTCGTCCCACTGAACCGAATCGCTAGTCCAAGGCATTACCACCTCTTGCATTTCACTCGCCGAGGCTGGGTCTAAACAAACCATGGCATTGACGTGTTCTTGAAGTGCACTAGCGGGAATGCGATTTGTGATATCACCCTCAGCTAAATCACGTACAATGCGGGACTTGTGTTCACCAAGTGCCATCAGCACAACTTGCCGAGATTCCAACAAGGTACCCATACCCATCGTTAAGGCCTGCGCGGGGACATTTTTTTCGCCAATGAAGTCACTTGCTAAACGCAGGCGAGTAATCGGATCAAGTACACACAGACGTGTGCGGCTATTCACACCGGAAAAAGGTTCATTGGCAGCAATGTGGCCGTTGGACCCGATTCCCAACAATGCAAAATCAATTCCGCCAGCGTCTTGGATCTGCTGCTCAAACGCTTCACAGTATTCTTCAATTGTTTCTCCGTCGGCTTCGCTATCAAGAATATTCACTTGCGAGTCTGGAATATTGACATGATTGAAAAACGTCTCTCGCAGTGACCGATACACACTTTGGACCTGATCGCGCGAAATCCCATAGAACTCTACCGACACAAAAGCGGACACGTGAGAAAAATCGAGCCCTTCCTCTTTGTGCATGCGAATCAGTTCTCGGTAGACTTGTTGCGGAGTGGAGCCTGGAGCAAGTGCCAACACAGCATTTTTTCCAGCCGCACTGGCTGCCCGCAGGACGGCGGCAATTTGCTGAGCGACTGCCACACTGGCGACCTTGGGGGTACTATAGACAACTACTGGCAACTTAGTATTAACTAACTGCAGCCCAGCGTCTTGACTTTCGTTAATGGTCTCTTGTGAACCCATGTCTATGACTATCCATCTTTCGTTGTGGCTCGTAGCGAAACCCAACTACTTAAAAACATCTAAACAACTTAGTACACTACCCTACATTACTATATTCTAGGTCATATTTTCGTTTGCGTAATGACCTTCCATCTAACGTTCTTTTAGAGAATCGCTTTAGCAATCGTTATAACCATTACCTCCGCAAAATTTCTTTATAGCCATTACAGCTTGGATTGACCGTGGGACTAAAACGCCCACTTCCTTACCCAACCAGACAGACAACCATGAACATCATTATTCTCGACACCTATGAAGAACTTAGCATTCGCGGTGCGGGTTTCTTTATCAAAACACTTGCTTCCAACCCGGCTGCCGTGTTGGGGCTGGCGACCGGTAGCACTCCGATCGGAGTCTACCAACAACTGATCGAGCAATACCAAGCAGGCCAGCTTGATTTTTCAGCTGTCACCACTTTCAATCTTGATGAGTATATCGGCCTGCACCGAGATCACCCACAAAGCTATTACTCGTTCATGCAGCAAGAATTGTTTCAGCACGTAAATATATCGCCGGACCGTATTCATGTTCCTTCTGGGGTAGAGGACAACTTTGGCGCGCATTGCCAATGGTATGAAGACGCGATCATAGCCGCGGGGGGTATCGACCTGCAGATTCTCGGAATTGGAACTGGCGGTCATATTGCATTTAACGAGCCCGGAACAGCTCTCGGTAGTCGCACTCACCTGACGGACCTAGATCCACAGACCATCAGCGATAATGCCCGTTTCTTTGATTCGGCGGATAATGTTCCGAGGCGAGCAATTACAATGGGTGTTGCGACCATCATGGACGCTCGTGAAGTCATTTTATTAGCAACTGGTGAAAATAAAGCTGTGGCAATCCAGGCTGCAATTGAAAGCCCTGTGGGCAGTGAATGTACTGCCAGCGCACTACAAAACCATCCTAATGTGACCTTCTTACTAGACCCTGCGGCAGCTTCGTTACTTACAAACCAATAAAATATCCCTCCGTTGGTTGAGAATAAATCAACCTAAACATAGAATACGTTTTTGGTTAACATAATTGCTTCATCTGTTTAACCATTTTGTATTTCGAACCTCATTATCTCTCACACCTAGCGCACTCGATAAAGCCCTTTCTTGGCAGCAAACAATATCTATGAGTGAAATCCATCACGAATGTGGCGTCGCCGCAATTTATCACATGCCCTCGGATGAACCCAGTGAGTTATGTGTAGAGCAAGGCCCTGATGAAATATCTCGCTTAATGCCGCGCATGCTGTTGGACATTCAAAACCGTGGACAGCTTGCCGCGGGGATGACAACCTATAATCCCAATCGTGACCAATTAATTGATACCTACAAAGACATTGGTACGGTAAACGAAGTCTTCCGCTTAGCACACCGCGGGAAAAGTGAATCGCTGATGCAGGAGTATGCGGGACGAGCCGCTATTGGGCACGTGCGATATGCCACGTGTGGACAAGAAGACCGTAGCTATGCCCAGCCGTTTGAACGCCATCACATTCAAAAACATAAATGGTTCTCCTTTGCCTTTAACGGGCAACTAGCTAACTATGCGGAACTACGCGATAAGCTGCTAAGTGATGACAACCACCATTTAGCTCGTGAGACGGATACGGAAATCATCATGCATGAGCTCTCGCGAGAGATGTCGGGAGACCGCAAGCCTTCGCTAATCGAAGTCATACGAAGTGTCAGCAAACGTTTTGACGGAGCGTACAGTCTGGTGCTGCTCAATTCACAGGGTGATATGCTTGTGGCTCGCGACCCCTTAGGAATGAAGCCGGTTTGTTATGCCCTCCGCGGCCCGATGTTCGCAGCAGCCAGTGAAAGTGTCGCGCTGCTAAATATTGGGTTTGAGCCAGACGAAGTGAAATCTCTCGAGCCGGGTCATGCCATCACGATTGTAGATGGCAAATTTTCCGTTGAGCAGTATGCAGAAACGGTAGGACGAGCACACTGTTTCTTTGAATGGATCTATTTTGCTAATGTTGCCAGCACACTTGATCAGCAAAGCGTTTATTTAGCGCGCACTGCATTAGGAGTTGAACAGGCCCGCTTAGAACGCGAAGAAAATCTCTTTCCCATCGATAAAGACACGATTGTCGTACCCGTGCCTGACACCAGTAAAGCGGCGGCGGATTCGATGGCCTATGAACTGGGAGTTCCCTGTCGGGAAGGCTTAATTCGCAATCGATACTCGGGACGAACTTTTATCGAAGGTGGCATAGATCGCCGAAAAAAAGCCGAAACAAAATACACTCCCTTGCGAGAAGTCCTGCAAGGCAAACGCGTTATCCTCGTGGAAGACTCCATTGTCCGCTCGACGACCATGCGAGTACTGTTAGATCGCATTCGAGATTATGGTGGCGCAAAAGAAATACATGTACGGGTCGCTTGTCCGCCAATTATTGCTCCCTGCTTTTATGGTATCGATATGTCAACGATCGGCGAGTTATTTGCGCCGCACTTTATGGATGGCAATGAATTAACAATCGAGATTCAAGACGCGATGGCACGGGAATTAAAGGCCGATTCGCTGCGGTATCTCCCCGTAGCATCCATTGCGGCAGCCGTTGGTTTTGACCGCTCTGAGCTTTGCCAAGCGTGTATTACTGGCGTGTATCCGACGCCGACTGGGCAACAGCTATACAGCATCGCTATCGACAATGCCAGCAATGGAAATGACACTGCGCGAACGTACGAATCCGAATCAACCAATATCTAGTAAGGGCTCGCACCATTGCACGCTAAGTATTGGCTCGCACAAATTCGCTGCGATAAACAGATTCGTTATGCTTCCTCGTGCGGCGTTCAAAGTGTGTCCGGTAATCCATGTCAAATTCCGGCTGTTGTTCCTGCACATCGCGGGGCCCAATGAGCTCGTCAAACTGCGAAATTAGTTCCAATGTCGCATCAAAATAGTCTCGCACATCCGTCCAAAAATGCAATTTCCCCTGCGGCTCGAGGATGCGCACAACATCGCCCATGAAGCCTGCGTTTAAAACGCGCCGCTTGTGATGTTTTTGCTTCCACCAAGGATCCGGGAAATAAATATGTACTGCGTGAACCGTAGCTGTCGGTATATATTTATTGCAAAACAGTAGACCATCGCCCTGAAATATCACTGCATTGGCAATCCCAACTCGCTCTAATCGAATCGCCGAATACAAGGCGTACTTCTTGCGAATCTCCAACCCAATAAAATTTCGCGTGGGGTTTTCTACGGCTGCCCGATTCAGAAACAGACCTTTCCCACTTCCGAGTTCAATCTCCAGTGGATTGTCGGATCTAAATAGACCCTGGATATTCCACTTCTCCGGCAATGCCTCTATTTCGCAATAGTGATCCGACAAATCAGCTGCCGTTTTTTGCGGGGGTAAAGCGCGTCGTCCCATTTCATTTGTCTACCTATAGCACGGTTCGACTAGCACGGCTTACGTGAATCCAATTCGGCTCGTAATAAATCCACCGGAATTGGAATGCCACGAAGTGTGCCTTCACATGCCAGATTACCATTCACCACGCCTTGAAAATCACAGATGATCATACGATTACGACGAGCTTTCACAAGCCGACAGATAATTACAAATCGTTCGCCTGGTATGACCGGGTCGCGAAAGCGGACATTGTCGAGTCCGCCAAAGCCTAACATTTCGGATCCTAGTAAATCATGCCGTTGTCCAAAATAACTGCAGGCTTGGGCACAGGCTTCTAGCATGACAACCCCTGGCATCAGCGGCATTCCAGGCATGTGGCCGCGCACCCAGAAATCTTCGGTGGAAATATCTTTGTAAGCAACAAAAATTCCCGCCTCGATATCGTCATGCACGATCGCTGTTAACTGTTCCATTTCAAATCGCTGGGGGTTTATTTGACGAATATCGTCGATGCCCGCAACGTGATTATCGAAATCGACCAGCGAAAGATCAATAAATAGGTCTTTGTCTGCCAAAATAGCTCTCTCTTTTACAGAACAATATCAGGTTCTGATCTGCTTGCGTTTGGCCTTGCGAGCTTTCGAGCTAGCGGGACGACGGCCGTGATTGGCCTTTTTTATTTTGTGATGTGGTTTTGCCATGACTCTTTTCTCTCAGTCTAAATCTAAATAAACACCGTTCGTGTTACTTATTAGGTGAATAGGCGAGTTAAACGTAATAAATACGGCTGCACATCGCCCAAGTTACAAGTTCTCTAGAATATCACGCGATAGATAATATGCAAAGGCACAAACTGGACCCGAGGGGGCAAATTACAGGCGAATTGGCGTACAAATCAAAGGGCAGACTCTAAATATTGCTTTGATAAGCTATCGCGAGAATTGGCCGAAATAGGCAGCATGGATGGCTAGTTTACTCTATCCGCTACTGGCAAATCGTGATTCTCACGGCCGTGTATAGCATATATTTCTCGTAAAATTATGGGGGTAACCCGCCATTTTTCAAGGTAGCTGTTAGGCGACGCAAATGTAAAATAAACAGCGTCGTCCACCCTACTTCCAATAAGAGCCTGTGCTTTAATAGATGCGGACGCGCTCAGTTGGGTGTACAATTATTATTCGATCGAAATGTTTTTAATCCAATGTTCTTGTATATCAACAACATTGTTTGCTACTACCTTCGTTTAAGCTCATAAATATCATGTACCTAAAAATGGCTAAACGTTTGTTATTTAACACCAACAAACGCCTATTATGGAACCTCGTATATAAGGCGGGCTTCAAAGGTATTCGGTCAGTGCAAAAGCATAAAAAACGTCTTAAGAAGGGCGAGTTCTTTCCTCCGTTCCTTTATATATCAATTACCAATAGCTGTAACTTGCGCTGCCAAGGATGTTGGGTTGACGTAGCAGCCAAGCAAGAAAAGATCGACGTCGCCAAGATGGACGACATCATTGGGCAAGCCAAAGAAATGGGTAACGCTTTTTTTGGCATCCTCGGTGGTGAGCCTTTTATGCATGGCGAGATTCTAGAAATTCTAGAACACAATCGCGATGTCTATTTTCAAGTCTTCACCAATGGCCACTTCATTACTCCGGAAGTCGCTCAAGAACTAAAGCGACTTGGCAATGTAACACCCTTGGTCAGTGTCGAAGGTAACGAGATCGTCTCCGACGAACGCCGTGGTCACTTACAAGTCTATAACCGAACAATGACTGGGCTGCAAAACTGTCTCGACGTCGGATTGCTCACCGGTGTCTGCACCAGTGTCTGTCAAACAAACTACGAGGACCTGGTGAGTGAAGAGTGGATTGACAACCTGATTGACCTCGGCGTGATGTATGGCTGGTACCATATTTATCGCCCCGTTGGCCCTGACGCCTGCCCAGAACTAGCACTCACACCCGAACAGCAAACCAATGTTCGTAAGTTCGTGGTAGAAACACGCGCCCGTAAACCCATCGTCATGGTCGACGCCTACCATGATGGTGACGGTAATGCTCTGTGCCCTGCCGCTACAGGTTTCACTCATCACATTAGCCCTTGGGGTGATATTGAACCTTGTCCGATCATACAATTTGCCACCGAATCGATTTATGATAAGCGACCATTGAAACAAATATTTAATGAATCCGAATTTTTAGCAGACTTCCGGAAAGTTGCCGCGGAAAGTACTCGCGGTTGTATCGTCCTTGAACGCCCAGATTTATTGAAAGATCTAGCCGAACGGCATGGTGCGCGAGACACCACAATCCGCAAAGAAGCGCTGGCGGAACTCGACAAGATGGAAATTCGCCCTTCACAATATAACCCCGGCAACGAAATCCCCGAAAAGAACTTGGCCTATCGCTTGGCCAAGAAATTCTGGTTCAACGATTACGGTGCCTACACGAAACATTTCAAAGCCGACGAGTGGATCGATACGCGAACCGCTAATCCACAAAAGCCTACGAAGTAACTCGCCGCTGCTGAAAAATAAGCCCCGTCTTTGCGATTGTCATGGCAACTACTACCGAATCCATAACAACTTCGCCTTTACATATAGCGTACAAGACCGCTCGTGATTATTTATTAGATCAACGCCACGGTAGTGATCATTGGACCGGGCAACTTGCTGCTTCGTCCCTATCGACTGCCACAGCCATCAGTACTCTAGCCCTCGTCCGCCAACACTATCAGGCCACAACTAACGAACAATCAGATTTGCCGACGAAAAATCAACTCTCGCAAACCATCGACAACGGCCTAGCCTGGCTCGCAAATAATCAAAGTCAAGATGGTGGTTGGGGCGACACCAACCTTAGCTACTCCAACATTGCCACAACAATCTTAGTCATCGCAGCTTTTAAACTGGCCGACCAAGAATCGTCTAACGTGAAATTACTACAAGCCGCTCAAGAATATGTCGACAACATCGGCATCGAAGAGGGACTGCGAAAACGATATGGAAAAGACAAGACGTTCGCAATTCCCATCCTCGCCAATGCCGCGCTCGCTGGCATGGTGCCCTGGAAAAAGGTAGCAGCGCTCCCCTTCGAGCTCGCCTGTTTCCCAAACGCCGTTTATCGATTTCTCGGTCTACCTGTTGTAAGCTATGCCATTCCCGCATTAGTTGCGATTGGGCAAGCTCGCTTCCTCCATCGGCGCCCCCGCAATCCTCTAACATGGCTGGTCCGCAAACTCACTTTGAATAAAAGCCTACGTGTTCTCCAACGCATCCAACCAACGAGCGGAGGATATCTAGAAGCAATTCCGTTAACGTCGTTTGTGACAATGAGCCTAGCAGCTACCGGACGCGCACATCATCCGGTGACCACCCAAGGTGTTAAGTTTTTGATGAGCACGGTTCGCGATGATGGTAGTTGGCCTATTGATTCGGATTTGGCGACATGGAATACTTCGTTAGCAATCAAAGCCTTAGATCAAAATGAAACAGATGTCGCCAGGCTTGACGCGACCACATGGTTGCTGAGTTGCCAGCATACAGAACGTCATCCGTATACAGGAGCTGATCCCGGCGGGTGGGGCTGGAGTAATTTATCTGGCGCGGTTCCTGATTGTGACGACACACCCGCCGCACTCTTAGCGTTGGACGCCATTCGCCGATCCGATAGTTTTTCCGCGATAGATTTTCCCCAATTGACCACGGTCGCCCTAGCCGGCGTTAAATGGATGTTGAGTCTGCAAAATCGAGATCATGGCTGGCCTACATTCTGTCGCGGCTGGAGCACCTTGCCTTTTGATCGCAGCGGAGCGGACTTAACGGCTCATGTATTGCGAGCCTTGAAGGTCTGGGAGCAAGAGATATTAGCGGCTGGGGGACCTTTTCATGGTAAACCAGCAGAGCTGCAACAACTTATCGAGAATGCTTTCGCGTACCTGCAACGGAAACAAAACGGCGATGGTAGTTGGTTTCCGCTGTGGTTTGGTAATCAAGATCGCAGCGATGAAGAAAATCCTGTTTACGGAACTGCCAAAGTCTTGTTGGCTTACCATGCGTGGGATAAATCTGACGATCCAATTGCACAACAGGGATATCAATGGCTCGTTGACCAAACAAACCGCGATGGTGGTTGGGGTAGCGGTGTCGACAAATCCCGCAATGCTGCCGGACAATTATGTATCAACCGCTCGGAAAGCGGCGTCGAGGAAACTGCGCTAGCCATAGAAACATTACTGACAGCCCCAAAGTCCGAATTAACTCAAAATACATTAAATAAGGGACTTGAGTGGATGATTCGCAGTGTAGAGAATGGTAGTTTCAAGGACTGCAGTCCAATCGGGTTCTACTTCGCAAAGCTGTGGTATCATGAACGTTTATATCCAGTCATTTTTACGGTTTCAGCTTTAGGTGCTGCAATGAAACGACTGGATCTACAACACAAACAGAACTAATCGAAACATACACATCAATCAATTGTTCAAGCATTAACCGGCTCTAGAACATCGACACACACATTATCAACGAGTAAACACTCAAGGATTTTTGACTTTGGCTTCTGCATCATCAACTGGTGACGACACTCAGATACCAGCTGACATAACCCCACCAAAACGCAAATCGGGGCGCCGCAAAACATCTCACCTCAAACAGGTGCCAGAGCCGCAAGCATTGCGCGATGAAATCCGTAACCGCTGTCGTGAAATTACTAGCAAGATTGATAAATCTCGTCCAATGACCACGGATGAGATGGAAGTCGTTGTACGACAAATCCTAGACGAAATGGAACTCGAAGAACATTTTATCGGCTGGACCATGGTTATGTTTGCCTCGGAATTCTGGCGCGACCAAGTAGCCGCTGTTCCACCATCGCGGCGATTGTTTCTGTTGCCACATTGTCTAAAACATGCGGAAGGATGTCCAGCTGATTACGATCAGTTCGGTCTGGATTGCAAAACTTGTGGCGCCTGCAGTATTGCTGATTTCCGCGGGCTGGCTGAGGAATTAGGCTATCGAGTCTTAGTTGCGGAAGGATCACCGATCGTCCTCAAGATTATAGTTTCTGGTTATGTCGACGCCGTCGTCGGAGTTGCTTGTCTCAACGTGCTTGAGAAAGCGGTCGATAAAATATTACTTGCCGGCATCCCTTGTATGGCCGTACCGCTGTTGTCCGATGACTGTCGTAACACTTCCGTTGATGAACAATGGGTCGATGAGATGATCCGCTTGGAATATGACAGTTCCACACCACAGACGTGTACCTACATGCATTTGATGCGAGCATCTGCGGCGTTGTTTGATCCCGATACGCTTGAAGAACTCGTCCCCCGTATTCGCGGATCGATACGCATCGACGAAAACTCCAGTGCGGCAAACTTAGCAGCCATCGACCCCATCGGTGCGACCGAAGCCGTTGCCTATGATTTCCTGAGTAAAGGCGGTAAACACTCGCGGCCTTTTATCACTCTAGCAACCTACGATGCCCTGACCGGAGGGCGAGCCACACAACGTGACGGCGACAAGACAATCAGCGGGTGGACAAATTCGGTTAAACGCACAGCAATGTCGATCGAAACGTTTCACAAAGCTTCACTTGTCCATGACGATATCGAAGACGATGATCCGTTTCGCTATGGCGAACAAACGATTCATCATCGCTATGGAACACCAACCGCTATTAATATCGGCGACTATTTAATCGGCATGGGTTATCGCTTCGTCAGTACCGAATCTGGAACGCTCGGAGCAGACGTAACAGCCGATATTTTAGATGTTTTAGCAGAAGCACATACTCGCTTATCCGAAGGACAAGGTGCAGAATTATTATGGCGAGATGCCATAGAAAAACGCCTCAAACCTATCGACGCCTTGAAAATATATGCTCTAAAGACATCTCCAGCATTTGAAGCGGCGATGTTGTCGGGCATCCGCATGGCACAGCCCATCGATGAGTATCGACAACCCGTTAAACAGTTCGCCCGGAACTTAGGTGTCGCTTTTCAAATCCTCAATGACCTGTCGGACTGGCAAGGCGATGACTTCAATAAAATGGAAGCGGGTGGAGATGCACTTGGTGGCCGACCTACCCTGCTACACGCTCTCGCGCTAGAAACGCTCAGTGAAACGGAGCAAACTGAACTACTTGAACTAACAGCCGACGGATCACATTCACCCGCCGAGCGAATTCAACGAATCAAGAGTTTATACGAGAAAGCTGGAGTGTTTGAACTAGCGGATCGCTTGATCGACAAACACCAAGCTCGCGCCGAAGCGGTCGCCGATGATATCCATCCCGAGGACCTCCGGCGCTTGATGTATTTTCTCATCGATTCAATTCTGGATCGACCCGAAATCTCAGAACCACAAGTTACAACCATACCGCTGGTTAGCAATGAAGCAACCGCACCAGAAGTCGCGACGGCAGATACCATCAACGACTAACGCTAACAGCAACAATGAGCCGCGCGCCTGCCCACCTACTATCCCACCCGAAAATATTTAATTCTAAACCCGGCCTATTGTGACCCAGCAAATTCCAGCTCCGGATCTTGAAACTCTGCTTAGCCTTTTCTACCAAGATGCTGCTGAGTTTGGCATGATTGCAGCGACCTCTGCCGATGACATGCCTAGGGTTGCCCAAAAATTATTGGACCACGAACACCACATGACGGTAACGGTCGAGGATCACCATAATTGTAAAGTCGATCTGCAGGTACTTGAAACATTGTTCACTGGGCAGGCTTACAGTCGCAAAATTTTGCTAACCAAACAAACCGACAGTGCGGTCGTCCAGTTCGGCATCGTTCGCTTGAATTTTGAGTTCCTCGCAACCCATATACAACAAGAAATCATGGCGAAAAACACGCCACTTGGTAGAATCTTGATTAACCACAATGTACTGCGGCGGGTCGAATTGTCGCAGTTGTGGGAAATCCAAGCGGGTCAGGATCTAGCGAAGCTATTTCACGTTTCGTCTGGCACAATCGTTTATGGCCGCACGGCGTGGATCTATTGCAATGGTCAACCAGCCATCGAACTGCTTGAGGTTGTCACCCCTCTACAATAAGACAACTACACTCAATTAACCATCGTTCCTTACTCTGTTTGAACCTCATGACATCACCCGCTTTTAAAGACGAATATGATTGCATCGTCATCGGCGCTGGACCGGGTGGATGTGCTACCGCGGCAATGGTCGCTCAAGCGGGATATCAGACGCTGTTGATTGAACGCGAAAAACTACCACGATTCCATGTGGGTGAATCGCTAATGCCTGAGGCGTTCTGGTGTTTTGAACGACTCGGCATCCTCGATAAAATGCGGGAAAGCGATTTCATCCGCAAAAAAAGTGTGCAGTTTGTTAGTCACAGCGGCCGAGAGTCCAATCCATTTTTCTTTGAAAAACATGACCCCCGAGAAAACTCTACGACGTGGCAAGTTGAACGAGCGGAGTTTGACAAACTGCTGTACGATAATGCTGCCGAGCACGGCGCTGATTGTCGAGATGAAACACGAGTGTTGGATGTGCTTTTTGATGGTGACCAAGCAAACGGAGTGACCCTGCAAACAAGTGACGGTAACAGGCTCTCAATCGCTGGCAAAGTCGTCGTGGATGCGACTGGCTTGAGTGCCCTCTTGGCAAATAAAATGAACCTCAAACAAGACGATCCGGATTTGCGTAAGATCGCAATTTGGTCCTATTTTGAAAATGCCGAGCGAGAAACAGGCCCTCACGGTGGAGCGACAATCATCTTGCACACTGAGAAAAAGGATTCTTGGTTTTGGTTTATCCCGTTGCGCAATAACATGACGAGCATAGGAGTAGTCGGCGATCGTGAATATATGCTAGCGGGGCGCGGTAAACCAGAAGAAATTTTTGCCGAGGAGTTGCGGTTATGTTCCGCGCTGCAGGGGAGGTTGGGCCAGGCAACGGCAACTGAAAAATATCGGGTTGCGCGGGAGTTTTCTTACACGACGAGCCAACAGAGCGGTCCTGGATGGGTGCTAGTCGGCGACGCCTTTGGTTTTATAGACCCCATTTATAGTTCCGGTGTGTATTTTGCGCTGAAGTCGGGACTCCTCGCGAGCGATGCAATCGTAGCAGGATTACAAGCCGATGACATCTCCGGCGAACAGTTGGGGAATTGGATCGCCGGATACGGCGAAGGAACCCAGTGGATTCGCAAGCTAGTAGCTGCTTACTACGTGAACCCATTTAGCTTTGGCCAGTTTTTGAAAATGCACCCGCAATATACGGGCGACCTAACCGATCTGCTAATCGGCCGCATCTTCCACGAAGGAGCCGGCCGCATTTTCGACGATCTGGACCCCGCTATCAAAAAAGCAATCGCCAGCGAAAACGAATAATTTCATAACAATCCATTCGTGCTAATTCGAGGTTGAAACATAAAAACTCACGGCCTGCACCCCTAGGTGTGGTCGATTACGTTAAACTAGTTGTTTGGCTTTGGTGAACTCCAAAATTCTTTCAATGAGAATAAATCCTATGAATAAACGTTGTGGAAAATGCATCATCATCGGGCTCGTTTGCCTGCTGATCGTCCTGCATCACGATATCTGGAACTGGGATAATAAAGACCCTGTCTTTGGCTTCATGCCCGTTGCTTTGGCATGGCATGCCGGAATTTCAATCGGTGCCAGTCTAGTTTGGTATCTAGCAACTCGTATTGCTTGGCCCACGTTTGACGACGACGAACCGACATCCAGTATGACTTCCGAGGGATTTTGCGAGTCCAACCCGGTGGAGGATGCATAACTCATGACACAGCTAATCATCATCTCCATCTATTTAGCATTACTGCTAGGACTGGGTTTCTTCTCTAGCAGACTGTTCCGTGGCACGAGCAAGGACTATATGCTCGCGAGTCACAGTATCGGACCGTTCATGCTACTGATGTCCTTGTTCGGCACAACCATGACCGCCTTTGCGCTGGTGGGTTCAACCGGTGAGTCCTTCAAGGAAGGTGCGGGCGTTTACGGATTGCTCGCATCCTCAAGCGGAATCATCCACTCCCTCTGTTTCTTTGTACTCGGCGTAAAACTCTGGAGCCTTGGTAAAAAACATGGCTACACCACACAGATTCAATTTTTTCGCGATCGACTCGAAAGTGATCGTATCGGGATCCTGCTATTCCCAATCCTTGTCGGTCTGATCATCCCCTATCTGCTCATTGGCGTAATGGCTTCAGGGACAGTTATCAACAGTATCACCGAAGGCGCCTTCACCACAGCCTTTGCCCAATATGACTATGGTGTTCCGCCTTGGCTCGCTTCGCTAGTCATTTGCCTCGTCGTGCTTACCTACGTCTTCTTTGGAGGGATGCGTGGAACTGCCATTGCCAATACCGCGCAGACAATTGTATTTATGATTCTCGGCTTGATCACGTTTGTCATCGTCTCCGATAAACTTGGTGGACTCGAAGAATCAACCAATAAAGTTCTTGCCAAGAACCCATCCAAAATGATGCGGTCGGTCGATCCAGCAGATACCGACAGCTATCACGGCAATGTCGAAAAAGGGATTGAAGGCAGTTACGACAAATGGATTGTGTTTGCTCAATACGAGTATGCCAAGGAATACAAAGGCCTGAAACTTGACCCCGCTGATGAGAAAGCTGCCATTGCAGCGTTTCCAATTGCTGGTCCCGCTGGATATTTGAAGAAAACACGTGGGCCAGCTTTCTTTGCAAAGAAAGCAGGCTTGCTGAGTAACCTCTCGATTCTAGATCAGAATTTGGCGGTGTTAATACAAGACAACCGCTATGAAATACCCAAGGGCATCAAAGGTGCGCTGGATAAGCGCATTTCAGATTCCAGTGTCATGACGCATCATCAAATTATGACCTTTCCGCGATTACCAGGTGCCGACCGTGAAGGCTTAGCGATTTTCGCTCAGTTTGTTGGTCATCCCACTGAAAAGGCGGCCAGCGGCAAAGGCACTAAATGGACACGCAAGAAAGCCAAAGGCGTTTTCCGGGCAACACACTGGGCGCCCGATCCGCCACATGGCATGGACCCTTGGAAATTTTTGACCTATTTCTTTGTCCCACTTTCTGTCGGTATGTTTCCCCACTTATTCCAACATTGGCTGACAGCTAAAAGTGCCGCTAGTTTCAAGCTAGCCGTTGTTGCCCACCCGATCTTTATCATGATCGTCTGGGTGCCCTGTGTTCTATTAGGTGTCTGGATGACCAGTGCGACAGACCCAATTTCCGGGGCTCCTATAATCGCTGCGCATTTTCCCCCTAATGCGGTATTACCAGCAGCAGTAAAAGCACTGACAGGTCCATTAATGGCTGGGTTGTTAACCGCCGGAATTCTCGCGGCAATCATGTCCTCGCTCGATAGTCAATTTCTATGCGTGGGTACTATGTTCACGACAGACATCATTTCGCATTATGCAGGTAAGAATCGTTTTACCGACAAACAATTGATCACGATTGCACGAGTGTTTATTGTGTTAATCGTCGCACTCACATATCTGTTCTCATTATTTGAACCGCGGCGCGTATTTACGCTTGGCGTCTGGTGCTTCAGCGGTTTTTCAAGCCTGTTCCCATTGATTTTGGCAAGTCTGTATTGGAAGCGACTAACCAAACTAGGTGCCTATGCGGCGATTTTGGCAGCCGCTGGATCATGGATCTACATGTTTGCCGATGCCAATTACGCAGCGAACGCTAACTATACTGTTTTTGGTGTAATGCCGGTTGCCACCATGATCACGTTGACCACGATTGCAATGATTGTTGTCTCGCTAATCACGCCCCCACCAAGCAAAGAAACGCTCGAGAAATTCTTCCCTGCAGAAAAGTGATTCCTGATTTCACGCGTTTATGATAATTCGTGTAATTTGTGGTCGTAATTCGTGGTCGTTTTTCTTCCATTTGCCCTTGTGGGCAACTGACCGTAACCTAGAATTGACTGTTTCCCTCCTCCATTTACCTACCCGTGTAGGTTAGTCCAAGGGACTGGAACCGAGTCCTGGGGAGGCGACGAACGTAAAATAAGTAGTCAGCTAGCTGGCTCGTTCAGGAGTATGAATTAATGGCAGGTTTTTCAGGTAACAAGGCGCGTAAGCGTAGTAAAGTTCGATCACGATCACGCAAGAAAGATCCAATCTTTGTAGATGGCGTCCGCCCCCGTCCAATGTTTGTTGATTACAAGGACGTCGAACTACTCAAAAAGCTAATCAATCGACACGGTCGTATCGTTGGCCGTCGCAAAACTGGTTGTACAGCAGCAAGTCAACACGCTGTGACACAAGCTGTTAAACGAGCTCGATTCATGGCTTTGCTTCCCTACGAAGACGTCTGATCCGAGTCGGCAAATAAAGCCACCAAAAAACAAACCAAACGCACGATCCCGCAATTGATCGTGCGTTTTTTTGTACCAGAACATTACCCCGCTTCACGGCTTCCGAACTATAATGCACCCATGGCTGAGACATTCAAAACTACCAAACGTGTCGAATTTCGTGACACCGACGCAGCAGGCTTAATGCACTTTTCGACCTACTTCACTTATATGGAAGAGGCTGAACATGAACTATTGCGGAGCCTCGGAACTAGTGTCGTCGTGGCTAATGAAGAACACTCCTTGAGTTGGCCTCGTGTCGCTGCAACTGCGCAATATACAGGCCCCGTGCGGTTTGAAGATGAACTTGAAATAGAAATTTCCATTAGCCAGTTAGGCACCAGCAGTGTCACTTATCAGCACGCGTTTAGCGTTGCTGGTAAACCAGTGGCTAGCGGCAGTATCACAGCCGTCTGTTGTAAAATCACCCCTAGCCAAGCTCCGACTGCACAAGAAATTCCAGCAGAGCTGCGCACACAACTCGAATCTTACCTGCAGCACTCGACGAACGAGTAACAACTATCAAATCCACCAGCCCGCCACGTACCCAATACCATGCCAGCGTATCTACAGGAACTAACGATTCGCCTCGCATCTTCACTTGGTCACGTTGATGATGAAACGCGGCAACGTCATACCGATTGGATTTGGAGTTGCCAGCAAAGCGATGGTGGATTTTCTGGCCGCGAAGGTGGCAGCGATTTATATTACACCGCATTTGCACTTCGAACACTTGCGATGACTGGCGAACTGTTCGGCGATCCCGCCCTCCGAGTTGCTCAATATTTGATCTCGCAGCTCAGCACCGAGCAATCGGTCGTTG
>Ga0208879_1001320_pt1 | contig 23630 bp, 25 predicted proteins | sample Knorr_S15_td_Bot_FD_185605 | JGI IMG/M metagenome (GOLD analysis project Ga0208879, IMG submission 185605) | Marine microbial communities from Southern Atlantic Ocean transect - Knorr_S15_td_Bottom_ad_5009_LV_A (SPAdes) (version 2) | ecosystem: Environmental > Aquatic > Marine > Oceanic | place...
CGAGGAAGGGGCAGTAGTTCTTCATGGTGCCACTAAGCATGCTAAAAACGATATCTTCATGTTACAGACTGATGGTGGGCGCGTACTCTCTGTTCTTGCGCGAGCAAATACCGTAGAAGAAGCCCGCGAGATAGCGTATCGTGGCGTACGGCACATTTCTTTCGGAAATAAAAACCCTAAAAAGGGCAAACAATGGTACCGGAGTGACATCGCGCTAAACGCATAAGGCAACAAAAAAGAGCACTCTGTAGAGTGCTCTATAATAACCCTTCCATAGGGTTATTTTTTATACGGGTATATAGGTTATCTCGCCGTCTCCTTTTTTTGCAAAGAACATCTGGAATGAAAGGTCGGAGTCGGAATAGAGGTCGCCCAGGATGGCATCTCCTTTTTTCTCGTCCTCTGTTTCCTTTTGGAATTCCACATCCCTGTCGGAAATCCCATAAGCACCGCATTCCTCATGGTGTATTATCAGTACCTTTTTAATGTGGTGCACTTTTAGCGCAGTTTCGATCGCGAATTTTGCAAAGTCCGTAACTATGCTGTTTGCTTCTGCGATTCCCTTGCACACCCCAGGGATGCTAATCGGGCCGTCGAATTGATTTATGCCAAGGCCCTCTTTTACAAATTGTTGCGTTGCCTCACGAAATCTGAAATCCATACAAGTGAGAACGAGTGCTTCGCATTCGTGGGCATCTAGTAATTCGTTTGGCACTTTTATTCTATGCATTTTTTCTCCTATAATAATATCGTCGCTTCGTTATTACTAAACTCGAATATCCCGCCCGTACTTTCGAAATATTTGTGCTCCTCTCCTTCGTAGCGTTCTTCTTTCGCCATTAAGGCGTTAATTGCGCCTTTTTTTATGGCCGTTACAATCGGCACATGATTTGGCAGTACCGTAAGCTCGCCCGCCTCGCCCGGGATTGTGATGGAGTCGACATTTCCGTCAAATATTTTCTCTTGTAGATTAAGGACCGTTAAGTGAATCATTTTACTTCGTCTATAGACCCCTTCATATAGAAGGCGTTTTCGTCGACATCGTCGTGCTTTCCTTCTATTATTTCTTTAAAGCTGCGTACGGTGTCTCGGAGAGAAACATACTGCCCGGGAGTGCCTGTAAATGTTTCTGCCACAAAGAATGGCTGAGATAGGAACCTTTGAATTTTTCGCGCGCGATGCACTGTGACTTTGTCTTCTTCCGAAAGCTCTTCCATTCCAAGAATCGCAATAATATCCTGAAGATCCTTATAGCGCTGAAGGGTTCTCTGTACTTCCCGCGCGACATTGTAATGTTCTTCGCCTATTACTTGCGGGTCGAGAACGGTGGACGAGGAATCGAGGGGGTCAACGGCCGGATATATTCCAAGCTCGGTTAGCGAGCGGGATAGCACAATAGTAGAGTCAAGGTGCGAGAACGTTGTCGCGGGCGCAGGGTCTGTAAGGTCGTCTGCCGGCACATATATTGCTTGTACTGACGTGACGGATCCTTTCTTTGTCGAGGTAATGCGCTCCTGCAATTCACCCATTTCTGTAGCAAGGGTGGGCTGATATCCCACAGCGGAAGGCATGCGGCCAAGAAGGGCTGATACTTCAGACCCTGCTTGTGTGAATCGGAATATATTATCTACAAAAAACAGCACGTCTTTTCCGCTTGTATCGCGGAAGTGTTCTGCAATAGCAAGGCCCGATAGCGCGATGCGCTGGCGTACCCCGGGCACTTCGTTCATCTGTCCGAATACAAGGGATGTTTTTTCAAGCACGCCGGATTCTTTCATTTCATAGTAGAGGTCGTTGCCTTCGCGCGTACGCTCTCCGACTCCGGCGAATACCGAGTAGCCTCCGTGCTCTTGGGCGATATTTCGTATGAGCTCTGTCACGAGCACTGTTTTACCCACGCCCGCTCCCCCAAACAGTCCCACCTTGCCTCCTTTTGTGATGGGGGCGATAAGGTCGATTACCTTGATTCCGGTTTCCAGGATTTCTGTTTCGGTGGACTGCTCGCTAAATGGAGGGGACTTGCGGTGTATTGGAGCATACGTTTTTGCTTCAACTTCGCCCGCGCCGTCAATCGGTTCACCGACAACATTAAACATGCGCCCCAGCACCTCTTCTCCTACAGGCATCTGTATGGACTTGCCGGTTGCAGAAACTTCCGCACCGCGCATAAGGCCGTCGGTGGAGCCCATGGCGACCGCGCGCACCTTAGACGACCCCAAGTGCTGGGCAACTTCCAAAACAAGCCGACTTTTGTCGCTTCGCATTACTTCCAGTGCTTCGTTGATGTTTGGCAATTTTTCCTCAAACTCCACATCTACTACCGGGCCGATTATTTGTGTGATTTTAGGCATAATTATTACTTTAGGGCTTCAACGCCGGCTGTGATTTCTGTGATTTCGTTTGTTATCGCAGATTGGCGGGCTTTGTTATACGATAATGTTAATTCATCTAGTATATTTTCTGCGCTGTCTGACGCGTTTTTCATTGCAACCATTCTGGCTGAATGCTCCGATGCATTTGATTCAAGAATAATATGGTAAATATATATATCAATCAAGAAGGGGATTAGGTTTTCAAGTACTGTTTGCGGGCTTGGTTCGAAGATATACTCTTGACCACTGACCACTGACGATTGACCACTGACCTTCTGATCCTTTTCCATCGGGAGAATTTGCCTTTGCGCCACTTTCTGCTTTATCGTTGAAATAAATTCCGTATATATCGCTATTACTTTATTAAATTTGGCTGTTTTATATTTTTCCTGCAAAAATTGGGAAATTGGTTTAATCTCTTCAGGAGTTACGTAATCTCCCACACCCCTGAATGTTTCATGAATAGTTAATCCCATTCTTTCGAAGTGTGGTTTGCTTTTTGTTCCAACAAGCAAAAGTTCTATTTCATATCCATCGTTTTTATACTGCTCAAAAACCTTTGTGCTTTCGCGAATCACCGCGCTGTTTAATCCACCACACAATCCCTTATCGGAAGTGACCACGATAGCCAAGAGCTTTTTAGACTCAGGATTTCCGTCAAGGAAAAGATTTTTAATATCCGGCGCACCCATCTTTATATGCTCGAGCACAGACACTGCTTTCTTCGAATACGGCCGCGATTGCGTCGCTATAAGCTGGCTTTTGCGCATCTTTGAAGCCGCCACCATCTCCATGGCCTTTGTGACTTGCTTCGTATTGCTTACAGATTTTTGTCTGCGTTTGATATCGCGCGTACTAGGCATTTTGTGAAAATTCTTCTAATACTTTTTTCAATTGATTTTCTGTGTCGTCATCCAGATCTTCAGTTTCCTGCATTTTTTCAAAGATACCGGGATGCATATCTTCTACATATTTTAAAAATCCACCTTCCCATTCCGCGATTTTTTCAAGAGGCAAGCTGTCGAGGTGGCCGTTGACTGCCGCATATATAACTGCGACTTCTTTATACCAAGGCATGGGGGAGTATTGGACTTGTTTCAGGAGCTCGGTTAGTCGCTCGCCTCGCGCGAGGCGTTTCTGGGTTGCCTCGTCAAGCTCCGAGCCGAATTGCGCGAATACAGCAAGCTCTCTGTACTGGGCAAGATCAAGGCGAAGCTTCCCGGCCACTTTTTTCATTGCTTTTGTTTGTGCTTTAGATCCTACGCGCGAGACAGAAAGCCCGACATTGAGCGCGGGCCTTATACCTTTGAAAAATAAATCCGGTTCAAGATAAATCTGCCCGTCTGTAATAGAGATGACGTTTGTAGGAATATAACCTGAAATATCTCCTGCCTGTGTCTCTATGATAGGAAGCGCGGTAAGCGAGCCGCCGCCATTTTCCTTATTCATCTTTGCTGCACGCTCAAGTAGGCGGGAGTGCAGATAAAACACATCCCCCGGATAGGCCTCTCGGCCCGGAGGGCGCCGAAGGAGCAGGGAAAGCTGGCGATATGCCCAGGCGTGCTTGGTAAGGTCGTCATAGAAAACAACGGCATCTTTTCCTTGGTCCATAAAGTATTCGCCAATTGCGCATCCGGTAAATGGTGCAATATACAAGAGTGGAGCCGGAGCCGATGCAGAGGCAGATACCACAATGGTGTAGTCCATAGCCCCTTCTCTTCGAAGGAGATCCACTATTTTTGCTACTTTAGATTCTTTTTGTCCGATTGCGACATAAATACAGTAGGGCCTCTTTCCTTCCGGCTCATTTTTTTGGTTGAGAATCGTATCGATAATCAGTGCGGTTTTCCCGATCTGTCGGTCGCCGATAATAAGCTCTCTCTGGCCGCGGCCAATAGGGATCATCGAGTCGATTGATTTGATGCCCGTATGGAGCGGCTCATTTACAGATTCGCGCACGATGACTCCGGGCGCGGTTTTTTCTACAGGATAAGAAGCAGATGCCGATATTGTTTTGCCTTCCAGCGACGCTCCCAGTGGATCTACGACGTTTCCCAGAAGTCCTTCGCCGACAGGCACTTCAAGCACCCGGCCGGTGGTTTTTACGACATCCCCCTCCGAAATACCCACGTATTCACCAAGGATCACGACTCCGATTTGGTATTCTTCAAGGTTAAGGGCTAGGCCATATACAGCATTCCCTTCGTTTATCTCCTCGGGATTCTGGCTCGCAGTGCCCGGATATATAGCTATCATTTCAGACGCAAGTACTTGGCTCAAGCCCGATACCGTCGCAATCCCGTCGCCAATCTTAATCACTCGTCCAAAATTCTCCTGCACGGCTTCCGGCAGGCCCTCGAGTTCTTTTTTTAGTTTTTCGTGTAATGGTGTGGTCATAGTGAGAATTTGAGTGACTCAATTTTCTTTCTCAATGTCGAATTATATATTCTGTCTTTCTGCCGCACCGCGACACCCCCAAGCAAGTATGGATTCTCGGAAAATTCGTGCGGATCGGGGAATATATTCTCTAATTCTTGCTTTTGGCTTTGTGATAATTTAGAACTACTTGCAATATATGTGACATTCTCTCGCGCTTTTTGTTCCTGAAGTTTTTCGAATTCTTTTCCAACAGCTGTAGCCAAGTGAGTATCTTTGTTCTTCGCAAGAAGCGCCTTAAAGCGTTCCAGTATCTTGCCCTGCTGCTCATCTGTTTTATCTTTTCCCCCTGTGGGGGATCTCCCGAAGGGGGACAAGGTTTCGTATAATAATTGTGCGTATTCTTTAGGACTCATGTTTTAAGTTCTTAATGTGGCCGATTGCTTCATCCTGCAAAGCCGCCTTTTTCTCCTCGGGCATTTTTTCTTTGAGTAGATGTTCCATTCCCTCAAGCGCGAGTTTCCCGAGTTCCTGCTCCGCCTCCTGCATGCGCTGGGTTTTAAGCTGGTCAATATCTTTTTCGGCTTTCGTGAATAGTGCCTCGGTTTCTTGTTTTGCATTGGCAGCTATTTCGTTCTTTGCTTCTTCGGCTCGTTTTTTTGCCTCCTCAACTATTCCCTGTGCCTCCGTTCTTGTCTTAGCAAGCTCCTTTGCTTGCAACTCTCTCATTTCCTTAAACTGCTGTTCGGCAAGATCAGATTTTTTTAGTCCTTCCTCTATAGTTTCTCTGCGCTCGCGCAGAAATTTAAGCATTGGTTTATATAAGAATTTTTTAAGGACAAAAAGAAGTATAAAAAAATTAACCGCCTGGGCAAGGAGCAGCTGCCACTTGATTTCAAGGTTTTCGAAAAGCTCGCTCATTTGTGATTAAACAAATTTAATCATCAAGGCCACTACCAATGCATATATTGCGACTGCTTCTGCAAAGGCAATTGCCAAAATCATCGCGGTCTGTATCTGGGGCGCGGCTTCGGGGTTGCGTGCGATTCCCTCCATTGCTTTTGCCGCGAGTATACCGATGCCAAGACCCGGGCCAAGCGCCCCAAGGCCGATGGCAAGCGCCGCCGCAAGGTTTGTAAATGTTTCTGGTTCCATATTATAATGCGATCCTAATCTACGAATATTATCCGAATGATCCTAATATTTGGATAATTCGGATGTACATTCGGATAATTCGGATCGCTCTTAATGTTCTGTTATTGCGACTTTTATAAAAATAAGCGTCAACATTGAAAACACTAACGCTTGTATAAATCCTACAAAAATTTCAAGCCCCAAGAAAGGGATCGGGGCGATATAAGGAATAAGGGCGGCGATAACTATGAGCAGTACTTCGCCGGCAAATACATTTCCAAACAGGCGGAAGGAAAAAGAAATAATTTTTGCAACTTCTGCTATGCCCTCGAGTATTCCTAAAAAAAAAGCGAGAGGGCTTTTAAAAGAAATAAATTTGCTAAAATGCTTGGAAAATCCAATAGCAGCTATTCCGAATATATTGGTTATACTAACAGAAATTACAGCAAATGCAAGGGTTGTATTTAGATCACTGGCTGGGGCGCGGAGAAATGGGAGAAAATGGTGAGCGCCCTGGCCCGCCATACCTATCGTGCCTACACCCGGGATAAGACCTAGCCAGTTGGACAAAAGTATGAATATGAAAAAAGTAATAATAAAAGGATACACTCGCTCGGTATCCTTATCAGAGCCGATAATGCCTTTTACAAAATTGTACGACTGCTCGACGACAAGCTCGAAGAAATTTTGAATCCGTCCGGGGACGGGCGTTAATTTGTGCGTAGATGCGACTCCGAAAAATATCAAAATTCCCATTGCAATCCATGCAAGGATGAGGGTATTTGTAATTGAAAATCCACCGATACGTGCAATTTCCTCCGCGGCTAAACTTATTTCCATAATTATGTATTAGAAATATCATACATCTAAAACGGGCTTTTGTAAACAAAAACCCCCGGAAATTCCGGGGGTTTTTACATATAGACCCAGCGGTGGACTTTGCCGGGTATTACTACAAGTTCAAATCTGCCAAATCCTAGGAGGCCTTCTTTTTTAGCTTTTACCCAATAGGCTTCATAGGGCTCGAGGTGTGCTATCACATCGCGTTGAGGGTTAGCGTGATTGACTATCGCCGATATCCAAAATCTCCATTTTCGCCAATCCTGATGTGAATAACGGGTTCGTCCGTAACGATCACGGTGCCAAAGTACAGAGACGTTTTCTATGCCGTCCAGGTCGCTAGGCTTTACAGTAAGATTTTTTAGGCCATAAATATTGGCTATACTTTGCACATCCTCAAATGACGGCCCGAGGAGCCAGCGGCCTTGCGGCTGATAAGACATGACACTATTTATGTCATCCTCCGGGTGGTCAGCCAATCCGAAAGCATGGCCTATCTCGTGCGCGTAATAGTTGACCCACTGGCGGTATTCAAGCCGGAATTGATCGCTCCTTATATAAATATCACTGCGCGCTATAAGGCCGGGGCTGCCGCCGAGAAAGGTTTCGTTTTTATCATAGTTGAAAGCAAACCCGGCAACGGGCTGGCCGCTCCTAAACCATTCTGGCCTGTTAAACGGCCATTCGTAGCTATGCTTCTCAAAGAGCCGTATCTCGACATCGCCTTTGTCCGGTACAAGGAGAAATCGCACTCCTACCAGCTCATTCCATCTTCGTATAGCTTCCCCGCATGCCTGTTTATTCGTAACACTGTCGTCAATCGTTGTCCGTATGTAAATCGCCTTGCCGTTCCACGAATCCCAGCCAACATCCGGAAATGTAGTATGGTGGCCGTCTTCGCATGCCTCCTCGGTCCCACAAAACGGATGGCTCATCTAAGGCCTCCTTTGGATTTCGCTCGTGCAATATTATTATTGTTAAAATTCTAAGACCATAATAGCACATTATTTTTATTCTGAAATATAACCCCCCCCCCGATTTAATCGGAGGGGTGTGAAAATATCATATTGCTTCGCCTCTGTTTATGATACAATAAACCATATGCCGCCTTTAGCATACAAATTCATAGACGCCTTTTATGATATAGGCAATGCATTTACCACAGACCTTGGCGTCTGGTGGTTTTTAGCGCCCATATTTATTTTATGGATCGCGACTGAAGTATATTTTGGGGAGCATAAGCGGGAGAAGTGGGGATTTTCAAGCTCTCTTGCAAACGCGATATCGTTTACATGGATCAACATCGTTTCGTTGAGGTTTATATTTTTAGAGCTTAATATCAGCACGCTTTCCGATGTAGGGAATGAGCGTTTATTTATCGCCGTGGGATTTCTGGTGTACGGATTTTTCCTCATATATCTTGCCTTTGCCCATAAATTTTCCGAAAGAGTTCTTTCGTGGATCGCGGGGCCCACGCCTATCTATTTTTTGTCTGTCGTTTCGGTGCTATGGGGCCAGGGCCTTCTCGCTGTTACCCCATATGTCGCGGCAGACTTCTTCGTAATTTTTGCGATTGTTTCGGTCATCTGGGGAATTGTCAAATCGCGTCTCGGCTCCCCCTATGAAGGGATAGAAGTGGCCGAAGAAGAGACGGAAGCCGCCGAGGAAGCTGAAGAGGAAAATATCGCATGAGCATGAATATAATAAAATCAGACGTTATTGGTTCATTTATTATAGGGTTTTTCTTCGCTGTATTTTTTATCGTGTTATCCTACGCGACTATTTCGGTTCTGCGGCCGAATGAAAATCCGCCAGGTTATTACTGGTATGCGCTGATTATACTACCCATATTGTCCACCATTGGAATTGTCGTAATAAACGACCTTAAAAACCGGCTCCGAGGTATATTTGTGCTGGGATATCAATTTTATAAATTTGTTATTGTGGGGGGGATGAATACTCTGCTTGATTTAAGCATCCTAAATGGTTTAATAATATTTACCGGCATCGCGGCCGGATGGGAATTCAGCGCATTTAAGGGTGCGTCATTTGCGGTTGCTATAATAAATAGTTATTTCTGGAACAAATTCTGGACATTTAGGAAAAAGCAAGGAGGAGGGTTCGGGGAATTTGGCCAGTTTGTAGCCGTGAGCTTAGTGGGGCTTGGCGTCAATGTCGGCGCGGCTTCCCTGCTTGTAAATTTTGTAGGGCCGCAGGGAGGAATACCGCCTCAGCTTTGGGCGAGTGTAGGGGCAGTAGCTGCAATATTATTTTCAACAGTTTGGAATTTTATCGGGTATAAGTTTTTTGTTTTTAAAAAGACATGATCACAGGAATTATAATAGGCATACTTATAGGAGGCGCGGCAATTGCCGCCGCGTATTTTTTGTTTGCGCGGAATAAATTTGGAAAATATGAGTCCCTGGAAAAAAACTTTGAAGGGTTCGCGTCGCAACTCATGGAAGACAAGATTAAAAATTTCATGGACATTGCTTCGATGTCCTTCAAAGAGCGCGAGGAAAAGGTGCATAGGATTTTTGAGCAAATGCAAAGAGAGCTCAAAGATCACCGTGAATATGCCAATACTCTTGATAAAGAAAGAATAAAGACATTTTCGGAATTGAAGCAGGGCATGAGCTCGCAAGCCGAGCTTACCGAGCGTTTGCGTGCATCCGCGGAGAAGCTCAATAATATTTTGTCCAACAGCCGCTTGCGTGGGCAATTCGGGGAGAAGGTGGCCGAAGATATACTCAAGGCCGGCGGACTTCTTGAAGGGACGCACTATACAAAGAACAAGAAGCAGGAGACGGTGGCCACGCGGCCTGACTTCACTTTTCTTTTGCCCGACGGCCATAAGGCGAATATGGACGTGAAATTCCCCTTGGAAAATTTTTCGAGAATGCTTGAAGTACCCGATACGGAGGATGACTCCGGCTACAAGAAAGCCTTTTTGCGGGATATAAAAGAAAAAATTAAAGAGGTGACGAGCAGAGACTATATAAATCCCAATGAGAACACGTTGGACTTTGTCATTCTCTTTATTCCCAACGAACGTATCGCTTCGTATATACATGAGAATTTTCCGGAGATTTTTGATATGGCTGTTTCAAGCAGGGTAATTCTTACCTCACCATATAACCTTATTAGTTTCGTAAGCATGATCCAGCGAGCGTTTCAAAACTTCTATCAAAGGGAGAATATACGGGATATTTTACTCATGATAGGCGAGTTCTCCAGCCGCTACGAGCTTTTCAAGAAAAGATTCCGGGACATAGGGGATAGGATTGATAGATCGAAAAGCGCATACGAGGACATCGCGGAAAAAAGTTTCAAGATGCTGGATTCTACAATAGGCAAGATCGAAAAGCATCAAAAAGGCCTGCCCGCCGGTGAGGCGGGCCTGCCGGAAGGGGACAGGGTTCCGCGACTTGAATAAAATTTTAGTTTATGATAGTATAGTTTCAATGTTCGTAGTTATCAAAACCGGCGGCAAGCAATATGTTGTAAGCCCAGGGGACAAAATCAAAGTAGAGAAATTAGACGTTTCCGAGGGAGCGGAGGTGTCTTTTGATGCGCTTCTTGTTTCGGATAAAGAGACCATTGTAGGCACTCCATATGTTGCGGGATACAAAGTTAGAGCCAAGGTTTTGGGGCAGGGGAGGGGCAAAAAGATCATTGTTTACAAATATAAGGCTAAGAAAAGGTACCACAAGAAGCAGGGCCATAGACAGAGCTACACGGAAGTGGAAATTTTAAGCATAACCAACGGTAAGGAGGGAAAGGGTGCGGAGAAAAAGGTTGCTGCGAAATCAACGGATGGCGGGGATGCTAAAACAGCGCCCAAGCGAGCTACCGTCTCCAAAGCGAAAGTTTCTACCGCAAAATAGAAACCGGCGGCAAAAAAGAAAATAACAAACAAGGTAAAATAAAACGGACTTACATTCCTACTCAAATAGGCCCTCGATTTATTCGGGGGCCATTTTTTTTATTTTCTACCCTCCAGCGCGTTTTTGAGAGTTTCTTCGTCGGCGTACTCAAGCTCCGCGCCGGACGACAACCCGCGGCCGAGGCGGGTTGTTTTTATTTTGACCCCCTGTTCTTTGAGCGGCTTTAGTTGCTCTTCTATATATAGTGAAGTAAAGTCGCCTTCGCGGCGAGGGGTGAGGGCCAGTATAAGCTCTACTGGTTCCTGCGTTTGCTCGGTTTTTTTGACGAGCAAATTCAACCGTTCGTGAGCAACGCTTTCTTTATTGAGCGGATCAATAAACCCTCCAAGTACAAAATAGTGTCCTTGAAATTGACCGGTCTTTTCAAAATTCAAAGCGTCGGTTTCTTTCTCCACTACGCATATGGTATTTTTGTCCCGCGTTGGACTTAAGCAGATCGTGCAAGCAGGCGAATCGTAAGACGGCAAAAAGCAATTCTCGCACAATTTGATGCTCTCGTCGACAGATTTAAGGGTATTCGCAAGCGAGGATATCTCGCCTTCATTTCTCAATAAATAAAAAGCAAACCGTGCGGCTTGGCGAGGGCCTATGCCGGGTAGGCGTGTAAATTGAGATATTAAAGTTTGGAGTTGGCTGGGTAGCATTATTCGTAATTTTTAGCCATATCTCTGAAGCTCACCCTTTTTTCGTCGAAGTATAGGGGCACTTTTCCAAGGGGGCCGTTTCTATGCTTTGCGATGTGAATCTCTGCTTGGTTTCTTTTTGCGGAATCTTCATTATCCCTGACATCGCGGTATATAAACAGCACAACGTCGCTATCTTGTTCTATTGAGCCCGAATCCCTCAGGTCCGACAATCTAGGTATTTGCGGAGAGCGCTGCTCTACTGCACGGGATAGTTGAGATAGAGCAAGGACGGGGACATGAAGCTCGCGCGCAAGTCCTTTCAGGGCCCGTGAAATTTCGGTAATCTGCTGGACTACATTATCGGACATTGTCCGCGGCTGAATAAGCTGGAGATAGTCGACAACTATAAGCCCGAGGCCGTGCTCTGCCTGGAGTCGCCGCGCCATGGCTCGCATCTGTATAATAGTAGGGGAGGGCGCATCATCTATAAAAATAGGAGCCTCCGAAAGAGTCCCAAGAGCATTTTGGATGCGCAGAAAGTCGTTATCCTCGCCCGTGCTTGATAGATTGCCCGTACGAATCCGCCACAGGTCCACATCGGCTTGAGAAGCGATGAGACGGTCAATAAGCTGCTCTTGAGACATCTCCAAGCTGAATAATCCCACGGGTACTTTTGCGCTGATGGCAACATTTCTTGCGATATCAAGAGCGAAAGATGTTTTCCCAAGACCCGGTCGGGCGGCAAGGACTATTAAATCGGATTTTTGAAGCCCGGCCAGATAATTATCAAGGTCGGCAAAACCCGTAGGCACGCCGCGTGTTCCCCCCTCTTGGCGGTGAAGTTTGTCTATTCTTTCGAATGCCTCTTCGAGCGAGGATTTCACCTGTACAAAATTTTGAGTCAAAGATGTTTCCGATATTCCAAAAATTCGTCTTTCGGCTTCGTCCAGAAGTACGTCAATGTCCTCCTCCTCTTTATAGCCGAGTTGCGCGATATCGTATGACGCGCCTATAAGCTCGCGCAGAATTCGCTTTTTCTGGACAATCTTCGCATAGTGAGCGATATTGCTTGCCGTAGGCACGGAGTTTACGAGCTCGGCAAGATACGCCTGGCCGCCTGCTTCTTCAAGGCTTTTGGTTTCTCTTAGTTTAGTTGTAACGCTCAATATATCTATTGGTTCGCGGCGCTCAAAAAGATTAATCATTGTCTTGTAAACCGCCTGATGAGTTCCTTTGTAAAAATCTTTGACCGTTAAAAAATCCACCACTTTCATAACGGCATCTTTGTCGAGCATCAGAGAGCCGAGCACCGATTGCTCGGCCTCTATATTTTGAGGGGGAATGCGCTCTTCGGATTTGGGGGTGACTGCTTGAACCATCACTACATAATATCTTATCGATAAAACATGGGCAAGTTTTGTCTCGCTATGCGATATATCGATATCTGGCGAAGCCGGAAAAACTGTGTTATAAAAATAGCAGTTCTTAAAAATTTATAAAACCAAGGAGGCGGTAATGGACGGGGATTATGAGCATATTTTATACAGCACCGAAGATGGCATAACTACCGTAACTTTGAATAGGCCCGAAGTGTTTAACGCTTTTAATCGAAAAATGGGGGAGGAGCTTCAGAGCGCCCTTGAGTGTTTTAAGATGTCGAGGGATGAGTGGTTCTGCATTCTTACGGGTGCGGGAAAGGCGTTTTGTTCCGGAGAGGACTTGAAAAATATTGATCTTGACTTACCGGCTGGGGAACAAGCGCGCAATACCTGCGAAGCCCTGGATTCTTATCAAGGTATTGTATATTCAATACTGGGGACTCCCAAACCCATAGTTGCCGCGTTAAACGGCACAGCCGCGGGAGCGGGGCTTTCCATCGCGCTTGCGTGCGATGAGCGTTTCGCGATTTCTGGCGACAAGAATATGCTTGTTCCAGGATTCGGCAGAATAGGCCTTGTCCCCGATGCCGGCATGGTGCCGCTATTGCAGCGCCTTGTGGGTTATCGAAGGGCCAAAGAGTGGCTTGAGCCGGGATTTGGTATCTCTATGAAAGAAGCTTGTGACTCGAGGGATCTGATAAGCGCGCTATATGTCGACACGGAAACTATGCTAGCCGGTGTTAAGGAATACGCGCTTTGTATCAGGGAGAGCAGATCGCTTACGGAGTTTGGTTCCACCAAAATATTGATGGTTGAGGGCATGATGGATATTCTGGATAAAATTTTCTATCTGGAGTTAGAGCTGCAGACGCGCCTGGAATTGGGCGATGATTTCCGGGAGGGGCTTGCGGCTTTCAAGGAAAAAAGAAAGCCGAACTTCAACCGGGTAATTGGGCCCTTAACACTATATGAAGCACTGGCGGATGAAGCGGAAAAGGCCGGCGGAGTTTAAGGAGGCAAAATAGATGATAGATGAGAAGCTTCGGCCGTATCTGCGGTTCGACTACGATGATTTCGTCTGGGCTGCCGAGGACGAGACGATGGATAATATCGAAAGCGGTAAGGGAATGTATAGCATAGTAGAGATGACCCAAGAGTATTACGATGAGCTCATCTGGCTGCTTGTAGCGCAGATGGACTCGGAATACGTAGGGGCGTACGGATATATGCCCATCACATTCGTAGCTCCGCAGTTTGCCGCTAGAGAGTTGAAAGATGTCCCGTCTATCGTGCACGATGAGTTCACGCATGGAAACCGTATCCGAGATGTTCTTAATGCCATTGATTTTGACGCGGATCGCTGGGTGGAAGACCGCCAGCATGAGTACAGCGTCCGTCTCGCGCCGTGGGAAAATATGCCCCGTCAAAGGCGTACGGAAGATTTCCGCGTAAATATATTTTATTATGATTTGATTACTCCGGGCGATCCTTTGCGTACTTGGATTAATTTTGCTATTTTCCAATTTCTGCAAGACAGGGGAGCCGGTGAGCAGATTCGCGATACATTGCGGTCAAGTTTCGCGCCTTGGGCGCATGAGAACGGCAAGACAATGCGCGAGGAGAATAAGCACATTCGCCACGGCGATATGTGGATAGCGCGACTGTTCGAGGAGCGCCCCGAACTTGTCCAGCAGCAATTCGACCTTTGGTGGCCCCGGTCTCTTGCCACATTCGGCAGGCCGGAGTCCAAGCGAAATGATCTCTGGCGGAAACTGGGCTTAAAGCGACGGACGAATGAAGAGGTTTTGCGCGATTTTCTTGATAGAACCGAGGAACCGGTTGGCCTGCAAATTGCCAACGAGTCAGTCGGCCTCAGGATTCCCTCCACCAAAGAGGCGCTCGCAATGTGGCGAGCGGGAGAATTTTTAGAAAATATTTAAGTCAGCATATTGCTGACTTTTTATTTTTGTGGTAAAAATAGGCAAAATATGGCGAATTCTAAAATAATCCAGACCCGCGGACTTACATTTGATGATGTGCTTCTTTTGCCCGATTATTCGGAAATTTTACCGCACCAAGTGGAGACAAAAACGCGGCTTACAAAAAATATCAATATCAACATTCCGCTGATTTCTGCCGCGATGGACACGGTAACCGGAGCAAATATGGCAATTGCCATGGCAAGAGAGGGGGGAGCAGGCATAATCCACAGAAACAATTTGAAAGATGAGCAGGCGGCATATGTCAAAAAGGTGAAGCGGGCAGAGAGCGAGATGATTGCGGATCCCATTTGCCTGACCCCGGAGCATACGCTTGCCGATACTCTGAAAGTAATGGAGGAAAATAATATTTCGGGAGTGCCTATTGTGGATTCATTTGAAAACAAACGGCTTGTGGGAATTATCACTTCGCGCGACTTGCGGCTTGAGGAGGATTTCTCGGTCGCGGTTTCTCTGAAAATGCGCAAAGAGGGCGAAGTCATAAAGGCGCCCTTGGGCACTACAATGCGGGAAGCGGAGCAGGTACTTGCAAAATACAAAGTAGAAAAACTCCCCATAGTTGACGAGCAAGGAATCCTTAAGGGTCTCATAACAATGAAAGATATACTGCACAGGAAGCAATTCCCGGATGCGGTGAAGGACTCAAAGGGACGGCTTCTTGCCGCCGCCGCCATCGGCGTAGGCGAGGGGGGGTATGAGAGGGCGGCGGCTTTGGTGGAAGCTGGCGCGGACATACTTGTGGTTGATACCGCCCACGGGCATTCGGCGAGAGTCCTTGAGACCCTAAGTATGATAAAGGAGAAATTTCAAAACACGGAGATAATCGCGGGCAACATCGCTACCCCAAAAGCGGCGCTTGCGCTAATAAAAGCAGGAGCGGATGCCATAAAAATCGGTATCGGGCCTGGTTCTATTTGTACAACGCGCATAGTTGCGGGCATCGGTGTACCGCAGATCACGGCCATCATGGAGTGCGCGAGAGTTGCAAAGGAGCACGGTGTGCCCGTGATTGCCGATGGAGGCATACGCTATTCGGGCGATATAGCAAAGGCGCTGGCGGCGGGTGCCGACTCGGTGATGATAGGCGGCGCGCTTGCCGGAGCAGAAGAAAGTCCGGGAGAGCGGGTGATATCCGAGGGCAGGGTGTACAAAGAATACCGGGGAATGGGGTCCGAAGAAGCAATGGCCTCTCTTACAACCTCCTCAAGCAGAGAGAGATACGGGCAGGAGAATATGCCAAAGCCAATAGCCGAGGGCATAGAGGGCAGGGTGCCTTATAAAGGTACCGTAAAAGAAATAGTGTATCAGATGGTGGGGGGCCTCAAAGCGGGCATGGCGTATTGCGGCTGCCCGACAATTTCCGATCTCCAGGAAAACGCCCATTTCATGGAAGTCAGCCCAAGCTCTGTAATAGAGTCCCATCCTCATGATGTCGTTATTACAAAAGAAGCGCGGAATTATTCGCGTTGACAAAATATATTGAGTATGGTACAATAGAGGCACCAAATTTAAGGAGGTCTAGGATGTCATTCAAGTGCGATAGCTGCGGCCAGCCGCAGCCAAGGAAGACAAGCCCTAAGAAGATTTTCGTGGCCGCACAGTCCGTGTGCTACGAGGTCTACATTGCGGACCAGAGGCGCGTAGGCCGTCGGGGCGACATGGCTCTCGTGTCGCGCAGTGAGGGATACGAAGCAATATGCGGCGGTGAGAAAAAGATGTGCGCATTGTGCTCGCGTAAGGGTTCCGGTAATTCCAAGCCGGAAATAGTGGGCGATAGACAAAAACCCGTCCGGCAGTTTATACAAAAAGATCCGCGCAGGGAACCGGCCCACGCCTAGAACCGGAAAGGCCTCGCCCGACGAACGGGCTCTACGATTAAATCGTAGAGCCCGTGTTTTTTTACTTTGAATATGCTATAAGATGTATGGACTATAAAAGCACATTAACAACCATGGAGGTTTATCATGCCGGCGACAGCAGTGATCGGCGGACAATGGGGAGATGAAGGAAAGGGAAAGATAGTGGACTTTATGGCGCAGAATGCCGATATTGTGGTGCGCTATGCGGGCGGGGGAAACGCGGGGCACAGCGTGGAGAACGAAAACGGAAAATTTGCCTTGCGCACTATACCCTGCGGAATGGTTAACTCACATAGCCGGATGAATATTGTCGGGCGCGGTACGGTGCCTGAGCTTGGCATAGTGGTTGGGGAGCTTCAGGCGCTTGAGGAGAAAGGGATCGATATTACCCGGCTTCGTATAGATGCGGCTGCGCACCTTGTAATGCCTTGGCACAGCGCAAAAGACCGATTGGAGGAAGAGAGTAAGCGCAAAGGAAATAACAGCATCGGAACAACCGGGAACGGCATCGGGCCATGCTACGCCGATAAGATTGACCGCGTGGGATTTCGTGCGGGCGATCTTTTGGATATCAATACTTTCTATGAAAATTTCCGGCAGAGATTTAAACAGCGCGTGGCGTATCTAAAAAGAAATTACAGATCGCACTTTAAGCGATGCAGCTGTTGTGATTTGTGCAGAGACATAATTTCGGGATCGGTAGCTGTTTGTCAACTGCACGAAAATATTGCGTATCTGAAAAGAAAGTTTGAAAGCTTAGATAATTTAATATGCGATACTCGTCCTATTCTTTGGGAGGCGCTGGATAAAGGGCAGAATATCCTGCTTGAAGGCGCGCAGGGATTTATGCTTGATATAGACCACGGCACTTATCCGTATGTAACATCATCGTGTACGGGGGTGGCATCTGCCGCGCAGGGATCGGGTGTTCCCGTGAATGAAATCAAGGAGCGTATCGGCGTTTTCAAGTCATATACATCGCGAGTAGGCGAAGGGGATATGCCCACGCAAATGGCGGGCTATCCCGAACGAAAAATTCGCGAGATAGCTCATGAATACGGCACCGTTACAGGCAGGCCGCGTAGATTGGGATGGTTTGATACCGTTTTCGTAAAGGAAGTCGTTCGCGCAAACGGCCTTACGGGTGTTGCCATAACGCGTCTTGATATTCTGGATGATTTCCCTCTCATTGGAGTTGGTATTGATAATGGCACCGGAGGCCGCCGTATCGATTGGATTCCGGGCTGGGGGCCGAAAGAGAGCGTAGGGCCTTGCCGAACTTGGGACTCCCTTCCGGAAGCCGCGAAGGACTACTGCAATCGCATCGCCTGCGGCGTGCCCATAAAATACATCTCCGTCGGCCCGGGCCGGGAGGAAACGATAGTAGTAAGTTAAATTATTCTAGGAGGCGCGAGCTATTTGACTCGCGCCTCTTTTTTTAAACGGCTAAATGGCTTAGCCATTTATTTAGCCGTTTATTTTCATTTGTATGCTACAATAAATTCATGGAATCTTGGCATAGTTTGTCGGTTAGACAGGTTCTCAAGAAGCTTTCTTCGTCAAAAAACGGCTTGAGCGCGGAGGAAGTAAAGAAACGCCTCGCAAAATTTGGGCCAAATGCCCTGCCCCAAAAGAAAAGGTTTACGCGCCTTGGGATTTTTTTTAGTCAGTTCAAAAGCCCGCTTATATACCTCTTGGTAGTCGCGGGTGCAATTTCGTTTTCTTTGAATAATGCGGTGGATGCCTATATAATTTTTGCGGCGGTCTTAATAACCGTTGCTTTTGGATATGCGCAAGAGCAGAAAGCGGAGAGTACCTTGGAAAAATTAGAAAAAATGGTTAAGTTTAAGGTTCGCGTAATGCGCGGCGGCAAGGAGGAGGAAGTCACGGCTGCGGAACTTGTGCGAGGCGACATTGTAATTCTTGCTTCGGGCGACAGGATTCCTGCGGATATCCGTATTATAGAGGCGCGAAACTTTGAGGTGCAGGAAGCCGCCCTCACCGGGGAGGCAATGCCCATACAAAAAAATCCGGGAAAAATTGACGCGGGAATCCCCCTTACGGGGCGCACGGATATGGCTTTTATGGGGACTATTGTTTCCCGGGGCAGAGCCACGGGCGTGGTGGTGGAGACCGGTACGAAAAGCGAGTTCGGTAAAATAGCCCAGAGCTTGGCAGAGATAAAAGAAGAGAAGACCCCGTTTCAAAAGAAAATCTCGCATCTTGCCCGTTGGATATCTCTTCTTATATTGGGAATTGTCAGCATGCTTTTTGTGGGGGGATTGCTGCGAGGAATAGAGTTTACCGAAATTTTCGCGGCATCCGTAGCGATTGCCGTGGCTGCAATACCCGAGAGCTTGGTCATTGCGGTAACCGTGATACTCGCAATCGGGATGCTCCGGCTATTGCGCAGAAAGTCTCTAGTCAGGAAGCTTGTTGCCGCAGAAACCCTGGGAGGGACTACTGTTATTTGTTCCGACAAAACGGGTACACTTACCGAGGGCACAATGAAAGTAGCGGAGGTATATGTCGAGTCGGATGATGCGCGGGAGCTCGCTTTACGAATAGGAATGACAGCAAATGAAGCATTTGTAGAAAATCCGAAGGAGAGCGTGACCAAATGGAATATTCATGGCGATCCTACGGAAAAAGCTCTGGTGCGCGCGGGAATATCGGCAGGACTGGCAGATACTTTGATTGAGAGCGATAAGAATATTTTAGACGAAATGCCGTTTGAGTCGGAGAATCAGTATATGGCAACGCTGTTCTCGCAGCAAAGTCAAAAGCGGGGAAATCTAATTTATTACAAGGGTGCGCCGGAGAAGATTCTTGGGGCGTGTAAATATGTTCACGACCCGGAGGTGCGGGGAAATAAAAAACAGCTTTACCGGACAAAAACAGAAAAGCTGACAAAAACATACGAAGATTTTTCGCGAGCGGGGCTTAGGGTACTCGCGGTTGCCTATAGGGACATTCCTTCAAGTGTAAAAATAGGAGAAAAGGATGTGCGGCTTGAAAAACTTTCGCAACTTGAAAATGTGCTGTCGGAGCTTGTATTTGTGGGGTTTGTTGCCTTGCACGATCCGATCCGTGAAGGTGTGAAGAGCACTATACAAAAAACCCGGGAAGCCGGAATCAAAGTGGTAATGATTACCGGCGATCACAAATATACCGCGCTTGCTGTTGCACGGGAGCTGGGCATCGCCGTCAATGACGGAAAGATTATTGAAGGAGGGGAACTGGCGCGCATGGATGACAAGACCCTAAAAAAAGAGGTTTCAAAAATTTCGGTTTACGCGCGAATTTTGCCGCATGATAAATTGAGAATTGTAGAGGCATTTCAGCGGAACGGAGAGGTTGTTGCGATGACGGGCGACGGCGTAAATGATGCGCCTGCCCTCAAAAAAGCGGATATAGGCATAGCCATGGGTGCCGGCACGGATGTCGCAAAAGAGGCCTCCGATATGATAATTCTCGACAATAATTTTAAGATTATTGTGCGCGCTGTGGAGCAGGGAAGGGTAATTTTTGACAATTTAAGAAAGGTGGTGACCTATCTTCTTGCGGACAGTTTTACGGAAATAATCCTAATCGGAGGAGCGATAATAGTCGGACTTCCTTTGCCCGTACTTGCGGGGCAAATCCTCTGGGTCAATCTAGTGGAAGATGGGTTGCCTTCATTTGCTCTTGCCTATGAGCCGAAAGAAAAGGATATCATGAAGAATCCGCCGCTTGGCAGAAAGGCGCCGATACTCGATAGAGAAATGAAGGCGATTATATTTATTGTGGGGATCGTAACAGACCTTTTGCTCCTTGGGCTTTTTCTCTGGCTCTTCAATGCGACAGAGAATATTGAATACGCGCGCACTATGGTGTTTACCGCGCTTGGCGTGAATTCCCTTCTTTATATCTTTTCCATAAAAAGTTTGCGCCGCTCGATATTCCGCATTGATTTATTCAACAACCTCTATCTTGTGGGAGCGGTACTCTTTGGGTTCGCCATGATGATGGCGGCATTGTATGTTCCGTTTTTACAAGGTGTTTTAAGGACAGTGCCGCTATCCCCGGGCGACTGGGCTCTAATAGGCGGCCTTGCGGTTATTGAGATTACTGGCATTGAAATTGCCAAGAAAGTGTTTATTATAAGGAGAAAGTATGCCTAATCTGGTCTTATACAGAAAATATCGCCCGCAAAACTTCAAGGACGTGGTGGGGCAGAAGCATGTGGTGCGCACAATCACAAACGCGATTGCGGCGGGGGAATTTGCGCATGCATATCTTTTTACGGGGCCGAGGGGCACCGGCAAGACTACTCTTGCCCGGCTTATAGCAAAGTCGTTAAATTGCGAAAACCGGAAAAAGGGAGAGTACGAGCCATGCGGGAAGTGTGTGTCGTGCGAAGAAATAGCAAAGGGTGTTGCTGTAGACGTTATAGAGATTGATGCGGCGAGTAACAGGAGAATAGACGAAATCCGGCAGCTTCAGGAGGGGATACGCTTTGCTCCGGCACGGAGCAAGTACAAAGTATATATAGTGGATGAAGTGCATATGTTGACAAAGGAAGCGTTCAATGCTCTATTAAAGACACTGGAAGAGCCTCCGGAGCATGCTGTGTTTGTACTTGCGACTACCGAGTTGCGCAAAGTCCTGCCTACGATAATTTCTCGGTCGCAAAAATTCGACCTACAGCGTCTTCGCCACAGCGAGATTAAAGAGCGGCTCGTGTTGCTTAGCAAGCGCGAAGCAAAAAAAGTGGACCCGAAGATTTTGGATATTATCGCCGCGCGCGCGGACGGTTCTATACGTGACGGGGAAAGCATGCTCGGGCAGATATTTGCTATGGGAGAGGGATTTAGTGCGGATGAGGTCCGCTCGCTCTTTGGCCTTGCGGATTTGGCACTCGTCTCCGGATTTATAAATAATATCGCCTGCAGCGACAGCAAGGGGGCGATTTCACTTATAGGGGAGATATGCGATAGGGGCGTGGACGCGGAAGAATTTGTAAAAAGTGTGCTTTCATATATACGGTGGATGATGTTTCTCAAGGTGGACGAAGGACTCGCAGATATTGTTGGGCGCGAGATGTCGGAAGAAGATCTTGGGGAATTGAAAACGACTTCACAGAAATTTGACATGCCGCAACTTCAAAAAGCAGCAACTTTGTTCCTTGAAGCGTCAAATAGTATAAAGTATTCCCCAATTCCCCAATTGCCTATAGAGCTGGCAGTTGTCGAGCTCAGCTCGACTGATGGGAAACTTGTAGAAGAATAATATTGCCAGGTCGTCCAATGGCAGGACAGCGGCCTTTGAAGCCGTTAATCTTGGTTCGAATCCAAGCCCGGCAGCTGATAGAGTTTGCCCAAGAGCAAAGCGATTGGAGGCAAACTCATCACTTAGCAGCTTTGCTGCTAAGAACATTTGTCCAAATTTTAATTTGGTTACAAAACTCATCATCCCGAGGCTTCAGCCGAGGGATTACCTTTTTTCCCAATAGCAGAGCGACTTGTTTACTAATAAGGTATCCAGCATCTTCAATGCTGGACGCTCAATTTTGCAGCCACCCCGCAGCTGCGGGGTTGGGCAAAATTGGCGCATATGACTTACACCGTCTACATCCTCAAATGCAACGACAACTCACTGTATGTAGGGTGCACGAAAAATATCGAAGAGCGTATAAAAGAGCACAATAAATCCAAAAAAGGAGCACACTACACAAAGATTAGAAGACCCGTAATACTTATGCATACAGAAGAATACACGACATTGAAAGAAGCAAGAAAACGGGAAGCAGAAATAAAAAAATGGCGAAGAGAAGAGAAGCTAAAACTTATAACAGGTGTCAAGAATAAAGGTACCTGACCCCTTTACTCTTCTCAGTGCCACACGATAATGATTACAGATGACATAAAAATAAACGTTACGGCAGGCCATGGCGGCAAGGGGTCTGTAGCGTTTCAAGGAGTAAAGAAATCTCTTGGGCCGACCGGCGGCAGCGGAGGTGCCGGCGGCAACGCCGTTTTAATGGGTGTTTCTGATTTAACCGCGCTAAATCAATTGCGAGGTATGGGGGAAACAGTCGTCGAAGACGGCAACGACGGACAACCTCAATTTCATGACGGACGCGCCGGTAAGGATTTGATTCTCAATGTGCCCGTCGGCACGGTCATTCATAACTTGGATACAGGGGAAAAACAAGAAATTATCAAAGTGGATGAACGTGTTGTTGTGGCAAAAGGCGGGAAAGGAGGGAGGGGAAATTTTCTGTTTCGTTCGTCCCGCAATACGTCACCGGAGCAGTTTCAGCCGGGCCTTCCGGGAGAAGAAGTGCATTTGCGGCTTGAGCTAAAATTTATCGCTGACGTTGGGCTGATCGGATATCCGAATGTCGGAAAATCAAGCCTGCTCAATGAGCTTACGCGCGCGAACAGCAAGGTGGCAAATTATCATTTCACGACCCTTGAGCCCAACCTCGGTGTTTACTACGAGCTTATTCTTGCGGATATTCCGGGACTTATTGAAGGCGCCTCTGAGGGTAGAGGACTGGGGATTAAATTTCTCCGGCACATCGAACGCACAAAAGTACTTTTTCATCTTGTGAGCGCAGAGGCCGAAGATCCGGCAAAGGACTACAGGGCTATTCGCAAGGAGCTTGCTGCTCACAACAAAGAAATGCTCAAAAAGCCGGAGTATATATTTTTAAGTAAAAGCGATATGCTCACGAAATCGGCAGTGAAAGAAAAAATTTCTAAGCTCGAAAAGATTTCAAAACAGAAAAATTCAACAATAAAATCCGTCATGCCGCTCACAATTTACGATGATAACGATGTGAAAAAAGTAGAAAAAATCCTTAATTTATTAAAAGAAGAGAAAGAAGAGAAAGAAGAGAAGGGTGCTGATCCCGTCAAAGATGCGTAGACTTCGTCGAAGCCCCGCATCTATTGACAGATACTTCCTTCTATGCTATAATGGTAGTAATAAGATATCTATCATTATGGTGGGTATAATTTAACTGGAGGGGTGGTGTAATGCAAAAGAACGAAGTGCTGAAGAAAATGGATGAAGCCGCGAGCGCGGCCGCAAGTGAGTTTGCGGATCTA